>Ga0079224_100015448_pt1 | contig 10696 bp, 12 predicted proteins | sample Stecom2015_FD_80414 | JGI IMG/M metagenome (GOLD analysis project Ga0079224, IMG submission 80414) | Agricultural soil microbial communities from Utah to study Nitrogen management - Steer compost 2015 | ecosystem: Environmental > Terrestrial > Soil > Agricultural land | place: USA: Utah...
GATATCTCTCAGTTCGTGCTCATGCTCGTTACCGCAGCATCCTTCGCCCATGTCATTGGCCTCTATCAGAATGATTTAGGCCCGAATTATACGGGAGCCCTGCGGCGCAGGAAGGAAATTTCAGGGCCACATGAGCCAGATTGCCACGATTATCCCAAGGCCGATGCGGTACCAGGCAAAGGGCCGATAGGTATGTCGGGAAACAAACCGCAATACTGCTCGAACTACGATAAGCGCACTCACGAAGGCCGCCACAAAGCCCACTGCAATCGCCGATATTTCGGTGCTGTTCAGCGCAGGCGCATTGCGGTAGAGGTCGTAAACCGTCGCTGCCAGCATGGTGGGCATGGCCAGAAAGAAAGAAAATTCCGTGGCGGTGCGGCGATCTATGCCGGCAATCATGCCGCTGATAATGGTGGCACCCGACCGAGATGTGCCGGGGACCATGGCCAGACACTGAGCGAATCCCACAACCAGCGCCTGCTTCCAGCTGATGTCTTCGAGGGCGTGTGCTGTGGCCCGACGACTGGTTTCGGTTTCTTCCCCGCCTTCCAGTGCGGCGCTACCCGCTCCATTGCCCGTTTGCCCTGCGCCGAACTTCGCGTATTGCGGTTTGCGCTCCACCCACAACATAATGAAACCGCCGATGATCAGCGTGAAGACAAACACGGCCGGGCTATGGAAGAGCATTTTGATGTACTTGATGGCCAATGCACCAATCACCGCCGCAGGCAGGAAGGCGATGAGAAGGTTGCGCATAAATGCCAGCTCGACCTTATCGCCTGTGAGCGCCCCTCTGAACAAATGCAGCAGCCGCTGACGGAAAATCCACATCACGGCGAGGATGGAGCCAAACTGGATCACGACTTCAAATACCTTGTCGTCGCTGGAAGAGAAATCGATCCAGGAACCGATCAAAAGCAGATGGGCCGTGCTCGAAACCGGGACGAACTCAGTGAATCCTTCCACCACGCCCAGGAACAGGGCCTTCAACATAAACCAGGCGGAGTCAGTCATTCGTCTTTCTTTCCTGCAGTGTCTTCTGAGTCAGGGGGGAGGCGTTCAATCAGCACCGACGCAATACGGCGGCCCTCGACCTTTTCAACAGTAAATTCAAAAACAAGCTGGTTATGTCGCAACACGCAGGAATCCCCCGCTTGGGGGATATGGCCAAAGCGCGCCAGCAGAAAACCCGCAATGGTGGTGTAGTCAGCCTCTTCGTCTATCAGGCCGTCAGCCTGTAGCAAAAGTTCCAGATGGAGGAGATCAGCACCTCCGTCCACCCGCCAGCGGCCTTCCTCGAGTTCCATAATATCGGGCGACTCGTCCTCGTCCGGAAACTCCCCGGCAATGGCCTCAAAGACATCAATCGGCGTGACCAGCCCTTCAATCGCACCAAACTCGTCTGTCACCAGTACGAGTTGTGAACGAGATTTTTTCAGCGTATCCATAAGACGCAACATGCCGATGGACTCGTGAACAATGACAGGATCCCGCAAGCGGGTCTGACGTATCGTATTGTGCTCGATGAGGTCTGCTATCAGGTCCTTGGCCCGCCCCACGCCAACCACATCGTCCAGCGAACCGCGACACACAGGGAAGAAACTATGTGAAGATGATTGCACCCGCTCGCGCAGAACTTCCGGGCTGTCATTCAGATTGAGCCAGGCCACTTCCGGCCGAGGAGTCATCACCGAACGTATGGATCGTTCAGCGAGTGTGAGTACCCCGCTCACCATATAGCGCTCCTCGTCTTCGAACACCTGCGTGGGTGCGGCGCCTGCCGACGATTCAGACGGCGCGGCTTCGGCGGAGGTGGCCTGGCCCATGCCAAGCATGCGCAACACCCCTTCGGCAGTACGCTCACGCAGCGGGCGGCTGGCAGCTTGGCGACGCATGTTGCGTCGAGCAAGCTGGTTCAGCGTTTCGATGAGAACCGAAAAGGCGATCGCGGCGTAGAGATAGCCCTTGGGCACATGGAAGCCAAAACCTTCCACCAACAGGGTGAAACCGATGGTGAGCAGAAAGCCCAGGCATAGCATCACCACGGTGGGGTGCGCATTCACAAACCGGGTCAGCGGCTTGGAAGCGATCAACATCAGTATGATTGCGATGGTGACTGCAATCATCATGATCGAAAGATGGTTCACCATGCCTACGGCAGTGATGACGGAGTCCAATGAGAACACCGCGTCCAGCACCACAATCTGGAGAATGATGGCCCAAAAGCCTGCATGCAGGCGGGGGCCGGACGCATGTTCGGATTTGCCCTCCACACGCTCGTGAAGCTCGATCGTTCCTTTAAGCAGCAGGAAGAAGCCGCCCACGATAAGTATGACGTCGCGCTGCGAGAAGGACAGAGGCCCGATGCTGAACCACGGTTCGGTCAGTGTAATGAGCCATGACATCACCGAAAGCAGGCCCAGGCGCATTAGCAGGGCCAGCGACAAGCCGACTATGCGGGCACGGTCGCGTTGTTCCGGTGGAAGTTTTTCCACCAGGATGGCGATGAAGATCAGGTTATCGATACCAAGAACGATCTCCAAAAGCACCAGCGTGAGCAAGCCTGCCCACGCTGACGGCTCGACCATCCATTCTAAGAACATAGGGTCGCTCAGCCGTTGAGGTAGCCCAGCATTTGGGGAAAGATCTTAGGCGTGCCAGACACCACGCGCCCCGTCTTCATCCAGAGCTGTTCACCGTCAAAGTCGGATACCAAGCCGCCGGCTTCCAGCACCAGCAGACCGCCTGCCGCGAGGTCCCACGGTTTAAGGCCGACACCGACGAAGCCGTCAATTCGGCCTGCGGCCACATAGGCCAGGGCCAGGACGGTGCTGCCCAGACGACGAACCGCTGCGCTCTCCTCGAGGAGGTCTGTGAAAGGAGAATTACCATTCAAGGCGGAATTCCCCAGGTGGGCCGCCAAAAGCGCATCGTGATAGCGACGCTGGCCGCTGACGCGAATGCGACGATCGTTCAAGAAAGCGCCGCTACCCCGGCTCGCCGTGAAAAGTTCATTGGCGGAAGGGTCATAGACCACGGCCTGAGTCACTTGGCCACGATGGAGCAATGCAATGGAGATTGCATACATCGGCAGGCCGTGAATGAAGTTGGTCGTGCCGTCGATGGGGTCTATCACCCACTGATACTCGGGAGAATCCTCGACAGGGCCTTCTGCAGCGGCAACTGAACCGGTTTCTTCACCCAGAAAGGCGTGCGTGGGGTAAGCAGTACTGAGAACTTCAATGATTGCTTCTTCCGCAGCCCGGTCCACTTCCGTGACATAATCCTTCGGCCCCTTGCGAGCAACCTGCAGGCGTTCAAGGTCGAGGCTGGCCCGATTAATGATGGTGCCGGCGCGGCGAGCCGCCTTGATGGCGGTGTTAAGCATCGGGTGCATAGATATCCGTTTTTTTAGAGCGCAAACAGCGTATTTTAGATGACTTCCCTGCCACAGTCCGATCTGACCGAAAGCTTTAGGCGAGTTCGCTTCATTATGGTTCAACCCTCGCACCCCGGCAACGTCGGTGCAGCCGCCCGTGCCATCAAAACAATGGGCTTTGGCGAGCTGTGCCTGGTGTCGCCTAAGGTGGAAGGAATCAACCAGCAGCCAGAAGCGATTTCCCTGGCCAGCGGTGCGACGGACGTTCTGGCAGAGGCAATCGTCGTTCCAACACTGGCCGACGCCTTGGCGCCAGTGACACTCGCATTCGCGCTCACGGCACGCCCCCGCTTTCTTGGGCCACCACCTAGTGACATTCGTGAAAGCGCCGATCTGGCCCGCCAGCATCTGGATTCCGTCGATCACGGCAAAGTTGCAGTTGTACTGGGAACCGAACGTTCAGGCCTGACCAACGAAGACATCGGTTTGTGTCATCGTTTGTGTCACATTCCCGCCAACCCTGAATATTCTTCGTTAAATGTGTCGCAGGCGCTGCAGCTGGCCGCATGGGAGCTACGTTACGCTTTGCTTTCAGCAAAGAACGCTGTGATGGTGCCCATGACTGATGGCAAGCCAGATCCGGGGGCGGCGCCCGCCGACGGAGCCCGGGTTCAGGCCTTGATGGAGCACTGGGAGGAAGCGTTGATATGGGTGAAGTTTCTTGATCCGCAACACCCAAAAAAATTGGTGCCACGAATGAGGCACCTTTTGACGCGCAGCGCGCTCAGTAACGACGAAGTGGATATGTTGCGAGGCGTATGTACCGCAATGATCAAAGCCGGGCGAATCGCCTACGAGGCCAATCCGCCCCGGCTTCCTTAAGAACTTAGTCGACGCGTGCGCCGGAGGCTTCTACGACAGGACCCCAGGTTTCGACTTCCGTCTTGATGAATTGGCCGAACTGTTCCGGAGTGGTGTCGGCCGGAACAGCGCCAAGACCTGCAAAACGCTCCTTGACTTCAGGCTTCGCCAAAGCTTCGCGAATCGCCTTGTTGAGCTTATCGATAGCTTCTTGAGGCAGACCCTTAGGGCCGATCACGCCGAACCAGGAAGAAACGTCGAAGTCGCTGAAGCCTTCCTCCTGCATGGTGGGCAGTTGCGGCGCAGTTGCAGAGCGTTCCGCCGTCGTCACGGCCAAGGCGCGCAGCTTTCCAGACTCGACATGCGGCCATGCTGAAGGCATGTTGTCGAACATGTACTCCACCTGGCCGCCAATCAGGTCGGTCAGGGCGTTTGCGCTACCTTTGTAAGGAATGTGCGCCACATCTACACCCGCACGCAGCTTAAAGAGCTCACCCGCCATGTGAATGGAAGTGCCGCTTCCGGAGGATGCGAAATTGATCTTCCCGGGATTGGCTTTCAGCAAATCCACCAGTTCCTTGACGGAGTTGGCCTTGACGTCGGGGTGGACGACCAGAACATTAGGTACTCGCACTGCCAACGCCACGGGATCGAAGTCCTCGACCAGATCGAACTTCAGATTTTTGTACAGCGTGTGGTTGATCGCACTTGTCACGGCGACCATTAAGAGTGTGTAGCCATCCGGTTCTGCACGCGCCACCATTTCAGCCGCGATATTGCTGCCGGCCCCGGGACGGTTTTCAATCACTACGGGTTGGCCCAGAGCGTCGCCGATCTCCTTGCCAACGATGCGCGCGACCACGTCAGTCGTTCCACCGGCAGAGAAACCAACAATCATGCGAATGGGTTTTTCCGGGTAGGCAGCCATCGCAGAGGTGGCAGCCATTGAAGCGGCAGCGAAAAGGCCCGCCACCAAGCGACGGGCAAACCTGTTTTTATGGGTAAACATGCTTTGATCTCCTTTTTATAAGACAGAGCAGCCGCCTTGTGAGACGACTCTGATTCAGGTTCAACACGGTAATGCTGCCTGTAAACTTTTTACACTTGTACCAAAGTAGCACGAGCCTTGCGGAAAAGATCGAGCTTAAGATCTTCAAACCGCTCTACTTTCGTCCACACCCTTATCGTTACGGTTGTAAAGGTTTCCTGATTCGACGCCACCAGAACTCTCGGAGCCGGATTTTCCAGCACATCAGCATGCTTGGCGACCATCTCCTGTAACGCCGAAATGGCTGTTTCGAGATCCTGCCCGTTGGAGACCTGAACACCGATTTCCAGCCTGCGAGTTTCGTTGCGGCTGAAATTGATGATGGTATTGCCCCAAATCAGGTTGTTGGGCAAGTGCACAATAATGCCATCAGCCTGCCGCATGCGAGTCATGAATAAACCGACTTCTTCTACCGTTCCTTCGGCTCTGCTGACGACAGAAACGTATTCCCCCACTCTGAGGGGACGCAAGGCGAGCAACATAATGCCGGCTGCGATATTTTGCAAGGTTCCTTGCAAGGCGAGACCAATCGCGAGGCCGGCGGCACCAAGCGCTGCAATGAGGCTGGCTGTCTGAACGCCGAACCTCGCCAGGACGGCAATGATCACGAAAATCCTCAGGGACCAGACTGCAGCGGCGTGCAGCATTGGAACCATTGTGGGATCAATTCTCGAGGACCTCGCCGCCAGTCTTCTGATGCTACGGCCAATAATGCCGGACACCGTCCATCCCAAAACCAGGATCAGAACAGCTGCTAGGAGATTGATGATGAAAGCCTGTATGACGGGATGAGTATCCCAGGCTTGCTGTAGAAATTGCATCGGCGTTGAACTCCGGTTGTACGCTCAGCGATAGTCGCGGAATCATACGCTTGATGCAAGATGGGAAAGACCCGACAGAACTGAGCGCTGTCGGGTCGGCGGGGATTCTTACTGTGGGTGCAGCTACGGTGCGCGACCGCTAATGAGGCGCACAAGAATCATGATGATGGCCACGACCAGCAGGATGTGTATGAAACCGCCTATGGTGTAGGACGACACCAGGCCCAGCAGCCACAGCACAACCAGAATAATGGCGATGGTATATAACATATTCGCTCCTTACTTTTATTTTGACTCTTCCCTTGCACTTAGCCGGCTTTACTTGCTGGCTTCGTGACCCACAACGCCGCCGATAGCGGCACCACCTAAGGTCCCGACAGCGCTGCCGCCGGTCAGAACAGCACCGCCCACGGCGCCGGCACCGGCCCCAATGGCAGTGTTTCGGCCTTGACGTGACATACCGCTGCATGCGGTAAGACTTGCGAGCAGAACCACGGTCACGGCGCCCGCTGCAATTCGCTTTCCTGTTTTCATAAATCGCTCCTTAATCAGGGAATCTCGAATCGATCATGGCGAACTGCCAGACCGCTCTCGCTTCCTTAGCGTCCGGTGACGCGGATGGGTTGCGCACCGCATACAGCAAACGGTGTTCCCGACCATCACACCGCCAAAACCCGCGATTTCAGTGGCACAGCGCTTGCTTGAGGGTGTGTGCATAGTGCAAACACTCATAAAGGAGATCACACATGAAGATCAAAACGCTCGCAACTGCACTGACCGTCACCATGCCTCTGGTATTTGGTACTGCTATTGCACAGACTACGACCACCCCTGAACAAGGTAATAACCGCGCAGCCGATGGCGGCGCGATGACCACGAACCAGAATGCAACTCAGGGCTCAGGAGCAACGACCGGTGCATCCGGTGCAACGACCGGTGCTACCGGTGCAGCTACCGGTGCTACAACCCCCGCCCCCACTCCAGGTGCAGCCGGGGCAGCCGATCGTGCTACCCCGAACGCCACTGCGCCCGGAATGGAAACTCAGAACCCGTCCGCTGCGAGCACCGAAGCCATTACTGGCTGGAGCGTGAAGGACGACATGATGGGTAAGAACGTCGTGAACGAAAATGACGAAAAAATCGGCGACATTGAAGATGTCGTTGTCTCGTCCGACGGCCGCACAATGTACTTGCTCGTAGGCGCGGGCGGCTTCCTCGGCATGGGCTCCAAGAACGTTGCCGTGCCGTTTGATCGCTTTGACCGCCGCGACGACAAGATCGTCCTGAGCGGATACACCAAGGAGCAGCTCAAGGCTCTGCCTGAAGTTCGCACCAACCGTTGATTTCAGCGGTAAGGAAGCCCGGTATTCATGGGCTTTCTTCCTTCTTCGCCCACCCTTCCGGTGGGCGAAGTTCTGCCCACTCGTCGTTTTGCCCCTAGAAGCAGGAGCGCACCATGTCGGAATACAAGAACTCTCCCTTCCCTACGAAAGACAATCCCCCCAAACCCGGCAGCGAAAAGAAAGTCGAGAAACCCGTGCGGGAAGAAACGCTGGATGAGGCCATCGAAGAAACCTTTCCTGCCAGCGACCCGGTTTCAGTCGACACAAGCAGACCCAAAGGTGAAAACTAAATGGTGATGCGGCATGCAGGTTCTCCGCATGATGCTCTCGTATTGCTGCGGACCCGTGAGCACTTACCAGAACACGAAGCCACCGTGCATCGTGACATTGCCTCGCGCATCGCTCGCATACTCGGTCTGCCCTTCCAAGGGGAATATTCAGCGCAAAAACATTCCGGGCTACGCTGCTACTTCATCCCCGATGCAACCCTCATCGGCTTCAAGAGCCTGGAATCGCTGGCGATTTCGGGCGAAGAAGATTTGTTCGGCGGTTTTGCAAAATGGGATTTTCTGCCGACCAAAGCCGTCTCGCATGGCTTGATCGGCGCTTCTGCCGAACGCCCCCAAGGCTGGTCGGAAAAATTTAGTGAGCGGGTGAAGGGCTCGACCCTGCCCGGCTTCACAGCATTCTCCCGAGCCGACGCTCGGGAGGCAGCCCGCTTGCTGCTGGAACAGCACGTTCGTATTCGCATCAAGCCTGTCCATGCGACAGCCGGCCGCGGACAAGTCGTGGTCCAAAGCATGGACGACCTGGACTTGGCGCTGCACGAGCAAGATGAAACCGCTTTGTCTGAATGCGGTCTGGTCTTGGAAGCCCAACTGGAGCACGTGGTCACCTACAGTGTGGGCCAGGTCCGTTTGCCCGGCCTGGTAGCAAGCTATATCGGCACTCAAAGTCTCACCCGGGACAATCACGGTGAAGAAGTCTACGGAGGTTCCCGCCTGCAGATCTGCCGCGGCGACTTCTCCGCACTCGATCAGCTGGAACTCGACGACGAGACCCGACGCGCCGTAAAAATTGCCGCGGCTTTCGATGCAGCGGCCGACGCCAGCTATCCGGAATTCTTCGCCTCCCGCCGAAATTACGATGTGGCGGCCGGCCTTGATGCTCACCACGCACGGCAAGTGGGCGTGTTGGAACAATCCTGGAGAATCGGGGGAGCGAGTCGTGCGGAAGTGGCTGCGCTGGAGGCCTTCGCGGATGACCCTTCTTGTCAGCATCTGCAGGCGGAAACAATCGAATTGTTTGGCGCAGATGCCAAGGCACCGCCCGACGCTTTAGAGACGTTCTCGGGGGTTGACCCCGAGCTCGGACTCATTCGCAAATATGTGATGGTGAACGCCTATGGGAACAAGCAGTGACCGTATAGAAATACTGGTCGACGAAGAACGCATGGCCGGCACCTTCCTGGCCCCCGGCAACAAAGTGCCCGGTGTGTTGTTCGTACACGGCTGGGGAGGCAGTCAGGAAAGGGACTTGGAACGGGCTCGCGGCATTGCGGGGTTGGGCTGCGTCTGCCTGACATTCGACTTACGCGGGCACATCAAGCATTCCGAACGCCAGATGAATGTCACGCGCGAGGAAAACTTGCGCGACCTAATAAGCGCCTATGACTGTTTGCACCGCCACCCCTCCATCGACACTCGCGCCATCGCAGTCGTGGGGACGAGTTACGGGGCCTACCTGTCGACTATCCTCACAACGCTGCGACCGGTGCAGTGGCTGTCCCTGAGAGTCCCTTCCCTATACCGGGATGAACAGTGGGACACCCCGAAACGCGCGCTTGATCGCGAAGACCTTGCCCGCTACCGTAGCGAAATTGTTCCGGCCGGCGAAAATCGGGCGCTGCGTGCCTGTCTGCAGTTTCGTGGAGATGTACTGATTGTTGAATCTGAACACGATCATCTGGTGCCTCGCGCAACCATAATGAGCTACCGCGCAGCTTTTCAGAACGCTCATTCCATGACTCACCGAGTCATCGACAACGCCGATCACGCCCTCTCGGATAAAACCGCTCAACAGGCATATACGTCCATTCTGGTGAACTGGATCACGGAAATGGTCGTTGGCGCGCGCGTCGGGCGTTCGCATCGCATCTTTTAACCGCGCTATTCCACGCGCTTTATCGTCTGCAGGCCAGTTTCACCTGGCTCGCGCCCGCCTGCATCCCCTCATCAAATCTCCCTCAGCGTTGTAATATCTTCCCATGACCAAACTTTCCGTTCTTGATCTGGCGCCGATCGCTCAGGGTAGCGATGCAGCCACCTCCTTCCGCAACAGCCTTTCCCTTGCAAGGCATGCCGAATCCCTGGGTTTTCACCGGTTCTGGCTTGCCGAACATCATGGAATGCCTGGAATCGCGAGCGCCGCAACGTCCGTGCTCATCGGTCATATTGCAGGCGGGACCTCCACCATACGAGTAGGCGCGGGCGGCATCATGTTGCCGAATCATTCCCCGCTTGTGATCGCAGAGCAGTTCGGCACGCTGGAATCTTTATATCCTGGCCGGATTGACCTGGGTCTCGGCCGCGCTCCCGGTTCAGATCAGGTGGTGGCGCGGGCGATGCGTCGCAATCTGGACACCGACCCGGAAGCATTCCCACAGGACGTGCTCGAACTGATGGAATATTTTTCCGCGGATTCGAAGCTGCCCGTAACCGCCGTACCTGGTAAAGGCTTGTCCCCGGAATTCTGGATATTGGGCTCCAGCCTTTTCGGTGCACAACTGGCCGCCTATCTTGGCCTTCCCTATTCATTTGCTTCGCACTTTGCGCCGCAGATGCTGATGCAGGCCATCCAGACCTATCGGGCGCATTTCCGTCCGTCCAAGTATCTGGACCAGCCCTATGTGATGCTGGGATATAACGTCTTTGCTGCAGACTCTGACGAGGACGCACACTTTCTCGCTTCGTCCTGGCAGCAGTCTTTTGTCAGTCTGCGTAATGGCCGCCCGATCCAGCTCCCCCCACCCGTGGCCAATTACACAGACACGCTGGCCATGCACGAACGTGCTTTACTGGACAATGTACTTTCCTGCACCGCTATCGGTGACGCCGCTACGGTCGGACGCGTGATGCGGCAATTCCTCATGCGAACAGGCGCAGATGAACTCATCATCACGAGCAATATGTTTGATCACCAGGCCCGATTACGCTCATATGAAATTGTGGCCGGACTCCGC
>Ga0079224_100015449_pt1 | contig 10695 bp, 8 predicted proteins | sample Stecom2015_FD_80414 | JGI IMG/M metagenome (GOLD analysis project Ga0079224, IMG submission 80414) | Agricultural soil microbial communities from Utah to study Nitrogen management - Steer compost 2015 | ecosystem: Environmental > Terrestrial > Soil > Agricultural land | place: USA: Utah...
GCCGGGTCCCTGCCAGGCCGCGGGAAACACCGGCCGGCCCCGGGCGCGGCCGGCCTCCCGGGCGACGACAAAACGCACGGTCCGGACGGGCGCCCCGCCGGGCGGTGCGCCGTCGCCGGTCAAATGGCGAAAGCGCCAGACCAGGCCCAGCCACCAGCCCAGGACTCTGGCCGGGGGCCCGCCGGCATCCTCCGGCAGCACCGAGGAGATCACCAGATCGCCGCAGGACGCGGGAACCAGAAAACGCGCGTCCAGCCACTCCCGTTCCCACGGCCGCCGCCCTCGCCCTCCGCTGGACCACATCACTCGCCGCACCGGCAGCCCCTCGGCCCGACAGCGCTGGCCCAGCGCCTCCAGGCTCTCCTCCGCCGCGGCCGAAAACTCCGGCGGCAGCGCGTCGTTCCAGCCGGCCACCGCCCGGCCGGCGCGGGCTAGGTAGTCCAGGACCCTCACCCCCAGTGCAGGCCCGTGCTGCTTCTAGACATTTGCTTATGTGCCGGTGCCTGCGAGGGTTCGGGGCGGCCCTAGCCCTCCGGGACGACCTTTCTAGGAGCGCCGTCCCGGCGTGCGCCGCTTTCCGCTCCCTGGCCTATCCGCCGGCGAGGCGCCGCACCCGGTCGAGGTCGATGGGAATGCTCTCTCTTTTCCTCTTCGTGAACGTCACGATCTCGCGGTAGCCCACGTCCCAGAGCAGCCGGCACGCCCGCTCAAAGCCGGCGGCCACCAGCTCGGGAGCGTGCGCGTCGGAGCCCAGCGCCACCGGGACGCCGTAGTGAAAGCAGCACTCCAGGACCTCCCGCCGGGGGTAGCACTCCTGCACGCTCTTTCGCCATCCCGACGTGTTGAGCTCGATGGCGACGCCGCTCTCCGCGATCACCCGGATGGTCTCTTCCAGCAGAGGCGTGATCGCCCGGGTGGGCATGTGGCCCCGGGTCTTGATGCAGTCCAAGTGCCCGATGATGTCGTAGGCCCCGGAGCGGGCCGCCCTCTGCGTCGCCAGGAGGTACGCTTCGTACACCTCCCAGGCGTCTTTCCCTTCGGGCAGCCGGGGGTCGAAGATGTTCCAATCGCCCAGCCAGTGCACCGAGCCGATGACGTAGTCCAGGTCGTACGACTCCCAGAGCTGCTTGTAGTGCTCCTCCCAGCCGTCGACGTGGTCCGACTCGACACCCAGCTTCACGTCGATCCGATCCCGGTACCGCTCCTTCAGAGCGGCCATCTCGGCGACGTAGCGCGGCAGCTCGCTTTTGGCCATGGCGCGTCCCGGCTCCACGTGGTCGCCGTCGCCCAAATGATAGATGGGGCTGTGATCCGACAGGCCGATCCCGTCCAGCCCCTTCGCAATGGCCGCTTCGATTACGTCCTCCAGGGTGCCCTTGGCGTGTCCGCAGCGGTAGTGGTGGGTGTGATGATCGATCAGCACTCCGGCTCCTCCACAGGCCCGGCGATGTGGATCCAATACTTTCCGTTCGCGTGATCGTACCACACGCGCAAGCCGGTAAACCGGCTGATGTACGGGGCCGACTCGTCCCACCCGCGCCGGACCTCTTCCGGGGTGAGGCCCCACTTCTCCAGCTCGTCCTTGAACAGCTCTTCGATGGGCGCTGCGCCGAGGCTCACGCCTTCCGGGCCCACCACCACGTCGAACTCGTCGTCCAGCATATCCGTATGCTCCTGGAAGTTGACGACGAACGCGCGAAAGACGCCCTCCAGGTCGCCCCGGAGCTTTTCCCAATCAGTCTGACGCTCCATGAAGAAGCGGACGAATTCGCCCGGGTCCCTGCCCAGCGACTTGGCGTATCCCATGGCGGCGATGATGGTGGAGAAGAGGTGCGTGGGCTTGTGCCGCGCCAGCTCTCTCAGAGAACGACGTCGAATCTCGAACACCGCGGCGTCCCGCCTCAGTCGGCCGCGCCGCGGGGCGAGCCGTACTCGCTGCGCAGCCGCCCGTGGATCTCCTGGAGCTTATCCAGCATCGAACGGCACACCCCGGCCAGCTGGTCCCACCACGGTTCCTCCGAAACGAAGGAAGCCGAGGTGTTCACTTCAAAGCGGAGGCACTCGAGACGGGCATCCGCGGACGTCATGCTCACTTCCGCCACGACGCCGCCTTCGTCGCCGAAGAACGCCTCGGCGTGCCGCTTGATCTCTTCCGCCACCTCCCGCATGGCCTCGGGGGCGATGGCGATCTCGTTGAAGTGCAAGTGAAAGGCGGCGCTGAGCATCACTTCCGCGTCGGGATCCAAAGAGAGGCTGGGATCGTAGGCGTCGGCGTCGTGATCGTCCAGCTCTTCCAGGAGAGCCTGGTTCGCCGCGACCCACTCGAAGCTCACCTTGCCCCAAACCTCTCCCGGCTCGTCGCCGTGATGCATCAGGATCTCGCAACCCCGGGAGCTGGTTCCCAGGAAGACCATCTCGTCGACGGAACTTTGAAGGCCCTGGGCCGCCAGCGCGTCCACCAGGGCATCCCTCAGCTCTCCGTAGTCCAGAACGTGCACCGCGCCAACACTCCAATCCTCAATCAGACACTCGACACGAGAGAGTTCCCTTTGAGCTTGCCGACTCCTGCGAAGGGCGCTTCATTCGCCTGCAGGACGGCCTTCCTCCTTCCTGCGGAAGGCCTGCGCCGCCTCGCGGGCCAGCCGGTCGCAGCGCTCGTTCTCTTCGTGCCCCGCGTGCCCCTTCACCTTGATCCACTGGATGGAATGGACCCGGGCCAGCTCCACCAAGCGCTCCCACAGGTCGCGGTTTTCCACGTCTTTCTTGCCCGCGGTGCGCCAGCCCGTCTTCTGCCAGCGCTCGATCCACCCCTCCTGAAACGCGTTGACCAGATACGCGCTGTCGGAGTAAAGCGCGACGGAGCACGGGCGGTTCAGCGCCTCGAGAGCCTTGATGGCCGCGAGCAGCTCCATCCGCTGGTTCGTAGTCTCGGCCTCGCCCCCGGACAGCTCTTTGACATGCTGGCCGTAGCGCAGGATGGCGCTCCAGCCCCCCGGGCCCGGGTTGCCGAGGCAGGCCCCGTCGGTGAAGATTTCCACATGCGGCCGGCGCTGCTCCAACGTCTTTCCCCGCCTCATCGCCGTAGTCAAAGCTCCGGTGTGAGAACGCGCGTCAGGCCAGCGTGACCCGGCTTTGGACCCGGGTTCCAATCACCTCTGCCGCGCTGCCGTCCCGCACCGCGATCTCCAGCGTCCCGTACGAGTTCACGATCGCCACCGGCTCCCCCGGAGGCGCCTCCCGGTAGGTGGCGACCTGCTTCAACCGGGCGGGCAGCCGCCCCACTTCGATGCGGGCCTCGTACTCCGTCCTGCCGGGGAGAGCCGGGAGGTTGGTGATGCAGTTGCCGAAGCGGTCGATCCGGACGATCTCGCCCTCCCGCCCCTGAAGCCAAAACGAGAGCGGCACCAGCTGCGCCTCGGGATGGGGGATGGGAGAGCCCAGCCGCTCCAGCGCCGCGCCGGCGGCAAGGCGCGCCGCGGCGGGCGCGAAGACGTCCCGGCCGTGGAAGGTGGCAGAGGCCCCGGGCGGCACCTCCAGCGCCACCGCTCGCCGGATCCCGGCCGCCGACGCCGCCGGAAAGAGCAGGCCGTTGTCGGGACCGACGAAAAACCCCGCCTCCGTCTCGATGGCCAAAGCCCTTCGCTCCGTGCCCACCCCCGGATCGACCACCGCCAGGAACACCGAGCCTTGCGGGAACCAGCGGAAAGCCTGGGCCAACAGCCACGCGCCTTCCCGCACCCCTTGAGGGCTCACGTCGTGACACAGGTCGATGACGGGCGCGCCCGGGGCGTGCCGGGCGATGACGCCCTTCAGGATGCCGGCGTACTCGGAGGCTCCAAAATCCGTCAGGAGGACGACGGGCGCGGCCACGGCTAAAGCTCCCCCCGGATCAGTGCCTTCGCCAGCTCCCGGTAGGCTTCGGCCCCCGGAACGCTGCCGGCGTAGGTGAGGATCGACTCTCCGCTGGCCGCCGACTCCGCGAAGCGGATGCTGCGGTAGACGATGGTGCCGATCACCCGCACTTTGGGCTCAAAGGTCTTCTTCAACGCGTCAAAGGTCTCCTGGGCGTGGCGGGTCCTCTTGTCGAACATCGTCGGCAGCAGCCCGATCACCTTGAGCTGGCTGTTGGCTTGGGCCTGCACCTTTTTCACGAAGGTGAGAATCCCCTTTACGGCCCGCATCGCCAGGTACTCACAGGCGACGGGGATCAGCACTCCGTCGGCCACCGCCAGGGCGTTCAGGGTCAACAGCCCTAGAGACGGCTGGCAGTCGATGATAATGGCATCGTAGGCGTCGCGCACCGGGGCCAGCAGCGCCGCCAGCCGGCGCTCCCGGGCAAAGGCGTTGACCAACTCGATCTCGGCCAGGGCCAGGTCGACGTTGCTGGGGATCAGGTCGGCGCCGAAACCGGTGGTGAGCACGAGGTTTTCGAGGGGCTCGTCCTTCATCAGCCCGTCGTACACGGATTTCTCCAGGGCGTCGGGCTCGTGGCCGCTGGCCAGCGTCAAGCCGCCCTGCGGGTCCAGGTCCACCACCAGCACCCGCTTGCCCATCTCCACCAGCGAGGCAGCCAGGTTCACCGTAGTGGTCGTCTTGCCCACGCCGCCCTTTTGGCTCGCCACCGCAATGCACTCGTACACCGCCGCCCACCTCTCACGTCTCCTGGTCTTGGGCCATCCGGCGCAAAAGGTCGAGGAGCGCCGCGCGGGTGTTGAGCTCGGGATCCTCCAGCACGCGCTCGTAAAGCCTGGCCAGGATCCGGCCCACCCGGGGCCCGGGCCCGATGCCCAGCTCCCGCATGACGTCGCGGCCGTCCACCGCGAGATCCGCCCGGGTCAACGCTTCGCCCTTCGCCGCGATCTCCTGGATCTCCCTCTCGATGCGCTCGATGTGGGGCAGAGCCCCCTCCCAGCCGCTGGCCCGGGCGTCGGCCCGGCAGAGCGCCACCAGATCCCGGACCCACCCCTCGCCCCGCTGGGCCAGCCACCGCCTGAGCGCCTTCTTGCTCCTACCGGGAGTCAGGGACATGTGCATCCCCACCAGCCACTCCAGGCGCTCCACCTCCGAGTTGGAAAGGCGCAGGCGGGCGCCCAGCCGCCGGGCGGCTTCAGCCCCTGCCTTCTCGTGCCCGTAGAAGGTGACGCGCCCGTCGGGCTGCACCGCCCGGGTGACCAGCTTGCCCACGTCGTGCACCAGCGCCGCGAGCCTGAGCAGTGGATCGGGAGGGCAGTGGCTGGCCGTCTGGATCAGGTGGTCGAGGAGGGTGGGTGCGCCCCTCTTATGCTGGAGAAGCCGGTCGGTCCCCTTCAGTTCGGGCAGGGTTTCAAATAGGAGACCGGTCTCCCTCATCATCCAAAGCGCCCGGCCCACGTCGTCCACGGCCAGGATTTTAAACAGCTCGTCTCGCACCCGCTCGGCGCTGAGGCGCCGGATCCCGGCCGCCTCCGCCTCCAGCGCCGTCCAGGTCTCAAGGTCGATGTCAAAGTCCAGCTGGGCCGCAAACCGCACCGCGCGCAAGAGCCGCAGCGCGTCTTCCCGCAGCCGCTGGACCGGGTGGCCCACGGTCCGGATCAGGCGTCTTTCGAGGTCCCGGGCGCCGCCGAAGGGATCGACCAGCTCCCCGGTGCCGGCGTGCCACGCCAGCGCATTGACGGTGAAGTCCCGGCGCGCGAGGTCTTCCTGGATGGAGACGCCGTAAGCCACCCCTGCCGGGCGCCGGCCGTCCGCGTAGTCCAGGTCCCGCCGGAACGTGGTGACGTCCACCCAAAGGCCCGGCTCGGCTTCCACCCGCACCGAGCCGAAGGCCGCGCCCACCGGCACGGAGCGGGGGAAGACCGCCTGGACCTCCTCCGGCCGGGCGTCCGTCGCGAGATCGAAATCGTGCGGCCGGCGGCCCAGCAGAAGGTCCCGCAGCGACCCCCCGACGAGGTACGCCTGGAACCCCCGGGCCATGAGCGCCTCCGCCGCCCGGAGCACGCCCGGGGGTATCCGTTCTCTTAGGACGGCGCCTTCCACTGCGGCTCTCCTCCACCTCCCTCGATCTCCAGCGCTCGTCCGGTCTGCAAGAAGACCAGGAAACCGTGGACCGCCCGGGTCTGTGCGCTCCTGGCCACAAACTCCCGGTAGAGCCGGACCTGCCAGGCGTAACGCGGCGCGGCCCGCTCTTCCTCGCCGGGCCGGACCGCGTCGGTCTTGTAGTCGATGACGAGGAAGCGGTTCCCCTCCCGCACCAGGCAGTCGATGACGCCCTGGACCACCACCATCTCCCCGGGCGCGGCGGCGTCCTCCAGCGCCCGGCTCGCAAATCCCCGGGCCGAAAGGCGCATCGTAAAGGGCAGCTCCCGCCACAGGCGGCGAGAGTCCCCGCCGTCCGCCGCAGCCGCTCGGATCGTCCGGCCCAGCGGGCTGTCAAAAAAGCGGGCCAGCGCGGCCAGGTCGATCTCGCTTGCCTCTTCTTGCGAGAGCAGGCCCGAGTCCCGCAGCCGCTCCAGCTGCGCGGCGAGCCCTGCTGGAGAAACGTCCCTCAAGTCGATCTTAGCCAAGAACGCGTGGACCGCAAGCCCCCGTTCCGCCGCGGACAACCGGCGGCGGCTGAAGCGAGCCGGGCGGGCGAGCGACGGGCCGTCCGGCCCGAAGACTCCTTCGGCTTCGCTTTCCTCCTCCATCGAGAAGCGGCGGGCCAGCTCCGTCACGCTCACCTTGGCCGGCTGCTGGATCGCGGCGGGGTGGGGGTAGCGCCACCCGTGCACCGCCTCCAGCACCCGGACGGTCTCGGCCTCGGCCGCGGTCCCTTCCGGCTCTCCGGTGGGTTCATGACGGGCCAGCGCCGCCCACGGGAGGCCCTCTTCCCGCTCCCAGCTCCCCGGAGCCAGCTGCGCGGCCTCTTCCCCCGTCCAGCAGCGGACGGTGAAGCGAGCCGGGTGGCTTTCCACTTCGGGGTCGACCGGCGCGTAAAAGCCCGCGCCCAGGGCTCCCGCACCCAGCTCCCGGATGGGAAGCCCGTCCCGGTGGCGGGCCAGCCCGGCCAGGATCCAGTCCAGCCACGACCGGGCCCGGACCACGCGCCCTTGAGGCAAGTGCCAGCCGCAGACCCGGGCTGCGTCCGCGGCCCGGGCCGACCGCCGCGCCAGGTCCCGGGCGGACCCGATGAGAATCAGCTTCTCCTTGGCTCGGGTGAGGGCGACGTAGAGCAGGCGCAGCTCCTCGGCGACCGCCTCCCGGTCCAGCGTGCCGGTGACGGCCCGGTGAGCCAGCGACGGGTAGCTGACCTTTGCCTCCCGGTCCACCACTTTGGCGCCGATGCCCAGGTCCCGGTGGTAGATCAAAGGACGGCGGCTGTCCGCCTTGTTGAACTCCCGGTCCAGATCGGCCAGGATGACCACCGGAAACTCCAGGCCCTTGCTCTGGTGGACGCTCATCACCCGGACGACGTCTTCGCCTTCGCCCAGGGCCGCGGCGGGCGCCGCGTCCTCCCCCGCCTCCTCCAGCCGGTCCACGTGGCGGATGAAGCGGTCGAGGCCGCTGGTGGCAAAGAGATCGAAATGGCGGGCTCTCTGCCACAGCGCGAGCAGGTTGGCCTCCCGCTGCCGGCCCCGGGGAAGGGCCGCCACGTAATCCAGGTACCCGCTCTCGTCGTAGACCATCCCCACCAGGCGGGAGAGCGGCATGCGCCGGGCGGCGCTGCGCCACCGTTCCAGCTTCTGGAAAAACGCGGCAAGGCGCCGGGCCAGCTCTCCTTCGCCCTTGGCGTACTCCATGGCCGCGGCGTGAAAGGGCAGCGCCGGGTGGGCGGCGCGCACCTGGGCCAGATCCCGCTCGTCGAAGCCGCAGATGGGGCTGTAGAGCACCGCCGCCAGGGGCACGTCCTGCCGGGGATTGTCGATCAGGCGCAGGAGCGCCATCACCACCTGCACTTCCACCGCCCGGAAGTACCCGGAGCCACCGCTGGAGTGGGCGGGAACGCCCATGGACTCCAGCACCTCGACGAACCGGGTCGCCCTCCCTTTGAGGGCGCGCATGAGGACCACGATGTCCCGGAAGCGCAAAGGTTCCCCGCCGCCGGGCAGGCCCTCCCGCACCAAGCCGAGGATGAGCTGGCCGGCCAGCGCCGCCTCCCGCTCCACCGCGGAAAGGTCCCGGGCTTCGTCCTCCCCCGGGGCGCCGGTGCCGTCCTGCGCCTCCTCGCCGCCCTCGGGACCCTCTCCTTCCGGACCGGCGCTGTACTCCTCCGGGGCTCGTTCCACCAGGTGGACCTCAATACGGCCGGGGTCCAGCTCCCGCTCCTCCCGGTCGAGCCCCGGCCGCAGCATCGCCGCGTCGTCGTAGTCGATCTCCGCCGCCGGCGGGTACATCAGCTGCCGGAAGAGGAAGTTCACCCCTTCCAGGATCTCCCGGCGGCTGCGGAAGTTGGCCTGCAGGTCGATGCGGACGCTGCCGCCGTCCCGAGCGCCTCCGAAGGCGCGGTGCTTCTCCTGGAAGATCCGGGGATCGGCCAGGCGGAAGCGGTAGATGCTCTGCTTGACGTCGCCCACCAGAACGCGGTTGCCCTCGCCCTCCTCGGCCCTGCTCACCAGCGTGATCAACCGGTCCTGCACGGGGTTGATGTCCTGGTACTCGTCGACCAAGACCTCGATGAACCGGCGGCGGCACTCCGCCAGCGGCCGGCCGCTGGGGTGGGCCAGCGCCTCCAGGGCCAGGCGCTCGAGATCGGCGAAATCGAGGCCGCCGGCGGCGGCTTTGAGCGCGCGGTAGCGGCGGGAGAACTCCCGGACCAAGCCAGCCAGGGCCCGCACGGCGGGGAGGAGCCTCGCCACATCCTCCCGGTAGGAGGCTTCGGTCCGGGAAAAGAGGCCTTTGCGCAGCCTGTTGACGATCTTTTTCGCCTCGTCCCGAGCGGCTTTCGCCTCCTCGCGAAGCGCCGGGCTGCTTCCCTTGTCCGCAGGGAGCCGGGGGAATTCCACCGCGGCCAGTGCCGCAGCGGCCCGCTCCCAGTCCCCCGCCTCCAGCTCCGCCACGGCCTCGGCCAGGGCCAACCGCTCTGCCTCGAGAGAGGGGATGTAGCCCGCAGGCCCCTCCGGGTGCTGCGCGAGCCGCGCCGCCTGGTCCAGGGCGGAGAGGGCTTGTTCCAGATCCGTCCGGGCGTCGTGAAGGACCGCCTCTTTCCACCGCCTCCAGGCGGCTTCTCCTTCCGGATGCGACGAATCGTAGGCCAGGACCGCTCTCTTGAGCCACTCCTCGCCGTCGGGAAGGCTCCGGGTGTATTCGAAAAGACTGTCCACCAGCGCTCTCAGGTCCCGGTCGTCCCGCCGCCCGGCGTAGTGGTCAACCAGCGGACGGAGCGCCTCGTCCCGGCCTTCGTGCACCGCTTCGAAGAGCTCCTCCATGGCCTCGAGCTTGAGGAGGTTTGCCTCTTCCTCGTCGAGGACGCGGAAACGGGGGTCGACGCCCAGCAGGTAGGCGTAGCGGCGCACCAGGTCCAGGCTGAAGCTGTGCAGCGTGGAGATGGCCGCCTTGCCCAAGAGGGCCAGCTGCCCTGCCGCCCGCTCGTCGCCGTCCAGGGCCGCCGCCTCCAGCCGGGCGCGCACTCTCTCCTTCATCTCCTGGGCAGCGCTCTCGGTGAAGGTGACCACCAGCAGCCGGTCGATGTCCACCGGGCGCTCCGGGTCGAGGAGCCGCCGGACGATCCGCTCTACCAGCACCGACGTCTTCCCGGCGCCGGCAGCGGCCGAGACCAGGATGTCCTTGCCCCGGACGGTGATGGCCTGCTCCTGGCTCTCCGTCCAGGCCCTCCCGGCGGGCGTCTCAGCCTGCCTGCTCTGCATCGGCCGCCTCACCTCCCTGCGCCATCCGCTCCCACGCCTCCTCCTTCTCATAGGCGGGCAGGTTCCGGTACCTGTCCCCGGGAAGCGTGCTGTCAAACTGGCAGACGGGAAGATACACGCAGAACTCGCACGCCCTCCGGCCCTTCATTTGATAGGGCTCGGCCTTGGTCTCGCCCCGGGCGACGGCCTGGGCCAGCTCTCCGGCGCGCCGGACCGCGTAGTCCAAGAGGCGTTTCAGCGAAGCAGGATCGGCCACGCTGGACTTCTTGGCCAGCCCCCCGTCCTTCTTAAAGACGAGCGGCACCAGCTCGGAGGAGTCTTGCGCGCCGCTGTCCATCAAGCGCGGCACCACGCCGCCGTCCACGATGAGGCCCGCCGCTTTGAGCTGGCGCCGCCACTCCCGCTCCGGGTCTTCCGGCGGGTTCTCGGCGGCGACTAGCGGGTCGAACACAGGCTGGTAGAGAAAACCCGCCGGTTCGGCGCGGCCGCCGGCGGCTTCCACCGCCGCGGCGAGGTAAAGCGCCAACTGGAGGTCGAGCCCGTGGACCAGCCTCGCGAGGTCGAAGGAGTGCTTGCTCGACTTATAGTCCACCACCCGCAGGTAGCTGCGCCCTTCCCACCGGGCCGCGTCGATCCGGTCGATCCTCCCCCGAAGCTGCGCCCGCTGCCCCCCCGTCAGCGAAAGCTCCAGCGCCGGCAGCGGCCCTCGGGGGCCAAAGGCCACCTCTACGCCTTCCGGGCGGAAGGCACCCCGCCGGGCGTGCTCGCCCAGGGCCCACACCACCGCCTGCACGGCCTTTACCAGCCGCTCCAGGGCAAACGCGTCCGCTCTCCGCGCGGGCTCCGGCTCGCCCGTCACTTCCGCGACGCAGGC
>Ga0079224_100015451_pt1 | contig 10694 bp, 11 predicted proteins | sample Stecom2015_FD_80414 | JGI IMG/M metagenome (GOLD analysis project Ga0079224, IMG submission 80414) | Agricultural soil microbial communities from Utah to study Nitrogen management - Steer compost 2015 | ecosystem: Environmental > Terrestrial > Soil > Agricultural land | place: USA: Utah...
AATAAGGGTACTCGCTGCGCTACATGATCATTTATCTTAAAGAACTTCAAACGCCTCCGCTTCCCGCTTAGGCTTTATATCCAGGACCGCACAGGCGGCCCGAAATCTTTCTCGTTTGCAACCCCTGATCGGGGAAGCCAAAGGTATGGAGTTTTTCTAAATCTTCAAAATTTATTTTTAAAACTATTCGGATACTAAAAAGCTATATTTAGCTGAACGTATACATTACGTTTCTAGTCTCAGTCCGTCATTTCCAAAAACCCTGTCTCCCGCTAGGGACAACCTCCCTCGCGGAGTGGTGCAAAGGTAGAAACTTTGTCGATTTCCTCCAAGACTTTTCTTATTCTATCAGCAAGAAATAGCACAACATACTGATAGACTGAATGATATTTTTAAATTATTTTTAACAGGGAGCGCTCAAGAATGCCTTCGCAGGTAAATCACTTATGCTCGGAACACCCAATATTTCTGCATCAAAAAATTAAAAATCACGGAAACTAAAATCTCTACCATAATTTTTGAATAATAAGGATTCATGGAGAGATGATCAACTAAAAAGAATATACCTATCGATTTTAAGAATATACTCCCTATAACGACGACCACAAATTTAGCTAACTGTTTGCCAACGGGTGCGTCCGTATTGTCAAAAGTCCAATATCTGTTGATCGTAAAATTGACTACAGCCCCCAAAGAACCGCTGATAATATTTGATATGTACGCTGTAAAACCTAAAACTTGTATACCAAAGGAATATACTGCAAAGTCAAATAAGCCGCCAAGAAAAGCAGATATCTGCGCTTTCCCAAAGGAAAGAAAAAAGCCAGCTATTTTCGCTTTATACTTCCTCTTCATTTACGGGGACCTCCTTATTCTTCTTTTCCGCCCAATCTCGCTCATCACCCATATCTAACAATTTTCTCGTATCTACACAATTGATGATAAATAAAATAATGCAAATAATAATCACTAGATAATCGATGCTTCCAACAAAAAGGACTTCACTCAACAATACCGCACATATAACTACCCGAATCTCTGTGGGTCCCATTAATCCAGCATCAATGGTATATTTATCTGTTATCCGGTATCGTAATTGTGAGATAATCATCGCCCAACCGTATAGTGCAACGAGCGCAAAACCCGCATACTTAAAATCTCCCGGAGCGTAAAACACATACCCAAGTCCAATCATGACCGTACTGATCCAGTCCATAACAATATCTAATGCAAAACCATACCATTTGCGTGACTTATTGCGATAATAAGCAATACGCCCGTCCAGCGAATCGCCAAACCATTGCACAAAAAAACCGATAATCCCGAGCAACAACCACGGCCGCGCCACGTACTCCGCCAAAAGAAAACTTCCCAATATCATGAACGAGCCGAAAAGTCCGATAGCTGTTAAGCCGTCAGACGAAATCCAGTTTGGAACACGTGGCACAAAATAGGAAATCAATCTTTGCTCTGAAGAACTTAAAAAATTTGTTCTCTTCCGATCTTGAAAAAGCTTCTTATTTATTTTTTGACTCATGATATAGTCTTTAAAACCAATTATTTTGTTTGTACCAGCGGAGGCTATCCGCCAATCCTCTATTTAAATCATATGCGGGACGGTATCCTAACATTTCGACCGCATGCCTGATATCGCATTCCCAGCTTTCTGCAGTCAGTTCCCCCAGACGTTCGGGATAGATCACGGGGGTTTTGGGGGATTTGCTATACAACCATTGGGAGATCTGCGCAACCGTTTTTACTACTGTATAAGGTACATGGACACGAATAAGCTTTTTACGAAATGTCTGTTTAAAAATCTCTGCCATTTCGTAACGGGAATACACACGGCCATCCGAAATATTAAAAACATCCAAGCCCCCTTGCGGAGAGATACACGCGCGCAACAATACGTCCACCAAATCTTTTACATATACAAAAGAAAGCTTTTGTGGAGCCCGTCCCACGTATGCGTCTACGCCTTTGTTCATGGTATTAAACAAAATAAACAGGTCTTTCTCTCTAGGACCATATACTGCTGTTGGTCTGATAACAGAAATCGGCATATCCGAAAACTTTTCGCGAATCATCTTTTCCGCCGCTTGCTTACTACGCCCGTACATCGTTATCGGATGATATGGCGTGGATTCTGTTATCGGCCCTTCCAAGTAACGTACCGGCCCAATAGCAGCAAGACTACTCACGTAAACAACACGCTTCGGAGGATTGGGGGATCGAAAGGCGGCTTGCAACAACCGTTCAGTTACACCAACATTTGCATTCATTATAGTCGCTTCTGATTTTGCTTTTGTCATCGCCGCCGCATGGATAACATAGTCATACTTTTCAGAAGCAAATATCGCGGCTAAAGAACTTATTTGATTAAAATCGGGGTACACGAATTTTTCGACAAAAGGAGCAATATCTGTGATCTGACTGGATTGACGCACTGCTGCATGTACTTTGTAACCCGCTTCATACGCTGCCGACACTAAATGAAATCCGACAAAACCACTCGCTCCAGTTACTAAAATCTTCTTCATCCAATTACTTTTCTTTTATCGGCTGACGCGAATTCTTCCGATAATATCGAGTTCGGTTTTTTCATATCGCTTTTTCGTACAGGCGATAGCGTTTATAAAATTCCGCATTAATTTGTTCGATCGCATGGTTCATCATATAGTTATCATCCAACATCCACGAACATTCTGCTGCCTCTATTCCCGCTGGTATAGCGTTCTTTATAATACGACCATACAAACAAGCCTCAATACCTAACTTACGATAGCTTTCCAGTACACCTAACATCAATACACGGATGGTTTTGATTTTCTTTAATCCAAAGAGCAATTTGAATATCCCGAACGGCAGTAATCTTCCTCTTTTTATCCGTATCAAAATTTCGTTGATATTGGGAATCCCTAGCACAAAACCAATAATCTCTTCGTCTTTCTCCGCTACAATACAATATTTAGGATCCACGATCATTTTCAAATCTTTAGCCGTGTGGTTAAATTCCTCGTCCGTCATTGGAACAAATCCTAAGTTTTTGTCCCAAGCTTTATTGTATACCTCTCTAATTTTCTTAGCTTCGTTCGCAAAATCCTTTAGGTTAATCTGGCGCAAGATAATACCCGACCTTTTAAGCCTTTCCTCCAATTTATCCAACAACATTACCGAACGCCGACTAGCCGTATCCGTTGTCACTAGATATGCGCGTAAATCTACTTTCTTGGCGTATCCTGCCTTCTCTATCAAGTTTAGATAATAGGGTGGATTGTATGGCATCATCGCCATTGGAGGAGCCCCAAAACCATCCACTAAAAGCCCACAGGTATCGTTGGTTGTTAAATTAACAGGCCCGATTATTCTGTCTCCGCCTTTCGCTTTGACCCAACCTGCAGCCTCGTCCAACAATCTTGTTGCCACTTCCTGATCGTCGATGGATTCAAAAAAACCAAATTGCCCCTCTGTCACGTTATTGAAAGCATTGTGGTTCGTATTCCATATTGCCAGTACCCGCCCAACGAGCCGACCATCTTTATAAGCAAGAAACGGCTGCGCAAAAGAATGCTTATAAAAAGGATGTTTTTCTGCGGAGAGCATGTCCCGTTGTCCTAAAAACAACTCAGGCACATAATTTGAATCATGCGCATACAGGTCATGGGGCAAATCGATAAATTGAGCAATTTGCTTTTTTGTTTGGACCGGAACTATCTCTACCATCTCCTTAGTTTATGAAGGACTCTACTTCGAGTGTCTTAAACACTTTAGACATTTTATCTACGGCTTCGTCTATCTGATCAAAAGTGTGTGTCGCCATCAATGAAAAACGTATAAGCGATTCCTCTGCCGGTACAGCAGGTGCAACAACTGGGTTTACGAACACACCATTGTCTTGAAGCAATTTTGTCACATAATAGGTCTTATCATTGTTACGGATAAAAATAGGCAAAATCGGACTTTCAGTTAGGCCTAAATCAAATCCTTCTTCAAGCAAAAGTTGTTTTGCATAGTTCGTATTTGCCCACAGTTTTTCGATATGCTCGGGCTCTGTCTGGATAATTTCCAGCGCTTTTAGCGTTGAGGCTACCGAAGCTGGTGTCATACTAGCACTGAACATCAATGAACGCGCACGATGTTTCAAATACTCAATAGTGTCTGTATCTGCTGCCACAAAACCACCTAGCGAAGCTAGTGATTTACTGAACGTCCCCATAATTAAATCAACCTTTTCAGTTAGCCCAAAATGAGATGCAGTACCCGCACCCCGCTCACCTATCACGCCTAAGCTGTGAGCATCATCACATAAAATCGCGGCGTCAAACTCATCGGCGACAGCAACTAATTCAGGAAGTTTAACAATATCTCCCTCCATACTGAAAATACCATCAGTAGCGATCAATTTGAAGCTATCCTCCGGCAATCGCGATATCTTGCTGCGCAAGTCATCTATATCATTGTGTGCATATTTTATTACCTTAGAAAACGACAAGCGACTTCCATCAATAATGGACGCATGATCTCGATCATCTAACAAGATGTAATCATTCCGACCGGTTAAACATGACAACGGCCCCAAGTTTGACTGAAAACCTGTACTGAATAATATCGCTGCCTCTTTACCTACATAACTTGCCAACTTTTCCTCAAGTTCTACATGGATATCTAATGTCCCATTTAGAAAGCGTGATCCCGCACAGCCTGTACCGTATTTCTCCAACGCGTCCTGCGAAGCCTGTATGATCCTCGTATCTGTTGTCAAACCTAAATAAGAGTTTGAACCGAACATCAACACACGTTTACCATCTATCAAAACCTCCGTATCCTGTTTTGATTGAATGGGTCTAAAATAAGCGTAAAGATTATTAGACTTAATGGGCTCTAGCTCACTTTGTAGGAACCTAGATGTTCTTTCACTTAACTTTCCCTTACTCATGTTGTAGGTGTTTGTATTGTATGTGACATAATTTCTATAATGTAAATTAATTTACCTTTTGACTTTTCCCACTTAATCGTCGAAAATAAACTAAAAGAACAAAAATACACAATTTACTTTGCAACCAAGCTGTTAGCCATTATGTTACTAATTGACACCCCCTGTCAGTTTCTTTTTTTGCATATTTTTCGTCTAAAAAAATCGGAGCAAACATACAAAATTCTCTCGATTCCGTCCTATGGAAAAACCATATAAATATCATAAAATTAAATTATTGTTAAGATATTACCAACAGTTTGTCACGAAAAGTTCCATAAACTTATAAAATCACTATTTTTGCGCTTAAATCAATTTGAAATGGCTATATCAGCAAATATAAATATTAAAAATAAACGTGCTTCCTTTGAATATCACCTGCTAGATAAGTACACTGCTGGAATACGCTTATTAGGTACGGAAATTAAATCTATCCGACAGGGCAAAGCCAATATCAACGATAGCTTCTGTTCTTTTTTTGAGGATGGCCTATACATTAGAAATATGCATATCGCCGAATATTCATTTGGTTCATTCTACAACCATGAAGCGAAAAGAGATCGTCAACTTTTATTAACGAAAAGGGAACTCAAAAAACTACGGGACAAGGGGGAAGAGAAGGGCTTTACCATTGTTCCACTACGCATATTCATCAATGAACGGGGCTATGCCAAAGTGGAAATTGCATTGGCAAAGGGAAAAAAAGATTTTGATAAAAGGGAAACGATTAAAGAAAGAGAAAGTAAGAGAGAGCTCGACCGTGCTATGAAACGGTAAAGCATAAATGAGCTCTTTTCGGATAGTTCTATTTATGCTTTACTGCTCCAAATCCAGTCCTCGTAAAACAGGAACAGGTTTCTTGTCGTCCCCTAATGCGACAAAAGTAAACATACCTTGAATTGCCAACTCTCGCCCCTCCTCATACATTTTCTCTAAAAAGACTTCAACTTTCACTTTGATGCTAGTTCGTCCTACACTTTGCACACGTGCGACTGCTTCAATGATACTACCCGAAGGAATTGCTTTCTCAAAGTCTATCCGATCGGTAGAAACGGTTACCAGCTGCTTTCGACAAAAGCGAGTCGCAGCCATAAACGACACCTCGTCCATTATAGCCATGGCTTTTCCACCAAACAAGGTGTCGTGGTGGTTCGTTAAAAATGGGAAAACGGTCACACAAACACGTGTCTCGGAAGTATCTATTCTTTCTTGTAGTGTCATTTTGAGTGATGGATATGAGAGATTCGTATTAGTTTAGGCAGAGTCAACATCAATTCCGATACCTTTCAGCAGCAACGACGCATTGAAAATAGTGCATCGCCCATGCTTTAATTTGTAATCGAATAGCATCTCGCCATCTACTACACGAATATCAAAATGATAATTCTCTACTTTTCCTATATTTTCTTCTTCCAGCGAAGCCAATTGCAAATCATGGGTCGCTACCATACCTTGACCATCCATAGCAATCAGCTGACGAATAATGGCGCGAGAGCCTAAATATTTATCCACCGAGTTCGTTCCTCTCAACATCTCGTCGATCAGAAAAAAGCTGTCTTTATCTTGCTTCACTGCGTCTAATATAAATTTCATCCTATCGAGCTCCGCTTTAAAAGTAGATGTGCTCTCATTGAGCGAATCCTTGATCCGCATATACGAAATAAGATTATAAATTGGCAATCGAAATACAGATGCACACGCGACCGCACCGGCATAAGCTAAAACTGCATTAATCCCGATCGTCCGAAGAAACGTACTCTTACCTGCCATATTAGAGCCCGTAATTAAGGCTATATGATGGTGTTCATTGGTATAATCGTTGGCAATAGACTGCTTCAGCGGGATTAACGGGTGAGCAATTTCCACCGCGAGAATTTTACCGTTTGTCGTATCGCTTAAGAGCTCCGGCGTTGTCCACGTCGGGTGGTTTCTTTTTAATATCGCTAATGAATTTAACGCTTCAAATTCTGCTATGACATCAAACGCATCTAAAATATTTTCTTCATATCTCGATTTCCAAGCGACAATCTTCATAACGAATTTAAAATCCCAAAGAAAAATAATATTGAGAATCGCACCCATTAACATATTGTTTCTCGCATCCAAATTATTGATGAGCTTTGACAATTCGCGAAAGGCGGTAGACAGCGGCTTTTCACCCGCACATAATTGCTGTTGAAGGCGTCGGTTTTCAGCTGCCTCAAAAGTTTTCCCTTCTACCATTGCCAAACCCTCGGCATAGGCTGCCAATACTTGTCCTACCTTATCTATCCTGCTAGAAAACAAGCCTACTTTCCCTGCCAGTCCCAGCGTCCAAAATAAATGGACCAACCCTAACAGTATTAGTCCCGGCCATATCGGCGTCACAAACAGCGAAAACAGTATTCCTGCTAGCCATACAAATGGTGCAATCGGCACATAAAAGCGCATAAAAGCAGTGCCAAACCTTAGGCCTGAGCCTTTAAAATAACCTGCTAAAAATGATTTGACATCCGTTTTCTGTTGAATATTAAACAGCAGCCGTGCTTGAAAGCCCTGACTCCAATCTAAATCCTCTGCGATTTCGGCAACCGCTTTTTGTCTATCTTCAACAACTGATTTTGTTGCCGCGCGCTGTAACCAGTTTGCTAATTTCGTTACGCCCAATATGGTAGCACTACGATTGATCAACGCAAACAACGAGAACGCGCCGAAAAGATCCAAATCCGACACATAAGGATGTTTGCCATCTTCAAATTGCGCTCCATCACTATAGTATGTATCACGCGTATCCCGCAAAGTTATTTCATTCTCATTAACCTTCAGAAATGCTTCGGCATCGGCATGTTGCTTTTCCAGTTTACTCTGTCGCCTCACCAAGAAGGCAAACAGCAAAACGATGACCACCACACTCGCTAACACAAGCGATATATTTTCCGTTTGAACCACGTAGAACAATAAAGCACCACCACCAATAATGGTGAACAACCGTGCAAAACTATTTTGGTTGATCGATTTCTGTAACTGCTGGATTTGTACCTTCGTTCGTTGGATTCTTTCTTGATATTTCTGATAAATCATTCGCCAGATGTGAGATGTTAGATGTGAGATATGAGATGTTAGATGTTTTTCAAACTTTATATTTCTATTCCCGTTACCATGCCTGGTCACCTACCAATGGGACAAAGCGAAACGTATCCAGCTCGATACGTTCAAAATCATTCTCGCCGACCCGCAAAACAGTGACCATTTTTTGGGATTTTTCATCTCCGACCGGAATCACCAACAGCCCTCCATATCTTAGCTGCTTCAACATCACTTCGGGCACAAGCGGCGCGCCTGCTGTTACAATAATTTTATCATACGGTGCATGTTCAGGAATACCACGAGAACCATCTCCAAGAAAAAAATGCGGATTATATCCCATGTATGGTAATACCTGTATTGTCCGGTGGTATAAGTTCTCCTGGCGTTCAATAGTAAACACCTCTGCTCCTAACTCCATCAAAATACACGTTTGGTATCCAGACCCCGTGCCTATCTCCAACACCTTATCCCCCTTTTTAACATGCAATAATTCGGATTGATAGGCAACAGTATACGGCTGCGAAATTGTCTGTCCATCCCCTATTGGAAAAGCAATATCACGATAAGCTTGGTTCCAGAATGTCTCATCAAAGAAGAAATGACGGGGGACTTTTCCAATAGCCTGCAAGACGCGCTTATCCTCAATCCCGCGTTTTTCTAAATGCTTAACGAGTTGCTTTCTTGCTCCTCTCTCCCGATAATTATCAACAAACTTATATGCCATTATACCCCAAAAATACCATTGTTAAAAGATATTTGCAGTATTAAAGTACAAATTGTTTAGAACCAACGCAATATTATAACATAGTTTCATTATATTCACGAAATACTTTTGTTAAACACATAATACTTATAATGAAGAGTTATATCAGAAAATCTATTCTTTTATTTTTCACCCTTTTCTCCTTACATATCAGCGCTTTCGCACAGGTATCACCCGCGGAAGATGATATTATCAAGATCTTAGCTATTGGCAACAGTTTCTCAGAAGATGGCATAGAAAACTATCTGCATGAATTAGGAACATCTGTAAATCAACGAGTTGTCATTGGCAACCTTTATATCGGCGGCGCGCCACTATCTTTGCATATCAAAAATGCCAACGAAGATGCTACTCGATACAGCTATCGAAAAATTGGTCTCGACGGTAAAAAGAACACAACGAAGAGTGTCAGTATCTCCCAGGCATTGAATGACGAAAACTGGGATTATGTGAGTTTCCAACAAGTAAGCTCACTTTCAGGTAAATACGATGTAATCATTGAAAGTCTGCCACCTCTTGTTCGTTATGTCCGTGCCAAAGTACACCCTAAAACACAATTTGTTTATCACCAGACATGGGCCTATCAACAAGATTCCGACCACAAAGGGTTCGCCAACTACGATCGTGACCAAATGATTATGTACAGCGCGATTGTCGGCGCGTCTAAAAAAATAAATGCTCTTGGAGATTTCAAATATATCATACCTGCCGGAACAGCTATCCAAAATGCACGCACCAGTTCATTAGGCGACACATTTACCCGTGATGGCTATCATCTCCAATTAGATTACGGTCGATTCACTGCTGCGTGTACCTGGTACGAAAAGATCTTTGGCAACGATGTACGAAAAAACCCCTATAAACCCGAAAAGGTAACGGAATTACAAGCTAAAATTGCAAAAGAAGCCGCTCACAAAGCAGTTAAGAAACCGTATAAGATTTCAAAGGTTAAATTGTAATCTTTATATTGTGGAGGGTGTCTAATAAGGTCTGTCATGAAGGAAGCATCTAAAACAGTTTGCATGTGTTTAAAGATAGATTCCTCGTGCCTCGGAATGACAGAAATGATAATAATAGCTACTTTTTAGACACCCCTAAATTATTTAATATAGAAGCATATGCGAGACGCCCTACATCCGTGTTAATAAGCGAAGGACAAAGCATTCAATACATTTTTCACAGATTCTTCAAATTCAAAGAGGGCTTTCCGTTCCTTATTGATAAAACCATTGTCTTCTAAGCGACCGACCACTTCTTCCATTTCTTCGAACGATTCGTACACCATTTGTTTAAATGGATTTTGGTAATCTTTAGCCCGACAACTCTCAATTTCGGCAAAAATCCAACGACGAGTGACCAAAGCTTCTTCAATAAGCATCTTTATAAAGGGTTCATCCCAAGAAGATGGCCCTCTGCCTGTCACTTCCGCTAATGCGGCAACAGCATGTTTAAGTTTGTCATCCAAATACACACTACTCCATGCGTGATAGCTTATATGGGCATCATTCCACGACTGTATTTTACGACTACGGATATCGGTTAACAAGGCTTCCAATTTCGCCTTAGGCACCAATTGTCCACCAATGTTTTCAAATGAATTACGTGTCTCAGGAAAGGCGGAAACAAGTGTTTTGAAATCAGTAAATGACCGTTTTTCCAAAATCGGCATCATCTGTTGAACCGCATAATAACGTATCATGCGTTGATATACGACATATGCTTCCTTCGGTTTAGCCAAAACGACCTTCCTTCTGGAAAATTCTACATTGTCCAGCAATACATCTTTGCCGGCTAATGGTTCATCAGAAATTAACATTTTTTTACCAAATGCCTGTACATCCTGTTCGGCATTCCCCTCGTTATATGCATTACCTACTGCCCTTTCGATTTCTG
>Ga0079224_100015452_pt1 | contig 10694 bp, 7 predicted proteins | sample Stecom2015_FD_80414 | JGI IMG/M metagenome (GOLD analysis project Ga0079224, IMG submission 80414) | Agricultural soil microbial communities from Utah to study Nitrogen management - Steer compost 2015 | ecosystem: Environmental > Terrestrial > Soil > Agricultural land | place: USA: Utah...
AAACCTCCCCCCAGGAACGACATATGACTTGGGGATCGGCAACAAGGAGCAATTTGTCTGGGAGGTACGGGTCAGTAAGGGCCAAAGCTTTCTGATATGCTCGGTGACAGGCAGTTGTTGGTCACTTTCATATTCAGTCTTGATAGGCTGTGGAATCTCGAAATATTCGGCTACAAATTCAGAAAGATCAAAGTCCTTCTTGTGCTTCTTGATTTCATATATGCTGGAGATTTCTTCAGGAGACCGCTTGGGAAAGCAATCCGCAAATGTAATTGAATCCGGAAAAACCTCTTGCATTTGAACATCATGGAATATTGGGCCCAACAACTGATCAGGGGGTAAAATAGCAGGAACTACGCTGTAAATCTGCGGGAGGTCTAGGGTACTCATAGTTGTTTGTTCAAATTAAAGATCTTGAGAGCTTCTAGGTAAAAAATCCATTGGATGACGTTAAATGAAGCCACTCCAATTTGCAATACCTACTGTTCGACAGGTTGCACATCAATAACTTTGCCGAACGGCGGACCCAGAGCCATAAAGGGAAGATGCCTCCCAATTCTAGAGAGGTATGTCGAACAGTTCTGACGCCTCTTCAGTGCGAAAAAAATCCATTAAAATACTTCTGATTACAGGCCTATCTATAAAAAAATCTGGATAGGGATTTCGCCCTATCCAGATATTGCTACGCATCTTACAGATTAATACCCTGGGTTCTGGGTCACCTTGTTGTTCTGATCCAAAACGTTCTGAGGAATTGGGCTCATGTACTGTTTTAGGTCAAAACGTACACTGTACTTAACCTCCGGTTCTACATTATACACCCAAGTCCCGCTGTTGTCGGCCGGCTTGGTATTTCTAATCACCATGTTGTGCCGAGGCTTGTTCATCACGTCTTCCGCAATCTTCCAGCGCTTGTTGTCAAAATACCGTTTGTTTTCAAAGCAAAGCTCCACCCTTCTTTCCCGCCTGATTTCCTCCCGCATCTCACTCTGGCTTAATCCCGGCTGCAGTGGCGGCACCTCAGACCGCTCCCTCAATTTATTGAGGGCCGCATATACCTCGCCTGTAGGACCCTCGGCCTCATTGGCGGCTTCGGCAAAGTTAAGCAAGACTTCGGCATAACGAATAAATATATAGTTTTGCCCGCTGGCATCTGTGCCTGGGGCAGCGTCCGGATTGAGCTTCTTCTTTTGATAATAGCCCGAATCCCCCACGTCGGTTGTTCCAGCGAGGTCTATCTGATTGGTCTTGTCAGGGTCAGGATGGGTCGCATTAATTCGGGTATAGATCGTATCTGTCCTAGGCATCCAATCCAGTTTGAACGGAGCACCATCATACACGATAAAATCGTAAAAGCGCTTCTCCCGGTTGACATAGGGGGCCTGAGGATCATATCCTGAATCAGGATCGGTGATCGGCTTACCGTTAGCCATCAAAAACTGATCGACGAGTTCTTGCGTCGGATTATAGTTTCCCCAGGTCCGGTACTCGCCCAGCACATAAGTAGGACCACCACGGGTTTCGTAGTTGCCCCCCATCCCGCCGACGTTGGCCACTACTTGCCTGTCCCAAATTACCTCTGAATTGTATTCATTGGCTACCCTCCAAAGATTCGGAAGATCATAGAACAGATCGAAATATTGACCATCCCCATACATCTCAATAAACTTCTTATTGGTGTCTGCGGCTTTTTTCCACCTTGAAGGATCATTATTGCCAAAATGGACATGATTGCCCGGATCTGAAAGATAAGGCGAGCCGGTGTTAAAAAGGGGGCTGGCACCAAACAGCTCCACCCAACCTTTTAAGGCCAATGCCGCACCCAAAGTGGCCCTGCCCGCATCCCTTTCACCAGAGTTGTACTTGATCTGCAAGGCACCATTGTTTACGATGTCTTCCAGTTCGCTGGTGATAAAATCAAAAGTTTCCTGAAAGGTGGCCCTTTTTACCTGAAGCTCGTCCTCGCTCATGATATTCCGATCCAGGGGCTTTGTGATAATAGGTAAGCCACCGACATGTTGGAAAAACTCACTGTAAAAGAAGGCCCTTAGGAAACGCGCTTCGTCAATCCTAGCTTTAAAGTAATCCTCTGAAAAGTTGCTTTGGTACTCCGTCATCTTCTCGATGAAGGTGTTGCATTTCCGAATTTTCACGAAAAAAGAGGCCCATGTGTACCCATAGGTTGGTCCGTGCGTTCCACCCCAGACGTTATCGGTACTTTGGGTGGGCACCATCACCACGCCGTTCCTCCAATTGGACGCTGTATAATAGTGGCTGATGTTATAGTCGTCCGAATAGTAATCCAGGTTCTCGGCCAGATTCCACTTATTAGGTATTTCGCTATAAATGTCATTGAGAAAAACATCCGCGTTAGCTTCTGACTCCCACTGGGTTTGGTCGTTGAGGTTGGCTTTGTTCTCGTTTTCCAAAAACTCCGCTGTGTCACACGATATAGCTGTAACAAGCAGCCCGATGGCCAGGCAGAAGGTTCTTATAAATTTATATTTGGATAGCATATCTTTAGGTTTTTTTGGGTTAGAAAGTGATATCAAGACCAAGAGTGGTCGCTCTCATCACAGGATAAGCAGTCTCCCGATGGGTGTAGCCCATCTCAGGATCAATGTGTTTGATCTTGCTGATCGTGAAGACGTTCTGCGCGACTCCATATACCCTGACGCTGCTGAGTTTTAGCTTTTGGGTCAGCGTGGAAGGAAGGGTGTATCCGATATTCAGCGTTTTGAGACGGAGATAGCTGCTGTTGATCCACCAGAAATCCGAGTCTTTGGTGTTATTGGCATAAGGAGCCGGGGTCGAACGGGGGTACTTCCCGTTTGGATTATCAGCTGTCCACCTGTTGTTCAGGTATTCATAGCCTGTGTTACTTCCGTTATTTTCGAAAGGCACCGTCATAAACTGCCTCACATTGATACTGGATTGTCCACTTCCTTGGAAGAATAAGCCCAAATCAAACCCTTTCCAAGACAGTGTTGGGGTAAGCCCAAAGGTCATCAGCGGGTAGTAAGGCTTGCCGATGACCGTTAAGTCATGGTCGTCAATAAGACCGTCGGGAACGCCATTGGGCCCGCTTAGATCCACATATCTGATATCACCCGGATGAAGCGCGCCAAACTGCACGACATTATAACCATCTTCCGCATCAATTACACCGTCCCCGTTGATGTCGTCTGACAATTGGAACAGACCATCTGATTTATATCCATAAGGGGTCTGATATGGCCTACCTACTTTCGTACGGTTTGGATTGGCTCGTTCAGCATCCGTTTCGAAAACTTCCTGCATGCTGTTCGTCGCGTAGGTGAAATTCGCCTGAATGGAGAAGTCAAGTCCATTGGCATAACGTTGTTGGGTGCCGAGGACGATCTCTACCCCTTTTCCCTTCATCCTTCCCTTGTTTTCTTGGGATAGGGACAAGCCATACTCTACGGGAAGTGTCACCTGAGGAGCCAGCAACATCCCATTTCGGCTTTCAATAAAATAATCCACTTCCATGTTCAGTTTGCCGCTCCATAGCGACAGGTCCACCCCGACGTTTGACTTGGTCGACACTTCCCAAGTGATGTTGGGGTTGGCTTCTCTAGGGACCCTGGAGCCTTGCACAAGCGTGCCGTTACCAAAGGCGTAAGCATTTCCCCTCAGGTCGTATCCCGCCTGATACTGGAAAGGGTCACCGGCCAGCATCCCGGCTTTTCCCCATGATCCACGGATCTTTAATTCATCAAGCCAACCCGTCGATTTCATGAAGTTTTCCTCAGAAATCCTCCAAGCGCCGGAGAATGCGGGGAAATAACCCCATCTTGCTCCCGGCGCGAAATAATAATGACCGTCGTACCTCCCCGCCGCTTCCAGAATGTATTTATCCCTATAAGTGTAGCCCACACGGTAGACATAGCCTATTTCGCTGCCCGTGCCCGAAATACCGCTGTTGTCATAATCCAGTTTATCAGAGCTGCCAAAGCTGAGTTCATCTATTCCAATGGCGAAATTATTCCTTCTTGTGGTCAGTTCGGAAGAAGTCGTCTCCCGGACTTCCACCACTCCCAATGCGGTAATGGAGTGGTCACCAAAGGTTTTTTGGTAATTCACATACCCTTGGTAGGTATAGTTTATCAAACTGTGTTCCTCATGCCCCAGCCATCTAAATGGCCTTCCTGCACCTTCTTGCAAAGAAATCGCTTCGGTATAGGTATAAGGCTGCTGGGAAAGATCAATTTTATGATAAACAAAAGGAACGTGCCATAGTTTTACCTTTCTATAGTTGGGGTCATAGCTAAAAACACCCCGTACGCTAAGTCCATCGATTATCTGCTGTTCAACAAAAAAAGTGGCGAGCTGGGTGTTGCCATCAGTTTTACGGTAACCTGGAGACCTCAATACACCCACAGGGGTGTTGGCGGACGATTCTCCCCATTTGTCCCCTTCCGGATAAATCAAGCTCTGGTTGGGAAGGAACTTATAAAAACTCCTAAACAGGTGTCCAGAGGTCTGTTCGTCCGCGTCGACATCGTTGGTACGCTCAATGCTGGCCAACATAGACATACCTAATTTCGTGGTATTGGTGGCAGCCACCTCTATGCTCATGTTGTAATTGTACCTCCTGTAATTTACCGGGTCAAATATGCCTTTCTGGTCGAAGTAACCTACGCCTGCATGGTAGGTGACAAACTCATTGCCGCCACTGACCTGCACATTGTGGTTCTGCACAGGCACGTTCTTATTAAATATGTCCAAGAAATTAGAATCAGGATACCTCCAAGGATCTTCTTGGTGCAAGGCATCATAATTCGCTACCGTTTCGGGATTGTTGGGCAGGTTAGTTCCTCCCGGCGTCTGGTGAAGGTAAGCCTCATTTTGCAGGGCCATATAATCTTTTGCGGACAACATGTCCGGCAAGTATGTTGGATTCTGATAACCTAGGGAAGTATTGATGGATACCCGCGCCTTTCCGGTTTGGCCTTTTTTGGTTGTGATCAGCACCACGCCGTTCGCGCCGCCAATACCATAAGGCGCTACCGCCGCCGCATCTTTCAAAATCGTGATGGTCTCAATGCTCGAAGGATCTACCTGTCGTATGTTATCTCTCCTGATACCATCCACCACTACCAAGGGGCGGCTGTTGCCGGTAGTGGCGATACCCCTGATATGTATATCAGGATCATCGTGCCCGGGTTGCCCGCCGTTGGGCCGCATGCTGACACCTGCCACTCTTCCCGCTAAGGACTGGGAGATGTTGGGCACTGGCAGCTGCGTGATATCCTCCCCTTTAAGCGCACTTACCGAACCCGTAAGTGTGGCCTTTTTTTGAACACCATACCCCACTACTACCACTTCCTCCAGGGAAGCCATATCTTCCACCAATACAACGTCTATCACTGTCTGGCTGCCTACCGCCACTAACTGCGATTCAAACCCTATAAAGGAAAATATCAGCGTGGCTCCATCTGGAACCACTAAAGAATAACTCCCGTCAAGGTCCGTTGCAGTACCTATTGTAGCTCCCTGTACCGACACGGTTACTCCTGGTATCGGCTCACCGGATGAATCCCGAACGGTCCCTCTAACAGATACATCTACTTCCTCCTTAGCAATTACCACAGACACCTCGTTATTTCGAGAGGCTTTTTTAACATGGATATTATGGTTCACCTGCTTAAACTCGAGCTGAGCTTGCGTAGAGATGGCTACCAATACATCATACAGCGTCTGCTGCTTCTTGTCCACTGTGATTTTTTGGCTGCGGTGCAGCTCCTTGTTGGTATAGACAAAGTTGAATCCAGTCTGCGACTCTATTTGACTAAATGCTACTTCAATGGGCGCATCGCTCCATCCCATCCTGACGATGACCTCGTCAATGCTTTTAACCTGATTATTGGCCGCAGATGCAAAGAGACATCCGCTCGTGAGCAACTGGATAAGCAAGATATAGACAAACTTCTGCTTCGTCTTATGTACGACTGGCGGTATTATGTTTTTCATATTTCATTTGGTTTATTGTTAGGTTTTTTGCGGGCTGGTTGCTGCGGAGCACCTGCTATAAAAGCGTGCTCCTGAGTCCGGAAGTAACTATCAGGATCATTTCATTTGATTTTGCATCTCTTGCTAAATTAAATAGAACCAATGTGTCATAGGCAGAGAATCATTGGTTTAAAACTTGATTTTCACCTTCTTATCAAATATCTTAAAATCAAAGCGGGCAGAATAGCTCAACCCTTCCAGAATATTTTTAAGTTGTTCATTGTCAAATTTCCCTGAGACCGTCAAGTCGGGCGGCGGGCGGTTTTGCAACTCAAAACTCACCCCATACCAGTTTTCGAGCGTTTTGACGGCCGTTACAATCGGAGTCCTATCAAAAATGATAATTCCCTTCGTCCAGGCCATTACTTCCTCTTCCTCAAACCTGCTTTTCTGCATTAGACCCAACGAATCCATAGAGGCAGCCTCCCCTTTTTCCAAAATCATTTGAGCTTCATATCCAAGGTTATCGGCCACCAATGCTTTGCCTGTCAGCAGGTAAACATGAACGGAGTCTGGAACGTAGGCGCTGATGGCGAAAGAGGTGCCTATAGCGGTAGTCGACAGGCTTCCCGTATAGACGACAAAAGGTTTCAGGGAATCTCTCTTCACCTCAAAATACGCCTCACCCTCCAAGAACAACGCGCGCTGATCGGTTTCGAAATCCTTCACATAGCGAAGCGTACTTCCAGCGTTCAAGACGACCTTGGAGCCATCCGGCAACCTCAATGTGGATTTCATACCCGGAGGAAGCCGATGTTCAACATAAGCTACCGGTTCTGGCTTGGCAACTTCCTCCCTCCCAGAGCCCGACAAGTTCGCTATCCAGGAGAGACCAACCGCCAAACAAAGAATGGCTGCCACCCGATAAACCTGAGGCATAGTAACTCTATCGGCCCTCCTAACCTTTTTTTCACGGAGACCTGCTTTTAATAGCTTGTCTCTATCTAAGGGATGGCTTGTATCTGCCAGAATTTGATCCTGTACGCGTCCCCATAGCTCCTCCTTATCTTGATCAGTCATCTGGGTGGCGTTTCTCATCCGAAGCACAATCTCCCGTGCCTGCTTTGCGTGCTCCTTTTTCTGAGGATTCTTTTCTAACAGACCCTCCCAATAGCGGCTACTTTCTGCATTTGGGCTGAGAACACCATCCACAAACCCTTGATGCGCTACAAAGTCTTCTACGGTCCAATTAGAAATATCCATAACTTATACCTTCTAAATACCATAGGGGCAAAATGATAAAAGTTATCCTTCTGCCGGAATTTATTTTTAAAAAAAGTTTCGCTTCAACGATCTACACCTCTAAATGCTGCAAGAATACCACTTCTGGGAAACTTAATCATCAACCAAAAACAAGCATCTTGATGGGTTAGATCGACCAAAAAGTACAGCACCCCAAACGAAAAAGTTTCGCCAAACGCTTGGGTCTCACCGTGAGCTAATCCTACGTCAACCCGTGGGAAAGACAATCTATCCTATGAAGCTTAAAACCCCCGTCAGACAGATGGACATGTGTTTCCTTAAGCTGCATATTGCCTTCCAAACCAAAGTGTAAACGGAACGGACATGAAGATTCATTGCCGCTGAAACCTCTTCATAAGGTAGTTCCTGGAAAAAAATCAATTCGACAGCTTCTTTTTGCCTTGCTGGCAGACGCTGCATCGCCCTGGCTAATTTCTTGTTTAATTCTTCTTTTTTTTGCTCTCTTAACCACTCATATTCAATAGGTTCTACCCAACCCATGCGCCGATAGCTCTCCAATCCGCTCAATGGATATGCGCCTAAATCTTGCCCCACCGCCCGGCGGATTCTGTTTCCCAAACTTTTAAAAAGATAAGCCTTCACGTTTTCCGTCTGCTTAAGTTTAGACCGATATTTCCATAGGTCAACAAAAATCTCCTGGATACAATCTTTTACAAAAGCGCTGTTAGAACACACGCCCATGCCGTAACGGTGCATTTCATCTACCATGCTATTATAGACCATTTCCAGCCCTTTCATCTCGCCTCTGCGCAATAGATCCCAGCCTATTCTGGCGTTGTCTTCCACAGATGCAATTTTTATTTCTTCTTCGACAGGCATATGCGTTAGGTTATATTGGGTATGACAAGATACCAAATAAGATCTACTATTTCAACAACAAAAAAAAGACGAAGTGCTTGATTCGATTTTTTTTAAAAGATCTAAAAGAGTTAAAATTTCACTGAAGTTGTTACCACAGGCCGGGGAAGGATGATGAACTTTGTGCCGGAAGTTTGCCGACCGCGACTGCCTCTAGCCAGCAACAGCTCTACAATCCGGGAAAAAATCCCGTACTTTAGGAATGTTGGCATAGATGGTGATCTTGCTTTAGGGGTCAACACGGTTCTGTCCAGTTTCATTTTAGCATGTTGCGTAACAGATCAACGCAACCGAGTATGAACTCTGTTTTAAACGTTCGATTTTTATGAAAAAAATTCTTACAACTCTCAGCCTTTGCACCGTGACGACGATAATGTACGCCCAACACTCGCTTATCGGCATCCAAAACAGCTCCAGGAAAGGCATGACCCATGCGGCGATGAATCCCGCTGAGATCAACCACCTCCACCGTAAAGTGGAAGCCAACCTCTTTTCGGGGGGCGCTACGGTAAGCAATAATGCGCTTTCATTTAGGGATATTATTGAGGAAGGAGGGGGCCTGCTAGACCTGGCCTTTGAACGAATCAATGAACCTGTCAACCTGAGTGCAGAGATGCAGCTATTAGGGCCATCCTTTGGCTTTTCCAGCGGCGAGTGGTCCTTCGGTTTCATTTCACAAGCTTTTGCCAAAGCAGATATCATCGATCTGGATCCGAATCTTGGGAAAGCATTAATTGAGGACAGCTTTTTTAACGGCTTTAACGAAGCGCTGTTGGGCAGCACCTCTAACCAAAAAGTCTACGCATCTGGGTGGACAGAGTTACCGCAGGCCGGGAGGTATGGGCAGACGACACCCGGAATCACGTCATTTCCGCTGGAGCCACAGCCAAGCTGCTTATACCCGCAGCCTATGTCAATGCGGGAGTGACCCGACTTAGGGGCACTTTAATCCAAAACGGCGATGAGTTTAGCTTGACCGACGCCCAAGGCGGGCTGTATTTCAGCTACCCGAGAGATCTTGAAGACCAAAATATAGAAGATTATATGCTTGATCGCTTTTCCTTCGGAAATATTTCGGGAGTAGCCTTCGATCTAGGATTCAGCCATCAATGGACTCCAGAATATACTACCCGTCTGAGTTCTGGAATTTCGGTGAGGAATATAGGGGGGATGTCCTTGGGATCAGTACAGTCCAGCAGCAACTATTCGATTAATATACCACAAGGTCAAGCTTTCCGGGTCGATTTGCTGGACGGAGATCTTGAGGAGATTGAAAATCAATTGCTGAATAGCGGTTATTTTTCAATCACTAATCAGACAGAAAAAGTACGTGCTGCGCTTCCTCCAATTATTTCAGCATATACAGATGCATACATCTCCAAGATCTTTCAGGTGAGTGTTTTTGGGCAATTCCGGGTAGCTGATAAAACAGGCAACGAACAACTCGTTACGCAAAACGTCTTCGCTATTACCCCTCGCCTTACACTAGGAATCTTCGAGATTTACTCTCCTTGGGCCAACTACGAAGTATCCGGATTAACCGGTGGACTGGGCTTCCGGTTGGGAGGGTTCTTTTTAGGCAGTCAATCAGTACTGACAGGACTACTGGCGGATACAAAGCAGGCCGATGTGCATCTAGGCTTTAGCATGGGCTTTGGACACGCAGACTGAATAAGAACCAGTGATCTCATTGCCTACTACGCCCTATATGAAAATATTTAGGCATAATCCAGCCACCAGAGAATCCGGCTGGAAGGCGCAGTGTTGGGGGAAGGGATCAGATATTTCGGATAGACTCTTTAAGACCGGGTTCCTCCAGCTTTTTCAGCAATTCCACCACGTTGTTCACTTTCAGTTTCTTCATGATATTGAAGCGGTGGGTTTCGATGGTTCGGATGCTTTTTCCCAGTTGCTCAGCAATTTCTTTATTACCCACACCATCGGTGATCATCGCCAGGATCTGCCGCTCCCTTTTGGTGAGGCCATAGGCCTGTACCGCGGGAGAGGCGGATGTCATATTTCTATTTCTGCCCGTAAGGTAGCAGTTGACCAAGGCATTGCTCACATCTCCGCTGAAATATTTCCCACCCTGATGAATCGTTCGGATGGCTTTTAAAAGCTCCTCTTTGGAAGTATCCTTAAGCAGATAACCCGATGCGCCCACTTCTACGGATTGGAAAATATAATCCTCATCATCATGCATGGACAAGATCAATATCTTCGGGGGGCTGGGACGACGGGAAAGGTCATCTGCGGCATCCAGCCCGCTCATTCCCGGCATCCGGATATCCGCGATCAATAGATCCGGTTGAAGGGTCTCGACAACCTCAATGGCTTCCCGTCCGTCAGAAGCCTCTCCAATGACCTGTATGCCCGTTTCCTCTTCCAGCAGATTCTTGAGCCCTTTTCTTACGATTAGGTGATCTTCTGCCAAAACTATTTTGATGTTTTCCATATCACAATCTACACTATTCCAATGGCACCTGAATACTTATGGTTGTTCCTTTTCCAATTCCAGTGCGGATATCAAATTGCCCATT
>Ga0079224_100015453_pt1 | contig 10693 bp, 8 predicted proteins | sample Stecom2015_FD_80414 | JGI IMG/M metagenome (GOLD analysis project Ga0079224, IMG submission 80414) | Agricultural soil microbial communities from Utah to study Nitrogen management - Steer compost 2015 | ecosystem: Environmental > Terrestrial > Soil > Agricultural land | place: USA: Utah...
CAGCGTCTCGCCCCCGAGACCCGGATCGTCTACGTCGACAACGACCCGATGGTGCTGGCGCACGCCCGCGCCCTGCTCTACTCGACGCCCGAGGGGGCGACCGCGTACGTCGACTCCGACGTGCGGGACCCGGAGCGGGTGCTGGCCGCCGCGGCCGACACGCTGGACTTCAGCCGTCCGACGGCACTGATCCTCAGCAACATCCTGGGGCACATCCCGGACTACGAGCAGGCGCGCGGGATCGTCACCCGTCTGATGGCGGAGCTCCCCTCGGGCAGCTACCTGTCGATCAACGACGGCTCACGGGGCATCGACCCGGTGTTCGAGCGGGCGCAGGACGCGTACAACGAGAGCGGCGCCGCCCCGTACATCCTGCGCTCCGTCGACGAGATCACCGCGTTCTTCGACGGTCTGGAGCTGGTCGAGCCCGGCGTGGTGCCGGTGACCGAGTGGCGCCCGGACCCGGACGGCCCGGCCCCGGAGCCGATCGGCGAGCACGGGGGCCTCGCCCGCAAGCCGTGACGCCCTGACGGTGCCCGGCCCCGGCCGCCTCTCCCCGGGGAGGTGGCCGGGGTCACTGCGGCGGGGACGTCCGTATGTGTTCCTTGTGCTCCTGCCGACCAGTGGGGCGGGGGAGGAGTCCGCCCGCGAGGGAGGTCTCCGGGAGGCTCGCGGACGGGCCGGCGGCCGCCGCCCCCGTCGTTCTCCGTTCGCCCCTGCCACCGGGACGCGCGAGGGAGAGCACCCAGGCGGCTGCGGACAGCGTCGCGCCCGCGGCGGCGACGGACGGAAGGCCGTGGCCACGGGAGAGCAGGAGGCCGGCGAGCCAGCTCCCCAGCGCGATGCCGACGCAGAAGGCCGAGTTGTTGACGGTCAGCGCCATGGTGGGAGACGAGGACCCCGCCGCGGCCACGATGCGCGTGTTGAGTGCCGGAATGCCGGCGAAGTACGCCGCTCCCAGCAGGCAGAACAGCGCGGCGACGACCCACCCGTTGCCGGGCGGCAGCGCGAGCAGGAGGAGTCCCGCCGTGGCCGTGCCCAGGGTCACGGGCACCGACGCGTGGGGGAAGCGGTCAGCCGCCCTGCCGCCGAGCGAGTTGCCGACGACGCCGCCGGCCCCGTAGAGCAGCAGCAGGACGGTGACGGCCCGCGGGTCGATGCCCACGGCCTGCGTGAGGTAGGGCGAGGCGTAGGTGTAGAGGGCGAACACCCCTGCCGTGCCCAGGGTGATCACCAGCGCGACGAGAAGGACGGGACCCGGCAGGGCCGGTGTGCGCCGTCGGTCCACGCCGGACGCCTCCGGCCCGCGCGGTACGGCCTCGGGCACGGTGCAGCGGGTGAGCAGCACGGTGGCGGCCAGGCTCAGCCCGGCGAGCGACCAGAACGTGGCGCGCCATCCGAAGGCCTCCCCCACCAGGCTTCCGACGGGAACACCGGCCACGCTCGACAGTCCGATGCCCAGGGTGACCTTGGCCCCCCAGGCCGATCTGCGCTCCGGGGGTGCCATGTCGCGCGCCGTGGCCACGAAGACCGCGATGAGGGTGGAGTGGACGACGGCGCTCACCACTCGGCCCGCCATCAGCCAGCCGAACCCGGGGGCCAGTGCCGCCTGCGCGTTGCCCAGGACGAACACGAGCATCAGAGCGGGCATGAGGACGGCACGGCTGAGCCCTGCCGTGGCCGCGGTGACCAGCGGGCCGGCGAGGACGACCGCGAGGGCGTATGCGCTGATCAGCAGGCCGACCGAGGAGAGGGAGACGCCGACCTCCCGCGCGATGGACGGGAGGATGCCCGCGATGACGCTCTCGGCGGTGCCGATGCAGAAGGTGCAGGCCATCATCGCGAAGACGGGCAGGGGCATGGAGGTCTCCTTCGTCGTCGCCGCGGTCCCCCTGCCCGACGAAGGGCTGTCCGGGGCCCGCGGGGCACGGGTACGGCGCCTGTCGTGGGTCGCCGGCCCCGGTGCCCGCGGGCACCGGGGTCCGTCGAGGGCGAGGCCGTGGCGGCGGATGTCTCAGGACGTGCCGACGGTGACGGGACGGTCGGTGGCGTCCGGCGTCGGGCGGGCAGGCTCCGGCGGCTCGGTCTCACGTGCCGCCCGGCTCCGGCGTCCCCACGCCCGCATGACGGGCCGCTCGACGCCGATGTAGAGCAGCCAGGCCAGCAGGAGGCTCGCGGCGGCGACCAGCATCGCCACACCCAGGGCCTCGCCGAACGAGTCCGCTTCCCGGAAACCGATCCGCTCCTGTGTGACGGACAGCAGGATCTGGTGGACGAGATAGAAGGCGAACGACACCTCGCCGAGCCACACGCACACCCGTCCGCTCACCGCGGTGGGCCGGCCTCCGGCGTCCCGGGCCGCCGCGGCGGCGATGAACAGAGCGAACGGGACGACGACCACGGCGTTGAGCGAGAACAGGAAGGGAACGCCGAGGCTCACCGCGTAGGCGGCGGCCGTGAGAGCCAGTGCGGGCCGCACGCCGAGGCCCATCCACCGGCCGGACAGGACGATGCGGGCCATCAGGATGCCGAGCAGGAAGTCGAGCACCCGGATGGGCGGGAAGATGTAGACGAACCACATCTGGGTGATCGAATGCCCGTACAGCGGGGAGTTGGCGTGGTTCGGGCCGAACTTCTCACCTGTGGGCAGCAGTTGGGCGACGAGAGGGAGCAGGACGATGACCGCCGCCGTTCCCGCCGCCCACCACCACAGCCGGTCCTCGCGGATGCGGGACACCCACCGGTGCAGGGCCGGGAACAGCAGGTAGAAGACCAGTTCGCAGGAGAGTGACCAACTGGGGTTGTTGATGCTGAAGAAGACGTAGTCGCGAGGTATCCACGCCTGCAGCAGCAGGAAGTTGGGGATGCCCTGACCCCATGTGGCCGACACGTACGCGTAGGAGGCCAGGGCGAGGAAGAAGGTCACGACGTGGTTGGGGAGGATCTTGGCCAGGCGGCGTCCCCAGAAGGCACGGGTGGTGTCGCCGTCACGGACGGACCAGGTCAGGACGAATCCGCTGAGGATGAAGAAGAAGGTGACACCGGCCCATCCGCCGTTCCGGAGGGCGGACGCGAACGGCCCGTGCCCCTCCCCGTCGGTGGAGTAGGCGTCGAGCAGCGAAAGGTGGAACAGGAAGACGAGGAAGGCGGCGAAGAAGCGCAGTCCCGTCAGGGAGGGCAGCCGGGAGGGGCGTTCCGGCGTGGCCGGAGCAGTGGACACGAAGATCACCTCGGCGGGGGAGTCGGTGGGGCGGCGTGGCCCCGAGGGGCAGGTCGGCCGGCGATGCCGGGCCGGGGATCACACGTGACGGACGGACTGGGCGTGCCGGAAGAACCCGGTGGGGTCCCAGGCGGCCTTGACCCGCTGCAGCCGTCGGTAGCCGTCCTTGTAATAGAGCTCGTGCCAGGGCACTCCCGAGCTGTTCCACCGCGGGTCGGCCAGGTCGACGTCGGCGTAGTTGACGAAGCAGCCGTCAGTGGTCCCGTTCGGCACCGGGACACCTCCGGTGGCGGCGAACATGTCGCGGTAGCACTCGCGCACCCAGCCGACGTTGGCCGCGTCGTCGGCCGCGTCGTCCCACAGCGAGACGACCTGGTACTTGAGCACGGAGTCCCGCTGGGGCACCGCGGTGGCGTCGGGGGCGACACGGTTCACCGCTCCCCCGTACGACGCGATCATGAGAAGTGCACCGGGGTTGCCGAAGTCGTCACGCGTGAGATGGCGGTAGGCGGCGGCGATGTGCGCGTCCGCGTACGTCCTCCGCGCGTACACGGACTTGCCCTTGAAGCGGATCGTGGGGTCGGGTCCGGTGAACCCGGGCCACTGCGTGGCGTGCAGCCACGGCATCCGTCGGTACTGGCGGACCTGAGGCCGGATCCCGAGCCCTTCCCCGACCGCGGCGACGTAGCGCCGCAGCATGCCCTCGGCGTCCGGGGCGCCGGCGTCCACCAGTGAATCGAGCACGACCGCGCCGGCGGACCGGTGGAACGTCTTGAGCTGGCTGAACAGCGCGGTGTAGGGGGAATCGGGCCCGCTGTGACGGGTGTGCCAGTCACCGTGGTTGCGCATCAGCCGCGTGAAGCGTGCCTCGGACAGCCGTTCCCACGGCCAGGCCACCTCGCTCAGCCACACCTCCCGCGGCGGGGTGGGCAGTTGTGCGGCCGGATCGGTCCCCGTCGCCCCTGGGGAGCGCAGCCAGTACCGGGTGACGACACCGAAGTTCCCGCCGCCCCCTCCGGTGTGCGCCCACCACAGCTCCCGGTGGGGGTCGTCGGGCTCGCGGGTGGCCACGACGGTGCGGGCGGTGCCGTCCGCCCGGACGACCACGATCTCGATGCCGTACAGGTGGTCGACGGCGAGGCCGTCGCGCCGGCTCATGGACCCGTAGCCGCCGCCCTGGATGTGGCCTCCGGCCGCGACCGTGGGGCAGTTGCCCGCCGGGAGGTACACGCCCCAGCCCTTGTAGAGGCGGTCGTAGATCCGGCCGAGGGGCGCGCCGGGCTGGACGGAGAAGGCCCGGCGGCGCCGGTCGTAGGACACGTCGTCCATGCGGGAGAGATCGAGGACGATCTCGATGTCCTGGCTGGTGGTGAAGTCCTCGTAGCAGTGTCCGCCACTGCGCACGGCCAGACGTCTGCCGGAGTCGACGGCCCGTTGCACGGCCGCGACGACATCGGCGGTGGTCTCGGCGAGGACGATCTTCTGCGGGCTGCCGACCCATCGCTGGTTGGTGCCGCGGCGGAGATCGGCGTAGCGCCGGTCGTTCGGGCGGACGGTGACGGGGCCGGCGCCCCGGGTGCCACCGGCCCGGACCGGTTCGGCCGCGAGGGCGGGGCTCACGCCCGCCGCGGTGACCGCGAAGGCGCCCCCCACGGCGGCCGTGCCGGACAGGAAGGTTCTGCGCTGCACGCGCGGAGCCTCGGCGGTCCCGCTCCGCCGGCCCGAGGTGGTGGCGGGAGAGGGGGAGCCGGGAGAGGGGGAAGCGGGGGCAGGAGGCAGCGGAGCTGATGAAGGCATGAGTTCATTCCTCGGGAAACGGGATGAAAGGGAACGGGGAAGGGCGCGGAAGGTGAGGCGGGCACCGTCCCGGGCGTTCGTTGGGGAGGGCCGTTCGGACGCGCCCGGGGTGTCAGCGGGCAGGTGTCGACGGGGTCGCCGGGCCGTGCAGCGCGTCGAGGGAGATGCCGAACCAGTCAAGAATGCCGACGACGCGGCGGGCCTCCGCCAGGTCGACGGTGGACGTCCGCGGGGCGCTGTCGTCGTCCGCGAAGCTCCGCAACGCCCCGGGGGCCAGTGCGACGGCCGCCCCGGGGAGCAGGCACTGCCGCGCGTACTCGGCGCCCCGGTCGGGGCCGGCCATCGGCCGGGTGGACACCAGCAGACCGGGAGCGGCCAGTCCGCGGTCGAGGGCCCGCGTCCACTGCGGCGAGGCCAGCTCGCGGCGCAGCGCGTCGTACAGCAGGTGGGCGCCGGCTACTCCGGCACGGTCGCGCATGGCCTTGGCCTCCCAGCCTCCGATCCGGTCAAGAGCGGCGTTGACCAGGGCATCGACGACGGGAGCGGGATACTCGACGACGTAGCGGCGGGCCACCTCCGTGGCACTGTGCGCGGCCAGCAGTCCGCGCAGGAGCCGCCCGCCCGCGGCCGGCCCGTGCACGGGCCCCGTGATCGCAACGCCTCCCCTGGAGAGGTACTCGGGGCGTGCGGGCCGGCCGACGGGCGGCAGCACGTCCTCGACGGCGTGCGCCTCCCCGTCGTGGGTACCGGCCGCCGCACCCGGGGCGCGGTGCCGGCAGTCGAGCCAGAGCCCGGCGCGGGACATCGTCCCGTGCGGCGGTCCGGCAGGCGGTGGCAGGGAAGACCGGGGCGGCTGTCCGGGAGGCCGGGCCGCCGACGGAACGAGCGGATGCATGATGGCTGCCTAAGGGGTGCGTGGCGTCGTGCCCGGGCGCCGGTCCTTCTCGGTCGGCGGGGCGCCGGTGTGGACCCGACCGGAGCGGCCCGGGTGCCGGGGTTCGGGAAGCTGCGAGGAAACGTTCAGGCAGAAGCAGGCGTCGCCGGCCCCGCTCAGGGGCGGTCCTGCCAGCGCAGGGCGCCAGGAGTGGCACGCCGGGCAGGGGTTCGCGCCTCGTACGGCAGCGCGCCGTCCGGCATGTTGATGATCTCCATCTGGATGCCGGCCGGTGTGGTGAAGTACAGCCAGCGGTCACCAGCGATGGGGCCGGAGACGATCGTCTCCGGTTCACCCATCAGCGTCACGCCGTCCTGCTCGCGCAAGTACGCAGCGGCGGCGTCCACATCGTCGACGTAGAAGGCCAGATGATGACCGCCGACGTCGCTGTTGCGCGGGGGACGGGTCCGCAGCGCGCCCCTGCCGCTCTGCGTGAGCCGGCAGTTGGCCGTCGGCCCCAGCCGCAGGAGGACGCGGCGGCACTGCTCTGCACCGGGTGGCCAGTGGCCGTCGTCCGGCTCCGACGCACCTCCGTGGCTCGCCACGAGTTCGGCTCCCAGCACCGTGGTGAAGAACGCCGTGGCGGCGTCGAGATCGGAAACCGTGTAACTGACGTGTTCGACGCCGAGCAGGCCGAGCGCACCCCGGGCGGCACCGTCCCGCATCTCGGGAGCCGGAACGAAGAGCCGTTCGTCCCGCCGTCCGGGGGCGCTCAGGGAGAGCAGCAGGCCGACGGGGGTGAGGAACCAGCGGCGGGTCCTGCCGGAGGGCTCCGCAGGACCCAGCCGGACGGCGCCGGCCCGGCGCAGGTACTGCTCGGCCGCCTCCGGATCGGCGACCGTCAGGGCGAGGTGGTGTCCGCCGACGTCGTTCGGACCGGGTGGCGAGGTCACCTGGTCCGGAGCGTCGTACTCGAACAGCTCGAGGTTGGTGAAGGCGTCGAGCCTGACGAGGGCGACGTGGGCGCGGGCCCTCGGGTGAACGCCCAGCTTCCGGCGCATCCAGTCGCCGGCGGCGTCCTCCACCGGCCCTTCCCGGTAGCAGAGTTGCCCTCCGAGGACGTCGGTGAAGAAGGCGACGGCCTCCTCCAGGCGCGGCACCGTGAAGGCGTAGTGATCGACGGCCCGCGCGGTGGGCAGGCCTAAGAGCCCCGGCGACTCGGTGACGGCGTTGAGCATCTTTCCCCCTGTTGTCGCGCGTCGGGTGACGGGACACCACGACACATGCGTGCCCGGGCGCCGGAACGTGCCGACAGCCGGGACCGACCGAGGGGACAGTACGACAATGTCATTGCGCACGCAAGAACTACCCCCGGACCACGCCCGCACAGGTAGGCCCGCACACCGATTTCGACCTGGCACTTGGACCACTTGTAGACCTTGCTTGAACAGTCACCGAATCAAGAACTTGCAGATCTCCTTGCCCAGGCATGCAAACCACGTGGTGACCGGGGGTTTCCCCGGCCTCCGCGGTCTCGTATTCTGGGCATGGACCGGCCGTGCCGGCTGTCGCGTGCCGAGCCCGTTTCCCCCCACCGCGCCCGGAAGGGTTCCCCCCGACGGTCGGCGGAGCCCGGGGCATCCTGAAGAAGGCGGCATCATGCGAACGCGCAAGGAAGACAGTGTCGAGCTGTGGAGCCAACTATCGGTTCTCGTCGCGGAGGTCGGGACCGCGCTGGACAGACGGCTGTCCGAGGACTTCGAACTGGGCCTCACCGACTTCCTGGCCCTGCGGGCACTGAGCAACGGTGACCCGGCCGGCATCCGCATGAGCGAACTCGCCCAACTCCTTGGCCTCAATCAGTCGTCCGCCACCCGTGCCGTCCAGCGGCTCGAGGGCCGCAGCCTGGTCGAGAAGGCGGCACACGCGACGGACCGCCGGGGCGTGGTGGTGCGTGTCACCGACGCGGGCCGCGACCTGGTCGGGGACATAGGGGGCCTCTTCCGGCGGGAGGTGGGCATGGCACTGGAGGTCGCTTCCATGGACAGCCGGACCAGTTCGGTCGTCGCCCGGTTGCGGTACGCCCCCACCCTCGACCGCTGACCCCGCCCCCGACGCCCCCGCCCCCTCGGCGGGGCCGCCGTCGTTCCCGCGCCCCGTCAGGCCGCCCAGGCGGGCGGACACTGCGGAAAACAGGGCAGGCGTCCTTGCGTAAGCATGTATCGCAGCATCCTTCAGGACATCCCTGGCAACTGAACACACACTGAAGCACCAGATCATCGCGGCCCGATGCGTGCAACGCGATCGGTTTCGGCCAGCACTCCACGCATGAAAAACTGGATATCCTTGCGTACGCAATGACTCCTGTGTCAGGGTCGCTCCCGACAACGGGGGCGGGTCACGACACGGTGACCGAAGTGCGTGCGGACGGCCCGGAGGGCCGCGATGCCGACACGTGAGAGAACTGCCCCGACCGGATGCTCCGAGCACCCGGATCGAGACTCTTCGCCGGAGGCAGAAGTCTGATGCAGCAGCGAACCCAGACCACCGCGACCAACGACGGCCTCTTCGCCGTGGGCAGCCCGGTCACCCACTGGTCGGTGCAGACCAGCAATCCGGTGCAGTACGAGATCCAGGCCTGCGACAACCTGCTGGACCCGGCGAACTCCGTGATTCTGGAGGGAACTTCGGGCACCGGGCCCCGGCGCCGCTTCGTCGTCACCGACCGGGTCGTCGCATCCCTGTACGGTGAGCGGATCCGCGCCTACTTCGATCACCACGCCGTCGACCACCGCCTGCTCGTGCTGGACGACGGCGAGACGCACAAGTCGATGGACGCCGTGCTGCGGGTCGCCGAGGCACTCGACGACTTCGGCGTCGACCGCCGCCGTGAACCCGTCATCGCCATCGGCGGGGGCGTCCTCATGGACATCGTCGGTTTCGCCGCCAGTCTCTACCGCCGCTCCACACCGTTCATCCGCATCCCCACCACACTGATCGGCCTCGTGGACGCCGGCGTCGGCGCGAAGACCGGGGTCAACCACAACGGACACAAGAACCGGCTGGGCACGTACTTCCCCGCGGACCGCACCCTGCTGGACCGCTCGTTCCTGGCGACCCTCGACACCCGGCACATCAGCAACGGACTGTCCGAGATCCTGAAGATCGCCCTGATCAAGGACGCGCGACTGTTCGACCTGCTGGAACAGCACGGGGCCGACCTCTTGCGTACCAAGCTGCAGAGCCCCGGAGGTGTGGGCCCCACCCCTGCGGACGCCCCGCTGGAGCAGCGCCTCGCGGCCCGGGGCCTGCACCTCGACCCCGCGACGGAGGTGACCGAGCGGGCCATCCACGGGATGCTGGAGGAGCTCCAGCCGAACCTCTGGGAGAAGGTGCTGGAACGCGTCGTCGACTACGGCCACACGTTCAGCCCGACCATCGAGATGCACGCCCTTCCCGCCCTGCTGCACGGGGAGGCCGTGGCCGTCGACATGGCGCTCACCACCGTGATGGCCGAGCAGCGCGGGCTGGTCAGCGCCTATCAGCGGGAACGCGTGCTCGCCGTGGTGGAACGGCTGGGACTGCCGGCCTGGCACCCCCTGTGCACGGCCGACGTGCTGATGGACGCCCTGCGCGACACCGTGCGCCACCGCGACGGCAAGCAGCGGCTGCCACTGCCGGTGGGGATCGGCAGCGCCGTGTTCGTCAACGACGTCACCGAGGCCGAACTCAAGGCGGCGGCCGAGGCGCTCGCGGGGCTCGCCGCCGGGGTGGCGCGATGACGTCGGCGTCCCTCGCGCGCCCCGGGACGGTCGCCGCCCCGGCCGGCACAGCGCCCCGCGTCTTCCGCTCCATCGGTACCGTGACCGGTGCCGCCACGGTCCACGGAGTGCACGGCGCCGCCGGGCGCACCCGGTGGAAGTGCTTCGCCGGCCGCCGCCAACTCGACTCCGCCTCCGAGGCCGTGGAGTGGGCGTCCGTCCCGCCGGGCGGCCTCAGCGGGGAACACCGCCACACCCGTACCGAGGAGATCTACCTCGTGCTTCGCGGACACGGCGAGTTCCTCTTCAACGGCGCCGCCCATCGGGTGGGGCCGGGGTCCCTCGCGCTGACCGCTCCCGGGAACGTGCACGGGCTGCGCAACACCGGCGAGGCCGACCTCGACTGGTGGGTCATCGAAACCCTCTCGCCCGGCACCCGTGCCGTGCTGTCCTCGACCGGCCACACCCATCCAGGAGTTCCCCCCATGGGCGATGTCGTCATCCACGACCTGTTCAAGGAGCGGACCGTCTCCACCGACGGTGTCTTCAGCGGGCCGCTGCGCCGGGTGGAGGTCGTCGAACTCGACGCCGGCCAACGCACGGTGCTGGGCTCGCCCGACGCGGAACTCGCCGTGTTCGTGCACAGCGGCGAGGGCCGGGCCACCTCGGGAGCCGACGCGGCCGAGCTGGTGGCCGACACGTGCCTGACCCTGGGCGCGGGCACCTCGACCACCGTCGGGGCAACCGCTCCGCTGCGTCTGCTGATCGTGACGCTGGCCGTCCCCGAACGCGCCGAGGAGGGCGCGTGATCCTCACGACGACGTCCGAGGCGGTGCGCACCGCAGTGGGCACCGAGGCGGGAGGTGAGGCCGAGGCGGCCTGGACCTGCCTGGTGCGCAGGGGCATGCTGCACAGCGAGTGCGAGGCCGCGGAGCACTGGCTGCTCCCCCGCGGTTCGGTCCTCACCACGCACCCCGGGCACGGAGTGGAGGAGGCGCTGCTCGTGCTGGAGGGCGTGCTGCGCCTGACAACGCCCTCCGG
>Ga0079224_100015454_pt1 | contig 10693 bp, 9 predicted proteins | sample Stecom2015_FD_80414 | JGI IMG/M metagenome (GOLD analysis project Ga0079224, IMG submission 80414) | Agricultural soil microbial communities from Utah to study Nitrogen management - Steer compost 2015 | ecosystem: Environmental > Terrestrial > Soil > Agricultural land | place: USA: Utah...
CCGATTATATTAGGTTCAGATGGATCAGGTATTGTTGAAAAGGTGTTTTCTAGTAGCGATCAATCTTGGGTGGGGCAAGAGGTAGTGATCAATCCCAGTTTAAATTGGGGAGAGAATGAAGCCTTCCAATCAAAAGAATTCTCAATATTAGGACTACCCCAAGATGGAACTTTTGCAGAATATGTAAAAGTTAAGGTTGAAAATATTCACCATAAACCAAAGCATCTTAGCTTTGAACATGCTGCTGCTTTTCCTTTGGCGGGACTAACAGCTTTTCGCGCATTATTTAGTCGGGCTAACTTGAAACCTGGAGAGAAGCTACTTATTATTGGTGCGGGTGGGGGTGTATCTAGCTTTGCTTTGTTAATGGCGAACTTGATGAAAGCAGAAGTTTACGTGACTTCTAGTAGTAAAGAGAAAATTGAAAAAGCTAAGTCCTTGGGAGCGAGTGGCGGTGTGAATTATTTGGATGAAAACTGGCCTGAACAACTTCAGGAGTTAGCGGGTGGATTTGATGTCATTATTGACAGCGCGTTAGGAGAAGGTTTTGCACATAATCTCGACCTTTGCAATCCTGGAGGTAGAATTGTTTTTTATGGAGGTACCGCAGGAAATATCCCTCAATTGGATGGAAGAAAAATATTTTGGAAGCAATTGAGTATTTTAGGAACAACAATGGGATCCCCTAAAGATTTTGATAGCTTGATAAAATTTATAAATGAACATCAATTGCAGCCGATAGTAGATTCCGTCTATTCATTTAAAGATGCAGAAAATGGCATTCGAATGATGGATAATTCTGAGCAATTCGGTAAAATTGTTTTGAAAATGGATTAATAAAATCAGCGGCTGTATCAGCGCGGTTTTGAATAAGCGCAGGTAAGAAGAGGGGTTTAGAAACTCAATAATAAATAAAAATAATATGTCAATAGAAAGTAATCGTGATTATCAGGAGACCCAAACAGCCACTTTTGGCGCAGGTTGTTTTTGGTGTGTAGAGGCGCAGTTTCAGCAATTAGAGGGTGTTAAAGAGGTTATTTCTGGTTATACGGGTGGGCATGTTGAAAATCCAACGTACGAACAAGTTTGTACTGGTGAAACCGGTCATGCTGAAGTAGCTAGTATTGTTTATTATCCAGATAGCATTAGCTATGATCAGTTATTAGCAGCTTTCTTTGTAGCTCATGATCCTACGCAATTGAATCGCCAAGGAAATGATGTTGGAACACAATATCGCTCTGCCATATTTTATCATAATGAATCTCAAAAGGAGAAGGCAGAATTTTTAATAAGGCGTTTGAATGAGGAAAAGGCTTATCCTAAGCCTATCGTAACGGTTGTTGAGCCTATTGACAAATTCTATAAAGCTGAAGATTATCATACAAATTACTATAAACTTAATCCCCAAAACTCTTATTGCCGAATAGTCGTTCGGCCAAAGGCAGAAATGTTTGGGAAGCTGTTTAAAGAATTTGTAACGAGTAAATCCATTCAATAAGCCTCCTCTAACTCTAGGGAGGTTTACTACAAAGTTACATTGTATGTTTGCACTTATTTAGTGCTTACTTGCTTGTTAGAAAGAGTATGCATATCTTCATGAAAGCATAGGTGTAACACTGCAATATTATTGTTTTGCTAGTTTAATTCCTTCGTGCGTAATTTTAGCTTAAATAGTTCTTTTATCATAGAAAAATAATTATTAAGTTAGTAGTCGCAATCAGCAGGGCATCAATGGACTACGAGTCTGTTTCCCGAAGAATCTGGACGCTTGCCTAAATTGAATCTTCCAGAATTTAGGTTTTATGTAATTATAAATATTAAGTATGGCGAAAACTTACTTTAAAGAGCTTGACGTTTTAAAAGGTATAGGAATCTGTTTAGTCGTTTTTGGACATTTAAGTCTTCCAAAGGATATACTTAAGTTTATCCATCACTTTACTATACCTTTATTCTTCTTTATATCGGGCTTCGTTTTTAAACCTAAAAATAATTTTGAATTTATAAGAGATAAGTTCCAGAGGATATTATTGCCCTTTTATATTTTCAGCACAATAACATTTTTAGTTCACTATCTTACAAACTTTCCTAGTGCGGCTATAGCATCCAAGGATTTTTTAATAGGGACGCTTTTTGGTATCGCTAGTCATCAGTATTTATCGTGGAATGTGGCTCTCTGGTTTTTGCCAGCTTTGTTTTTTACTAATGTCTTATTTAACGTTTTAGACGGATATTCTAAGAGAAATCGAGATCTTATAGGATTTGTACTCTGTTTAATGAGCTTACTTATTTTAAAGGAACGAAATTGGACCTTTCTGCCGTTTCATGTAGGTGCGGCTTTATTAATGGTTCCTTTTTTTATCATCGGCTCATGGCTTAGGAAGCATTATTTAAAAATACTTGAAGTGCTATATAGTAATAATCGGGTAGTATTTGTAACTTCAATTTTGGTTATCCTAGTGGGGATTTCGATTAGTAATTTCAATAGTGGATATGCCGATGTTAGACTTCACATGATAGGAGATGTATTCTTTTTCTATCCAGGAGCTTTTGTTACCATAATGGGACTTCTTTTGTTTGCTCGTTTTATTAAGTTTCAGCTTTTAATATGGTTAGGATTAAATAGTCTTTTGATTATGTGCGTTCATATGCCACTTATGGAATTTGCATTTAAAATTATCAAGTTTATACCTTTCGATGACCATGCTTATGGTGTACTATCAACGACGATAATAATTTTATTCTGCGTACCTTTTGTATTTCTAATTAATAGATTTTTTCCTGTTGCGACAGGAATAAAATGATAAATAACGAGATTTACTAGGTATATGTAAGGGAATGTTAAGTGGGAAATACTGGATTCGAACCAGTGACCCCTACCTTGTCGAGGTAGTGCTCTAAACCAACTGAGCTAATTTCCCAAGAATTCAAAAGACAGAGGTGTTTCTCTTAAGAGCTGCAAACTTAAGAAAATTATTCAATTTGCAATAGGTCTTTCTTTTTCTTGTCGCGGAGGTGCGTAGGTATAGACTCTATTATCTCTTTCTTTAGGATGTTTACCACCTTTTCTTTCAAAAAGTGCTTATTTGTTAAAAGGCTAATTTCTCTGCTTGGCTCTGGAGCTTTAAAATAACGAACCTTCTCTAGTTCGTCTTCAGAAAATTCAAGTATGCTAAGCTGAGGAAGTATGGTTACGCCACCGTTCATATCCACCATTCTTTTTAGCGTTTCGATGCTTCCTGTATTGTATTCTAAGGATCGTTCAGGGTTTATTATATTTCTGCGCTGACACAGGTTTAGAACCTGATTACGCATGCAATGTCCTTCATTCAGTAGCCAGAGGTTTTCACTCAATAGATCGTTGGCAGTTACCGTTTTCTTGCTCTCTAAAGGACTACCATTATTAAGATAAGCCACAAAGCTCTCATAGTATAAAGGATATTCGATTAGAGTTTCTTCATTTACTGGAGTAGCTAAAATTCCGCAGTCGAGTAAGCCGTTTTTAAGTTGGCTAATAATTTTGTTGGTCGTGAACTCCCAGATCTGTAAATGAAGCTTTGGGTATTTTTTCATAAAAGCCCCAAGAACTTTAGGCAACAGATAAGGAGCAACGGTTGGAATAACTCCAATCCTTAATTCTCCTTCAATATTTTCTTTTGTGTTTGAAATGATTTCATGAATTTTTTTACTCTCTGCTAATATAATTCGCGCTTGCTCGATGACTTGTTTGCCAATTTTAGTAGGTACGATAGGTTGTTTACTACGATCAAAAATTTTAATGTTGAGAGAAGCTTCAAGTTTTTGGATCTGCATGCTCAATGTCGGTTGAGTTATAAAGCTTTTTTCCGCTGCAAGTATAAAACTCTTATAGGTGTCGACAGCTATAATATATTCTAATTGAAGAAGGGTCATGAGATAGATATTTGTTATAAAGATAAAAAAGCAAAACAAAGAATAGCCCATTCCATTGAAAGAATTTCTTACTTTTGTTATATCGAAATGAATTGAAAGGAGTGAAAATAAATTACACGGATGAAAACGCTTAAAATATATCTTTTGTTATCATTACTATTGGTTACAAGCTTCTTTGCGTGTAAGAAAAATGATGACGAGCCGACATTGCCTCCTACTCGAATTTCGAGACTATATGTTTCTTTCTCAGATCTGCAAGCGGACGATTTAGCTACGCCTTATAATAACATCGCTGTTTTTGATCCTGCGGACTCACTTTCGCTTAATGAACCGATTTATTTTAACTCTCAAGTTAGAGAAGGTGCTGGCATTTATTTTAACCCTTATGCTAAACGGGTTTTTCAAGGCAGCGTACGAGACTTTGTAATAAGGACTTTCTCGGTAAGTTTAACAGGGGTATTAGGTCCGGCTTCTTCATTTACAGATTCTACATTGGTTTCTCAACCTGATTTAGCCTACGATGCTACATCTACTAATTTGTATGTAAGTAATAGCCTTACAAATAGTATCCATGTGTACACAAATGGAGGTCAGCGAAGTGGAGTATTAAAGTACGGGCCTAATAAGCGATTTGAATTAGGGAGTCAGCCCCGGGGGCTAGTTCTTGATAATGATAGTATTATGGTTGTGCTTCGCTCTTCAGATGTTAATGAAATCGCCTTAATAGAAAACCCCTCTACACTCGATAGCGGCTTGGTGAGTAATTTAAAGAAAATTACTATTTCAGGAGCTTCCGATTTAAGGGGAATAGCTTACTCTCAGAAATTAAACATGATCGCTTTGAGTGATGTAACGACTTCAACTATTTATATCATTGAAAACGCAAGAGAAGCATTTACTCAAAATCAAATAATCACACCGACACAAACCATTGGCGGGGCGATGACGAGAATTAAAAGTCCTATTGATGTAGCGATTGATGATCGCGACGAAAAGGGGTTTTTATATGTTGCTGATAGAGCAGAAGGAAATAAGGCGGTATTGCGATTTAAACTTTCAGACCGCGGTAACGTAGCTCCTGAAGCCTTTTATAATCTGACCCTTACTCCTGCTTCTATTTATCTAGACGCTAGATAGAAGTACTTAAAATGCTTGATTATCCTGGATCTATCAGGTTAAGCATTTTTTTAAGTTCTTGGACTTTATCATCCATTGCATTTTGCTCATAAGAGCTCATAAGGTTTCGTATTACTCTAGCAATAATCTCAACATTTGTGCAAGGCTGGAAATAAGCTGGGTCGGCCGGCAGATTTAACTGCTTCAAAAAGGATAGTACGTCGTGTTTCCCAAATACCTGACCCTTATTAAAGGGGTTGATATAAAACAGGACTTCATTTTCTTCCGCATTTGTATCGTAATCGTCGGTATATGCCAGAATAAAGTGCCTAGGTAGATTGATGCCATAAATTGACATGTCTAGTTTTTGAGCGATAATGCTGTATATACTTGCTAATAATATCGGGTTACCTTTTTTAGTTTCCAATACTTGGCTTAAGTAGGAGTTTTGTGGATCGTGATAGCGTTTCGTGTTTCCAGAGAAGCCAAAATTAGTGAAGAGCACAGTGTTTACTAAGCGTACTTTCTCTACAGGATTCATTTTGTATATCATTTGCATCCAGATTTCCCTTTTTATCTCTTCGATCTGATTGATTATCTTTTGTTCATCCAGATCTGGGTATTGATATCGATTGACGATAAGCAAACCTTGAAGCAAATCGAAAGACCCACTAATATGCCATAGCTCTAAATCTTTTAAAACAATAGTAAATTGTATTTTATGAATTAAGTTCTCAATTCGCTCTTGTAATAAACTGTCAAGAGAGCTTTCCCAAGCTTGTTCTAAGGGTTCAATTACCTGCTCTCCAAAAGAAAATAATTCGCTTTCGATGTGCTGGAAAATCTCGTCGTCTCGATCGTCCAATAAACGAATTAATGCATCCACTTTTTTGTTATCAATCATTTTAATACCTCTTCCTCTCTGTTTAATTGATTAAAACTCGTAATGATTGCGTCTAGTTTTATGCAAAATAATAAATTTTATTGACTCTTTCACTTCTCTTGAGCGTATAGTACGGTTAGAAGACTTATCTTTGCAAAATGGCTAATTACCGTTTTTTCATTGATTATTTTTCTCATTTGTTGATTTCAAAGACGCGCCATGGTGTACATTCCCCGTTTGTATATCATCTTATCGACGAAGTAATTTATGATTATTCTCTTAAAACGTATGAAGCGGAGATTGAATTGCTGCGGTCTTCTTTAAGAAAGGATGATCGAATTATTAAGGTAACTGACTTAGGCGCAGGCTCCCTGTTAAATAAGCAATCTGAGAAGAGAGTTGGAGATATTGCTAAGAATGCACTTAAACCGGCGAGAATAGCTAAGCTGATTGCCCGTCTTGCTGCTTTTTCTAAGCCAGAAACTATTATTGAATTGGGAACATGCTTGGGGGTAACCACTTCTTACTTGGCTAAGGCGTCTCCCTCGTCTAAGATTGTCACTGTAGAGGGTTGTCCGGAAACGGCAATAATTGCAAATGAAAATTTTAATAGGTTGAATTTGTCAACAATCGAATTAAAGGTGGGTAATTTTGATACTCTACTGCCTCAGATTCTTGACGCGCAAGCTAAGATTGATTTTCTATTTATTGATGGTAATCATCGGAAGGAAGCAACTTTGAATTATTTTTATTCTTGTTTGCCAAAGGTTCATGAAGGTACATTGCTGATTTTTGATGATATCTATTGGAGTCAAGGGATGAAAGAAGGTTGGGAGGAAATTATCAATCACCCGGCGGTAACTGTCGCAATTGATTTGTTTTACATTGGCTTGGTGTTTTTTAAAACAGGTCAAGAGAAGGAAAATTTTAAAGTGAGGTTTTTGTAGAGAGGAATTTAAAACGCTTGGCCGAGAGAAATATAGAAACCACTTTGGCGTTGTTCTCCTTGTGTTTTTTCCCCTATCGCATAATCTAAACGAATATTCACATTGTGTTCTATATTAAAGAAATAATGAATTCCTGAGCCAAAAGAGAATTTCAGCTTAGAGAGGTCCATTCCTTTATGGTACACGGTTCCAGTAGCTCCGAAAGCCGCAAGGCCGATCCTTGGATGGATACGATAACGCAATTCACTTTGGAAAGTTAATAAGTTTTTATCGCGATAGCGCCCTTGATAATACCCACGCATCATTTCATCATTCCCTAATTGAGGCATCAAGTAAAACGGAACATTCTTACCTAAGGTAGATTTATAGATGCTATTTAAGCCTAAGGTTAGTTTTTTATTTAGGGGGAAAAAGGTACGTAAATCCAAGGAGATTAGAGTTCCATTGAAATTATCTTGTCCCCATAAGTTCGGTGCATATGCATACTTAATACGACCATATAAGCCCTTTGTTGTGTATGTATTGGAATTTCTTGCATCGTAAACTTGCGAAACTCCTAGAGCGATATATTTTCCTCCTTTTCCTCCATAAAAATCACCTAAATGTAGCCCTTCATTTTCGGATGTGCTTTTATAGACATAGCTTTCAAATTGAGCATTTAGGCCCCCGTAATAGTTTTTTAAAATGAGCCTTTCTCCCTCAAAGTTGAGCCGTAATAACTTTTGGCTAAGTAAGCTCTTGTTTGCCGCTAGCGTTTCGTCACCAATACCGTAAAAACTAAAAGGGAAATTTTTATAATTGATAAGTGCAATGTAGTGGTATTTGTTTTTTGGCGACCAATAATTTAACGCAAGTTTCACGTTAGATTGTTTTTTGGAAGTTAGGGAGGATATAATTCCAATATCCGATGAGCGCGTAAGGCTATCTAATTTATCGGAGGTAAATACATAATTTCCTAATACACCATATTCTAGTCCAGTTTCTGGAGAGTAAGCCAGAACAGGTAAGGCTATTACGCTAGCGGTTTTTGTACTGTCCTTATCCTTTGAAATGAAGCTTTGAACAAATTTAGATTTTAGAATCTTCTTTTGGGCAATAGCCTGATTTTTCGTGAATAATAAAACAAAAAGTATAAGAAAGGTCTTATAAGATAACTTATTCATTTCTTTAGCTGCAAATATAACGTTTAAATATAAACAACAAAGGATATGGGCAAGAATGGAGTTTAGCAAGAATATTTTTTTAACTTTGGCGATTCACAAAAATTATTCTTAAAATACAATCATGGAAAGAGGTCCTATTTCTCAATTTATTGAAAAAAATTATTTGCACTTTAATGCTGCGGCCTTAGTAGATGCGGCTAAAGGTTATGAAGCTCATCTAGATGCCGGGGGAAAAATGATGATCACTTTAGCAGGTGCGATGAGTACTGCTGAATTAGGAATTTCCTTAGCAGAAATGATTCGTCAAGATAAAGTTTCTATCATTTCATGTACGGGAGCGAATTTAGAAGAAGATTTAATGAACTTGGTCGCGCACTCTCATTATAAAAGAGTTCCTAATTATAGAGATTTGAGTCCGCAAGATGAATGGGATTTATTACAGAACCATTATAACCGTGTTACGGATACCTGTATTCCAGAAGAAGAGGCGTTTCGCCGTTTACAACAACATATTCAAAAAATATGGAAAGATGCGGAAGCTGCTGGAGAGCGGTTTTTCCCACATGAGTACATGTATAAAATGTTAAATAGTGGTGTGCTAGAGCAATACTACGAAATAGATCCAAAGAATTCTTGGATGATCGCTGCAGCTGAAAAGAACCTACCGATTGTTGTTCCTGGATGGGAAGATTCTACGATGGGTAACATCTTTGCTTCTTACGTCATTAAAGGTGAGTTACAGGCATCTACTGTGAAAAGCGGTATTGAGTACATGGGTTATTTGGCAGATTGGTACATGAAGAATTCTGACGGAAAAGGTGTTGGTTTTTTCCAAGTAGGCGGCGGAATTTCAGGTGATTTTCCGATATGCGTAGTTCCTATGTTGTATCAAGATTTGGAAATGGAAAATATTCCTTTTTGGAGCTATTTTTGTCAAATTTCAGACTCAACTACTTCGTACGGATCTTATTCTGGCGCTGTGCCGAATGAGAAAATAACATGGGGAAAACTAGATATAGAAACGCCTAAATTTATTGTTGAATCGGACGCTACTATTGTTGTTCCTTTAATATTTGCTTGGGTACTGAAACAATAAGGGCAGAAAACATCATTATTTAGAACTGTTATAAATTAGTAAATTCAGTCATGATTTTGTCAGGGGTAAGTGAATAAGTTATACTTTTGTAATTCTGATAATAGTTATTTTTTAAGTAACAGTATTTCTTTCGATTTACTCAAAACATAAATTGTATAAAACTCTCAAAATGAGGAATATTTCTTTAATTTTCAGACGTGTTGCCAAGACTCTTACCTTGTTTGCTGTACTTGGTTTAGCGTTTCAGTCTGTCCAGGCTCAAGACATCAAGGAAGGTGAGTCTATCTTTAAACAAAATTGTACGGCTTGTCACGCTATTGAACGTGACTTAATCGGACCGGCGTTAAAAGGGTCAACCGAGCGATTTGAAATGGACTGGTTGATTAAGTGGGTTCGTAATTCACAATCATTGGTTCAGGCGGGTGATCCATTAGCTGTTGAGCTTTTTGAGGCTCACAATAAAATGATGATGCCACCGTTTCCTACTTTGTCTGACGAGAACATCACAAATATTTTTGCTTTCGTTGATGCTCAAGTTGCAGAAGCTGCTACTCCATCCGCTGGTGCTGAAGGTGCAGGTGGTGCGGCGGGTGCTTCGGCGAGTGGTGATATTAGTAACTTCATGTTATTGGGGCTGATTGCTGTTCTTGTGATTGCTCTTATAGTGATACTAGTACTTAACCGTGTTATTCGTACGTTAGAAAAAGTTGTTGAAAAGAATCAGCATTTAATTCTTGCTAGAGGCGAAGAAGAGAAGGAAGTTAGAGGTCAAAAAGCTCTTGAAACTATCAAAAGACTTTCTAAGAATAAAAAGCTAGTCTTTTTTGTGGTATTGATGTTTGTCGCTTTCTTAAGTACAGCGGGATGGAAAACATTATGGAATGTTGGTGTTCATGAAGGATATCAGCCTGTTCAGCCTATTAAGTTTTCTCACCAAGTGCATGCTGGTATAAATCAAATTGATTGTCAGTACTGTCACTACGGAGCTTCAAGTTCAAAGAACGCTTCTATTCCTTCATTAAACATCTGTATGAACTGCCATAACACGGTTCAAGCAGTAGATAAATATGGGGGCGAAATCTCACCAGAAATAGCTAAGATTTATAAAGCATTAGATTACGATCCGCAAACTCGTGAATACGGTGATAATAAAAAACCGGTAGAGTGGATTCGTATTCATAATCTCCCAGACTTTGCTTATTTCAATCACTCGCAGCACGTTGTTGTTGCTGGAATTGAATGTCAGAAATGTCACGGTCCGATTGAGACGATGGAAGAGGTATATCAGTATTCTCCATTAACTATGAAATGGTGTATTGAATGCCATAAGGAAACCGAAATGGATTATAAAGACAATGCCTATTATGATCAGCTAATTGCTGCTCATGATCAATTGAAACAAGGCGAGAAATTAACTCCAGCTCTTTTAGGTGGACTTGAGTGTGGAAAGTGTCACTATTAATTAAACACGTTTAATTACGTATTATTTATAAATATCTTAAATGGATAGCAACAAAAAATACTGGAAAGGTTTAGAAGAATTGCAACAGACGCCTGCTTTTGTTCAAAACAATAAGGC
>Ga0079224_100015455_pt1 | contig 10692 bp, 10 predicted proteins | sample Stecom2015_FD_80414 | JGI IMG/M metagenome (GOLD analysis project Ga0079224, IMG submission 80414) | Agricultural soil microbial communities from Utah to study Nitrogen management - Steer compost 2015 | ecosystem: Environmental > Terrestrial > Soil > Agricultural land | place: USA: Utah...
ACCGCGACGCCGCCGGCGAGCTTCGCGACCCGCTCCTGCAGCTTCTCGCGATCGTAGTCGGACGTCGACTCCTCGATCTCCTTGTTGATCTGCTCGACCCGGCCCTTGATGTCCTCGGGACGCCCGGCGCCGTCGATGATCGTCGTGTTCTCCTTCGAGACCTGGACCTTCTTCGCCTCGCCCATGTCGTCGAGCGTCGCCTTCTCGAGCGAGAGGCCGACCTCCTCGGAGATCACCTGGCCGCCGGTCAGGATCGCGATGTCCTGCAACATCGCCTTGCGGCGATCGCCGAAGCCCGGCGCCTTCACGGCCGCGACCTTCACGATACCGCGGATGTTGTTCACGACGAGCGTCGCGAGCGCCTCGCCCTCGACGTCCTCGGCGATGATCAGGAGCGGACGGCCCGCCTTCGCGATCGCCTCGAGCAGCGGCAGGAGATCCCGGATGTTCGAGATCTTCTTGTCGTGAATCAGGATGTACGGGTGCTCGAGCTCGGCCGACTGGCTCTGCTGATTGTTGATGAAGTACGGCGAGAGGTAGCCGCGGTCGAACTGCATGCCCTCGACGACCTCGAGCTCGTTCTCGAGACCGGAGCCTTCCTCGACCGTGATCACGCCTTCCTTGCCGACCTTGCTCATCGCCTCGGCGATGATCTTGCCGATCTCCTCGTCGGAGTTGGCCGAGATCGTGCCGACCTGGGCGATCGACTTGTCGTCCTCGCACGGCTTCGACAGCTTCTTCAGCTCCTCGACGAGAGCGACCGTCGCACGGTCGATGCCGCGCTTCAGGTCCATCGGGTTGAAGCCGGCCGCGACCTGCTTCAAGCCCTCGCGGAGGATGGCCTGAGCGAGCACCGTGGCCGTCGTCGTGCCGTCGCCGGCCGCGTCGGACGTCTGCGAGGCCACTTCCTTGACCATCTGGACGCCCATGTTCTCGAACTTGTCCTCGAGCTCGACCTCCTTCGCGACGGACACGCCGTCCTTCGTGACGGTCGGCGCGCCGAAGCTCTTCTCGAGCACGACGTTGCGGCCCTTCGGGCCGAGCGTGACCTTGACGGCGTTCGCGAGCACGTTCACGCCGCGCAGCATGCGCTGCCGTGCCTCATCGGCAAATCGAACTTCTTTAGGAGTCGCCATGAATCAGTCTCCGTTCCTTCGAAATAGGGTGCGCTGTGAATGCGAGTGAGCGCGACGCTTGTCAGCCTTCGATCACGGCCATGACGTCGTCTTCGCGCATGACCAGCAGCTCCTCGCCGTCGACCTTGACCTCGGTGCCGGAGTACTTGCCGAACAGCACCTTGTCGCCCTTCTTCAGCTCGGGCTTGCGAACCTCGCCGTTGTCGAGGATCTTGCCTTGCCCGACGGCGATGACCTCGCCCCGGATCGGCTTCTCGGCCGCCGTGTCCGGAATCACGATCCCGCCCGGCGAAGTGCGCTCTTCCTCTGTCCTTTTGATAACGACGCGATCATGCAAAGGACGCAGCTTCATGGGGTCTCTCCCTTAAGGAATTGAATCTAAAAGGAATTTGGCCGGCCCGAAACGATTGTTAGCACTCGGCCGTGTCGAGTGCCAATCATAGGGCCGGCCGCGCAGATTTCAACCCCGCGAACCCGTGCATGGCAGGCGCGGGCCGCGGAAGCTATGCTGGCGTCGAAACGAGGGATACCCCGTTTTCGACGTCGAAAGCGGCGAAGTTCCGGCGTTCATTGTCCCGGTGTCGGGCTCGGCGAACAAGGTGTCGGTGAATAAAGTTTCGGATGCGGCTGGTTCGGGCGGAGTCTCGGGCGCAACGTCCGGAGGCGCGCTGCTCGTCCTCACGACGTGCGGCGGGGCGGCCGACGCGCAAAGGATCGCCGCGGCGCTGGTCGAGCGCCGGCTCGCGGCGTGCGTGAATACGCTGAACGGCGTGTCGTCGACGTACCGATGGCAGGGCCGCGTCGTCCACGATGAGGAGAGCCTGCTCCTGATCAAGACGACCGCCGAGCGGTATCCCGCCCTCGAGGCCGCGATCCGCGAGCTGTCCGGGTACGAACTCCCGGAGGTCGTCGCGGTCCGAGTGGACGGCGGGCTGCCCCCCTATCTCGACTGGCTCGCGGAGTCGGTCGCTCGAGGTTCGGAGTGATATGCGAAGCTTACGCTCGATCCTGATCGCCGCGGCGCTCTGCGCGCCCGGCCTCGTCGCGACCGGCTGGGTCGTTGCGCAGGACGTGCTGCGTCCCGAGCAAGCCTACCCGTACGACGTGGCGGCCGACGCGGACACGCTGCGCGTCCGCTTCGACGTCGAGGACGGATACTACCTCTACCGCGAGCGGTTCAGCTTCTCGACCGAGACGCCGGGTGCCGCGCTCGGCGCGGCCGTATTCCCCGAAGGCGAGCTGCACAGCGACGAGTTCTTCGGCGAGCAGGAAATCTATCGCGGCGGCTTCGAGATCGAGATCCCGTTCTCGCGCTCGGCCGGCGTCGGCGAGATCGAGCTCGCGATGGGCCTGCAGGGATGCGCGGATATCGGTCTCTGCTATCCGCCGCAGACGTGGACAAGCCGCGTCGATCTGCCCGAGATGCCGCAGTCCGCGGCGGCCGCAGCGCCGCGCACCGGCGGCTCGCCTCTTTTCGCCGCCGCTTCCGACGAGCCGCTGCCGGTCGACGAAGCGTTCGTGATGAACGCGCGGTTCGACGGTCCGAACCTGCTCGTCGTGTCGTGGCAGATCCAGCCGGGCTACTACCTCTATCGCGACAAGCTCGACGTCGCGGCGATCGGCGACATCGAGCTCGGCGCGGTCGAATGGCCGGAAGGCGTCGCGCACTACGACGACAATTTCGGCGACGTTCGCGTCTTTTACGACTATGTCGAAGCGCGGATCCCGTTCTCGCGTGCGAGCCCCGCCGAGATGCCGGTCGAGATCCGGGGCGCGTTCCAGGGCTGCCGCGAGAACAGCATCTGCTATCTGCCGTCGGAGCAGACGATGGCCCTCGTGCTGCCGGCGACGTCGGAATTCTCCGCATCGGGCACGCCGCCCGTCTCTTCCGGCTCGGCGGCGGCCGCCGGCGGGCAGGTCTCCGAGCAGGACCGGCTCGCCGCGCTGATCCTCTCCGACTCGTGGCTGATCGTCGGCGGGACGTTCTTCGGGCTCGGGCTCCTGCTCGCGTTCACGCCGTGCGTGCTGCCGATGGTGCCGATCCTGTCCGGAATCATCGCCGGCCACGGGCAGAACGTCTCGACGGGACGCGCATTCGCGCTGTCGTTCTCGTACGTGATGGGCATGGCGGTCACGTATACGACCGCCGGCGCGATCGCGGCGCTCGCCGGGGAGCAGGTTCAGGCCGTGTTCCAGAAGCCGTGGATCCTGACGCTGTTCGCCGGGCTCTTCGTGCTGCTCGCGCTCGCGATGTTCGGCGTCTTCAATCTGCAGATGCCCGCGGCCCTGCAGACGCGGGTCGCAAACCTCGCGAATCGGCAAAAGGCCGGGACCTTCGCGGGCACGGCGGTCATGGGCGCGCTGTCGGCGCTGATCGTGACGACGTGCGTCGCGCCGCCGCTCGTCGCGGCCCTCGCCGTGATCGGGCAAAGCGGCGACGTCGTGCGCGGCGCCGGCGCCCTCTTCGCGCTCAGCCTCGGCATGGGCGCCCCGTTGCTCGTCGTCGGCACGTCCGCCGGCAAGCTGCTGCCGAAGGCCGGGCCGTGGATGAACACGGTCAAGGCCGCGTTCGGCGTGATGATGCTCGCGCTCGCAATCTACATGATGGAGCGCGTGCTGCCGGGGAGCCTCGTGCTCGCGCTGTGGGCCCTGCTCGTGTTCCTGACCGGCGTGTTCCTCGGCGCGTTCGATCCGCTGTTGCCGGATGCGACGCCCACGAAACGGCTCGCGAAGGGCGTCGGCGTGCTCGCCTGTCTCTACGGTGCGCTGCTTCTGATCGGCGCGACGCTCGGCGGCGAGGATCCGCTCCGCCCGATTCCGCGCGGCGCGGCCGGCATGATGGGACAGGCGGCCGAGGGGCCGGCCTTTCAGCCCGTCGAGACCGTCCCCGCGCTGGAGCAGGCGCTCGCCGCCGCGCGCAACGCCGGCCGGCCGGTCATGATCGACTTCACGGCCGACTGGTGCGTGACCTGCAAGGAGATGGAGAAGTACACCTTTCCGGATCCGCAGGTCCTCGCGGCACTCGAGCCGTTCGTGCTGCTGCAGGCGGACGTGACGGCGAACGACGCCGACGACAAGGCCCTGCTGCAGTACTTCGAAAGCTTCGGTCCGCCGACTATCGCGTTCTTCGACGCCGCCGGGCAGCCGCTCGACGGATTCAAGCTCGTCGGCTACGTGCCGGCGGCCGAGTTCGCCGAGCACGTCACGCGCGTCGCCGCGCTTTAAGCGGCCGCCGGCGTCGCGGCGCACGAGCCGCGGCGGCCCGAAAGCTTCCGTTCCTCTTCAAAGTCGCGTCGAATCGATGCAAGATGGGCGCAGTTATGGGCAGAGCTGCGAGACCGACCCTCATCACCGTTGCGCTGAGCGCGGCCGCCGTGCTCGGCTACGTCGCTTACCGCTTCACGTTCGACGAGCCGGACCCGGCGAGCGCGCCCCCGGTTGCGGAATCGGAGTCGCCGGACGCGGCGCCGGCCGCCGGCGGGCTTCCGGACGAGCTGCCGGAGTTCTCGCTCGTGAACCTCGACGGGGAGCAGCAGTCGATCCGGAGCTGGCCGGGCCAACCCCTCGTCATCAACTTCTGGGCCACCTGGTGCGCGCCGTGCCTGCGCGAGATCCCGATGCTGAAGGCGTTCCAGGAGGCCAACAGCGGCTTGACCGTCGTCGGAATCGCCGTCGATACCGTCGACGAGGTGCTGCCGTTCGCCGACGAGATGGGCTTCAACTACCCGGTCCTGATCGGCCGGAACGAAGCGGTGAACGCCGCCGGAAGCTTCGGCGTCGAGTTCTATGCGCTGCCGTTCACGATCTTCACGGACGCCGACGGCCGGACGCTCGGCGTGCGCACCGGTGAGGTTCATCAGGAACATCTCGACGACTTCCTGGCCGTGCTTGCCGATCTCGAGGCCGGCCGCGCGACCGTCGACGACGCCCGCGCACGCATTGCGGGCACGATGTAGCAAGGAACTCGCCAATATTCGCCGCCAACTTCGCCGAAAACGAGTAAACTTGCCCGTTATTTGGCGGAACTATCCCGGATGGCGCGACTGCTGCTGTTGAACGGCCCGAATCTCGGCCTGCTCGGCACCCGAGAGCCCGAGCTCTACGGGCATGCGACGCTCGCCGATATCGAGGCGCGGCTGAAGGAGCTCGCCGGGGCCGCCGGGCACTCGCTCGACGCGTTTCAGAGCGACGCCGAGCACGAGCTGATCCGGCGCATCCATGCCGCGCGCGGCGAGAAGGTCGATCTCATTCTGTTCAATCCGGCCGCGTTCACGCACACGAGCGTCGCGCTCCGCGACGCGCTGCTCGCGGTCGCGATCCCGTTCATCGAGCTCCACCTGTCGAACGTCGCCGCGCGCGAGGCGTTCCGTAGGTCCTCGTACTTCTCGGACATTGCCGTGGGCACCATCGCCGGATTCGGCGTCGTGAGCTACGAGCTCGCGCTGACCGCCGCCGATCGCTACCTGGCGCGAGGGGGGAAATAGTGGATATACGCAAGGTCAAGAAGCTGATCGAGCTGCTCGAGGAATCCGGCATCTCCGAGATCGAGATTTCGGAGGGCGAGGAGTCGGTGCGGATCAGCCGCTATCCGAACCCGGGCATGATGAGCTTCTCGCCCCCGCCCCAGTACTACGCGCCGCAGCCGGCACAACCGCCCGAGCAAAAGGCCGAGGCCGCGGCCGAGCCCGCGCCGAAGGGCCACCAGGTCACGGCACCGATGGTCGGCACGTTCTACTCGAGCCCGAGTCCCGGGGCGAAGCCCTTCGTCGAGATCGGCTCGCAGGTGGCCGTCGGCGACACGCTCTGCATCATCGAAGCGATGAAGATGATGAACCAGATCGAGTCGGAGGTCTCCGGCAAGGTCGTCAGCATCCTGGTCGAGAACGGCGATCCGGTCGAGTTCGGCCAGCCCTTGTTCCTGATCGAAGTCTGATCGCCTCCGTCGCCGCAATGACGAACGCGAAGCTTGCCTTTTCGCGCCGCCCGCCTCGCGGGGCACGCGCCCCGTCGAGCCTGCGCCGGCTCACATCCGACCCGGACCACGAGCGATGACGCAGAGCGGAAGCGGCCCGTTGCTCGAGAAGGTCCTGATCGCGAATCGCGGCGAGATCGCGCTGCGCGTCTATCGCGCGTGCCGGGAGCTCGGCATCAAGACGGTGGCCGTGCACTCGACGGCCGACACATCGCTCAAGCACGTGCTGCTCGCCGACGAGACGGTGTGTATCGGTCCGCCGCCGTCGCAGCAGAGCTATCTGAACATGCCGGCCATCATCGCGGCAGCCGAGGTCACGGATTCGGTCGCGATCCACCCGGGGTACGGCTTCCTCGCGGAGAACGCGGACTTTGCCGAGCGCGTCGAGGAAAGCGGCTTCGTGTTCATCGGCCCGCGCCCCGAGACGATCCGCATGATGGGTGACAAGGTGTCGGCCATCCGCGCGATGCGCGAAGCCGGCGTGCCGTGCGTGCCGGGGTCGGACGGCCCGCTCGGCAACAACCCCGAGCAGAACATGCGCCTCGCACGCTCGCTCGGCTATCCCGTGATCATCAAAGCCGCGGGCGGCGGCGGCGGGCGCGGCATGCGGGTCGTGCACAGCGAGGCCGCGTTGCTGAACGCGATATCGATCACGCGCAACGAGGCGGGCTCGGCGTTCGGCAACGACCAGGTCTACATGGAGAAATTCCTGGACCATCCCCGGCACATCGAGTTTCAGGTGCTGGCCGACGGCAAAGGCAATGCCGTGCACCTCGGCGAGCGGGACTGCTCGATGCAGCGCCGCCACCAGAAGGTCGTCGAGGAAGCGCCGGCGCCCGGCATCACGCCGGAGCAGCGCGAGCACATGGGCGCGCTGTGCGTGGAGGCCTGCAAGCGCATCGGCTATCGCGGGGCCGGCACCTTCGAGTTCCTCTATCAGGACGGCGAGTTCTACTTCATTGAGATGAATACGCGGGTGCAGGTCGAGCATCCCGTTACCGAGATGGTCACCGGCATCGACATCGTGAAGGCGCAACTTGCGATCGCCGCGGGGGAGGCGCTGCCGTTCAGACAGGAGGACGTCGAATGGCGCGGCCACGCGATCGAGTGCCGCATCAACGCGGAGGATCCGGCGACGTTCATGCCTTCTCCCGGCACGGTGACCCTTTGGCACGCTCCGGGCGGCCCCGGCATCCGGGTCGACAGCCACCTCTATAGCGGCTACGCGGTACCGCCGCATTACGATTCACTGATCGCGAAGATCATCGCGCACGGCGAGCATCGCGCATCCGCGATTGCGCGGATGACGACGGCGCTGAACGAGATCGTCGTCGACGGGATCAAGACGAACATCGCGCTGCACGAGGAAATCTTCCAGCACGCCGCATTCAAGGCGGGCGGCACCGACATTCATTACCTGGAAAAGCGTCTGGGTCTGAAGTAAGCCGTGGCCTGGCAGCAGCTGATCGCGCGCGTTCCGCGTGACAAGGTCGCCGAGATCGAAAGCCTGCTCGAGCTCGCGGGAGCCGCGTCGATCGCGCTCGAGGACGCCGCAGAGACGCCGCTGTTCGAGCCTCTCCCCGGCGAGACGCCGCTGTGGCCCTCCGTATCGATCAAGGCGCTGTTCGACGCCGGCATCGATCTCGACGGTTTGCGCGGCATGCTCCGAGCGAAGCTCGACAGTGCGGACGACGTGCGGGTCGAGCCCGTCGGCCAAACGGATCCCGCGCTCGGGCGCTTCGCGCCGCTTCGGATCGGCGAGAAGCTGTGGGTCGTATCCGCGGATGACGCGGCGCCGGACGACGACGCGCCGGTGCTGCGACTCAATCGCGGCCTCGCCTTCGGCACGGGCGAGCATCCGACGACGTCGCTGTGCCTCGATTGGCTCGCGTCGTCGCTCGAGCCGGGCACGGTCGTGCTGGACTACGGGTGCGGATCGGGCATTCTGGCCCTCGCGGCCCTGCGGCTCGGCGCGGTGCGCGCGTTCGCCGTCGACAACGATCCGCAGGCCGTTGCCGCGGCCGAGGCGAACGCCGCGTTGAACGGTCTCGCGGAAAAGGTCTGGGTCGGTCCTCCGGAAGCGCTGCCGGCCGTGCGTGCCGACGTCGTGCTCGCGAACATCCTCGCGCGGCCGTTGATGGAGCTGGCCGCGCTGTTTCACGCACGTCTCGTGACCGGCGGCCGCGCGATCATGAGCGGAGTGCTGGCCGCGCAGCGCGCCGATCTCGAGCGCGCCTACGCCACAGCCTTCGAGATCCTGGGCGGGGCCGAGCGAGACGGCTGGGTCCGGCTCGACGCGCGCAAGCGCGCGCCCGCCTGATCACTGCAGAATCGCGACGCGCTCCCCGCGGCAGAGCGCGTTTCACTATAGAATTCGCCGGGGCTCGATGGCCCGGAAATTGCGATGCTGTTCACGCGCTGTCCGGATTGCGAGACGACCTTCCGAATCACTGCCGAAGCGCTGCGCAAGGCGGACGGGCAGGTGCGGTGCGGACGGTGCGCGCGCGTCTTCAACGCGTACAACGAGCTGCGGCGGCGCGCACGCAAAAGGAATGCGGCGAAGCGCGAGGACCCGCCCCCGGCAAGCGTAGAGGCGCCCGCGCCGCAGCAAGGCGCAAGCGACGCCGCGGCCGGTGCGGCGCCGTCTAAACCTGGCACGGCCGCGGTCGGCTCCGAGTCGGGCACGGCTCCGGCGCGCCCCGACGATGCGAGCACGGCCGAGACCGCGCGCACGGAGCCGGGCGAAGCGGAAGCGGCACGCGCCGAGCCCGCCGAAGCCGAAGCCACACGCACCGAGCCCGCCGAAGCGGCCGCGCCGCGCGACGCAGAGGACGCCCCCGCTGCGCCCGCCGCGCAAAGCGACGCCGGCGACCCGCGACCGAGGTCGAGCGTGCCGGCCGCGACCACTGCGGAGCCGAGCAAGGCCCGCGCGAACGCAGGGCCGCTCGCGCCGAGCCCGACTTCGCCTGAAGCGTCTCCGAGCGCCGAATCTCGCCCCGCGCCGGCCGCCGCCGCAAAAGCCGCCGATGCCGAAAAGGACGTCGTCGTCGGTGATATCTCGCTCGCGGGCGTAATTGCGGAGCTCGAGGCGAGCGCCGCGCCCGACGACGCGGAGCCGCTCGATGCCGCGAAACCGGAAGTCGCGACCGGCATCCCTGCAACCGTGGGGCTGCTCGGCAAGAACGGGCTGAGCAAAGCGGCCGCGGCGCCGGCCGGCGCAGGCATCGAGGCCGCCGCCGCGGACGGCGATACGCTCGCCGCGCCTGCATGGGTGATTCTCGACGAGGCGCCGGCGAAGCGAGGAGTCGGCGCGCGCACATGGATGTATGGGTCGATCGCCGCGGGCGTGCTGCTCGCGCTGCAAGTTTTGCATCACTATCGATCGGAGCTCGCCGTGACCGCCGTCGTCGGTCCCGCCGTCCGGGCGACGTACTCGATGCTCGGCGTCGAGATCCTGCCCGACTGGGATCTCGATCAGTACGAGCTCGTCGTCGATTGGGATGCCGTCACACAGCCGAATGCCGATGAGCATGGCAATCTCACGATCGCCGCGCGCATCCGCAACAGAGGCCCGGGCGATCTTCCGCTGCCGCACGTGCAAGTGCAGCTCAAGGATCGGTGGGAAGCCACGCTAGGAAGCCGCGTCTTTGCGCCGGCGGAGTATCTGCCGCCGGGCGCCGCGGTGCATCGCTCGATGATCGCCGGTCAAGTCGCCCTCGCGGAGCTCGCGATCCTCGATCCGGGACCGCAAGCCTACGGATTCGAGCTCGACGTCTGTGTCGGCTCCGAGGCAGGCGGGCTGCGCTGCGCGGCGGACGAAGTCTTTCGCTGATCGCCGCGCGCGCTCGCCCCTCGAGCGCCGCCGCTCGAGTCGCGGCGCCGATCACAAGCGTTTCGTCCGTCAAAGGGATGACTGATAGAACGCTTCGGTATGTCTGCGCTCGCCGTTTTCCGTGCTATGATTTCGCGCCCTGAGTCGGTAGTTCTTGCGGCGAAAAACAGGGTTCAGCATCGTCGATGATCGTGCCTGGTAATCGGATCCGGGACGGCGTCCATTTCCCGCCAGCGTGGAAATCGGCAAGGTAAATACGACTGTCAGGGTCGCGTTTCCGTGGGGAGAAACACGTTCCGTGGGGAGGGCGTCCGTGAAGGCATCGAGCAAGAAAAAGATCACAAAGAAGAAGACCAAAAAAGCTGTAACGCCGACGTCGCAAGTCAGCGCAAGGATCAGGCCGCTCAGCGCGCTCACTGACGAAGCATTGAAGAGCTATTTCGCTAGCCTCAACGGTCACAAGCCTGGAGATCTTTATCAGCTCGTCATCGGCGAGGTCGAGAAGCCTCTGCTGAAGGCCGTTCTGAACTACACGAAAGGCAACCAGAGCCGAGCCGCCGAGATCCTCGGCATCAATCGCGGCACGTTGCGCAAGAAGCTGAAGAGCTACGAGCTCGTCGGCGATTGACGGATGCGATGTCGCCGCAACGCCGCGCCCTCCTCAGCGTTTCCGATAAGCAAGGCATCGTCGAATTTGCCCGGTCGCTGCTCGATCTGTCGTTCGAGCTGATGTCGACCGGCGGCACCGCGAG
>Ga0079224_100015457_pt1 | contig 10691 bp, 9 predicted proteins | sample Stecom2015_FD_80414 | JGI IMG/M metagenome (GOLD analysis project Ga0079224, IMG submission 80414) | Agricultural soil microbial communities from Utah to study Nitrogen management - Steer compost 2015 | ecosystem: Environmental > Terrestrial > Soil > Agricultural land | place: USA: Utah...
AGCGGAATATATGGCCGCGGTATTGTCCAATAATATGAATGATATTAAAACGGTAACATTCTTTATGGAAGAATGCCGACGGATGGGGCTCCAGGTTCTTGGTCCCGATGTAAACGAATCCTATTATAAATTTACGGTGAATGACCATGGGGCGATTCGTTTCGGAATGGGCGCAGTAAAAGGTGTAGGAGCTGGAGCGGTTGATACTATTGTGCAAACACGTGAAAAAGAGGGGAAATACAAATCCGTATTCGATCTTGCCAAACGCGTAGATCTACGTGCTGCCAATAAGAAAGCGTTTGAAAGCCTAGCGTATGCCGGTGGATTTGATAGTTTTATCAATACCCATCGAGCGCAGTATTTCTATATGGATGGAGATAACTCCACGGGCTTAGAGAAAGCCATCAAATACGGCCATCGGATAAAAGAAAATGAAAACTCTGCGCAGGCGAGTCTCTTTGGCGGATCGGCTGCTACGGAATTGCCCGAGCCGGTGCTGGCACCTTGTCCGGCATGGGGGCTTATCGAGAAACTTAAATACGAAAAGGACGTTATTGGGATATATTTAACGAGTCATCCTCTGGATAACTATAAATTTGAAATCAAGCATTTTTGTCAGAATAGGGTGGTAGACCTCCAATTGATCAACAAGGTAAAAGCGAGCGAAGTAGAGGAGGAGGTATTGTTGGAATTCAACCGGATAAAAAATAGAGAAGTAGTTGTTGGTGGAATTATCGCCGTGGCAAATCATCGAGTAGCAAAATCCGGTAAACCTTTCGGTTCTTTTGTAATAGAGGACTACAGTGAATCTTTTGAAATTATGGTATTCGGAGAAGATTATGTTAAGTTTCGCGGATATCTACAAGAAGGTTTTTTCGTACAGATTAGAGGTTTAGTGCAGGAACGGTTCAGACAGGCGGGTAATTGGGGGTTTGAGTTGAAAAATATGCAGCTACTTTCCGAATTACGGGATAAAATGGCGAAGTCGTTTACGATAAACTGTCCACTTCATCTCTTGAATGATCAATTTGTACATCAAATGTATACCTTGGTGGAGACGACAAAAGAGGAAGGAGTGGAATGCAATTGTCAGCTAAAATTTAAAATTTTGGATATGCAGGAGGAGTTAGCTATCGAAATGCCCGCAAAATCACTAAAGATCAATCTAACAAACGACTTTTTGGATGGCTTGGAGAAATTTGAGGGGGTACATTATAAATTAAATTGATAGGCTATAAAAATTTGTGAAGAGCAAATGACGATTATCTAAGGGCAAATTTGCTATCTTTGTTTAATACATAAGAAAATTAGAAAAATTAAATACTATGGCATTAGAAATTACAGACAGCAATTTTGAAGAGCTTGTTCTTAAATCAGACAAACCTGTTTTAATTGATTTTTGGGCAGAATGGTGTGGTCCTTGCCGTATGGTTGGTCCTATAGTAGACGAAATCGCTACAGAATATAATGGAAAAGCGGTAGTGGGAAAAGTGAATGTAGATAATAATCCAGATATTTCTGTTAAATATGGTATTCGCAATATTCCTGCGTTACTGTTCTTCAAAAACGGTGAAATTGTTGATAAGCAGATCGGTGCAGTGCCAAAGTCTGTTTTAGTAGAAAAATTGAGCAAACAGCTCTAAGAACCACATCTAACAAAGGTTAGAAAGCCGGCTTTTATAGGAAGACCGGCTTTTTTATATTTATATAAAACAGAATTATCTTACCTTCGTTCTATATCATCAAAACGAAAAAGGACAATGACAGCAAAACATGGACTCTCCACAGCACAAGTAGCTGCGCTTTTACAAACTCTAGAAACTCGGTTTACGAAAAACAAAACGCGCCATCCCGGTCTCGATTGGAAAAAAATAGAAGCGAAACTCCGTGCAAATGCAGAAAAGCTCTGGTCATTACAACAAATGGAAGAAACGGGCGGTGAACCAGATGTGATAGATTATAAGCACGCAACGGATGAATATGTTTTTTGTGACTGTGCTGTAGAGAGCCCTAAAGGGCGAAGGAGTGTCTGCTACGATCCAGAAGCACTGGAATCCAGAAAAGAACATAAACCCAAACATAGCGCGGTAGGGATGGCCGCAGAAATGGGTATTGAGCTTTTGACAGAAGAACAATACCGTGCTCTACAAGAACTGGGACAGTTTGATACGAAAACTTCCAGTTGGATATGGACACCACTTGCCATCCGAGAAAAAGGCGGTGCTATTTTTGGAGATTGGCGATACGGTCACTTATTTATTTACCATAACGGGGCAGAATCCTATTATGCCGCCCGTGGTTTTCGAGGCATGTTATACGTTTGATATCATTTTTTTAGTATCTTGATGGTCACTAATATAGATGGAACTATGAATTTAAGTAGAGAATTTACACAGGAAGTTAACGGCACAACCATCAATTTCCAAGTTACATACAATCCTCATACGCATTTTTTTGCCGTGATCGAAAACCAAAAGACCCATTATACATTGGGATTTAATCCCGCTACAAAAGAGTGGACGACCAAGGATGGCCCACAATCCGCTATCCCTGTTGCGCAATTGGCGCAGTTGGTGCAAAAAAGTTTTGGTGTTTTTGTATAGCGTGTTTAAGATTTCAACTTTATACGCAAAATATTACTACTGTTTGTAATATATAGCGTTTTTTCGTCGGCAGACAAAGCTACATTGGAAACAGCATCATCCAGTGCTATTTTTCCAAGTACTTTGCCTGTGCTATCGAATATCCATATGCCTCCCGGACCACTCGCATAAACGACTCCTTTGCTGTCTATTTTAAGTCCATCCGGTAATCCCTTTAATCCCTTCCGTTCATTCGTTGCGCTGTAAAATAATTTTGGCGTTACGACAGTATCCACCAAATCCAATATATACCAATTCGCAGCGTTGGGATCGGAATTACCGATTAATAGCTTTTGTTCATCTGGGAAAAACGCAATACCATTGGGTTTACTAATCTGATCGGTCAACAATATGATTTCGCCAGTTTGCCTTACTTTATATACGCCATTAAAAGGTATCTCCTTTTCAGGATCATCATCTCCCTGCGTAGGCAATCCGTAAGGCGGATCGGTGAAGAATAATTCACCGGCCTCATTATACGCCGCGTCATTTGGACTATTAAGCCGCTTACCACCGTATTTACTCGCTAGAGAGAGAAATACGGGTTTAGGTTGCTCTAACGGTGCATCCATTTTGGCAACTTGCCGATTGCCGTGTTGGCATAGAACCAAGCTTCCAGCCTGATCTAGCAATAAACCATTGCTGCCTGGCTCTTTACGTCGGTTAGCCATACCACCCGTGTCGCCACTAGGTTTTAAATAAACTTCACTGCCCGTTTCAGCTGTCCATTTGTAAATCGTGTTGGTGGGCACATCTGAGAATAATAACATTTGCTCACTTTCCACCCATAATGGTCCCTCACTCCATTCAAAGCCCTCGGCAATAATTTCCGCTGTTGCGGAGCTATCGATAAGCGCATCTAAAGTTGGGTCATAACGAATTATGCTGCCGGTTGTTTCGTATGTCATTTGATCAGATTGTTGCGGGGTATTGCAAGCGAATGTTACTACTAACAAACAAGGAATAAAGATAGGTTTCATCATTGAGAACTTTTTATTGACTGTCTAAATTACATTTTTTCTCTCAACTACTGTCATCCTGTCCTAAAAAAGACAAATGGAATACTCCTTGATAAAGTTGTTACTGATTTTTTATAGACAAAAACTAAAAGATATATGCAAGAAAAAGGTAGTATTTCGATCCATACCGAGAATATTTTTCCGGTGATCAAAAAGTTTCTTTATTCGGATAATGAAATCTTTTTAAGGGAGTTGGTATCCAACGCGGTGGATGCGTCTCAAAAGATAAAGAGATTATCTTCTTTGGGACAGTTTCAAGGTGAGCTTGGTGATCTGACTGTAGACGTGAAGTTTGACGAAAACGCCAAAACGATTACCATTTCCGACCGTGGTATCGGGATGACGGCGGAGGAAATTAAAAAATACATCAACCAGATAGCATTTTCGGGTGCTACGGAGTTTATGGAAAAATTTAAAGAAGCAAACGATGCCAACGAGATTATCGGTCGTTTTGGTCTCGGCTTCTATTCCGCTTTTATGGTAGCAGATAACGTGGAAATTCAATCTTTGTCATACCAAGACGGCGCTGTTCCCGCACACTGGACTTGTGACGGAAGTACTTCTTACGAGATCAGTGAAGGTACGCGCACAGAACGGGGTACCGATGTTATTCTCCATATCAATGAAGAATCGCAGGAGTTTTTAAGTGAAGGACGTTTGAGTGAGATTTTAAATAAGTATGCCCGCTTCTTACCCGTTCCTGTACAGTTTGGAACAAAAACAGAATCGGAACCCGATGGGGAAGACGAAGAAGGTAAGCCAAAATACAAATCGGTAGAAGTTGATAATATTATCAATAATACAACACCGGCATGGACGAAAGCACCATCGGAGCTAAAAGATGAAGATTATCTAGCATTCTATCGGGAGCTGTATCCCTATTCGATGGATGAGCCATTGTTCTGGATACACCTCAATGTCGACTATCCGTTTAACTTAACGGGGATCTTGTATTTCCCGAAAGTAAAGAACGAAATGGATATTCAACGGAATAAAATTCAGTTGTATTCCCGCCAGGTATTCATCACGGACGAGGTGAAAGACATCGTACCGGAATTTCTGATGTTGCTGCAAGGTGTTATCGACTCACCGGATATTCCATTGAACGTATCCCGTTCTTTCCTACAGGCAGATAGCAACGTGAAGAAGATTAACAATTACATCACGAAGAAAGTTGCCGATAAGCTGAATGAGATATTTAAAGCTGATCGTAAAAACTTCGAGCAGAAATGGAACGATATAGCACTCTTTATCAAATATGGTATGCTGAGCGACGAAAAGTTTGCGGAAAAAGCCAACGATTTCTGTCTGTTGTCTAATATGGACAAAGAGAGCTTTACGCTGAAAGAATACTATGAAAAAGTAAAAGACATTCAAGTCGATAAAGATGGCAATATTGTGTATTTATACACCAATGACCCATCACAACAGGATGGCTTTGTCGCTTCGGTGAAAGAGAAAGGCTACGATGTATTGGTACTGGATGGTCAACTGGACAACCATTTTGTGGGCTATTTGGAGCAAAAAGGCGGCGAAAAAATCCAGGCAAAACGTGTGGATGCAGATGTTGTGGACAAATTGATCCAGAAAGAGGAAACACAAACGTTATCCTTATCGGAAGAAGAATCTAAGAAAGCATCCGAAATTTTTGAGAAAGCGATTTCCAGAGCCGATATGAAAGTCGAAGTTGACGCGCTACACACAGATGGTCTCCCGGTTTCGGTTACCGAAGACGAGTTTATGCGCAGGATGAAAGACATGGCGAAAACAGGAGGTGGAATGGGCTTCTACGGTACATTACCGGATAACTATAAAGTGACGGTCAATGGCAACCACCCGTTGATAAAACGAATTTTGGAGAGCTCTGAAGAAGAAGGAACGCAGTTAGCGAAACAAGCTTTTGATTTAGCCTTATTATCTCGTGGCCTGTTAAAAGGTGCGGATTTAACTTCCTTTATCAAACGGAGCGTCGGGATGATTTAAGAATAATATGGGTTGGCCGTTGGCCAACCCATTATTATTTCGCAACTTCGTTTATATGCAAATTATAAACGTAAAATGAAAACCCGCATAAGCAAAAAAAAGACGTACACAATCTTGTTCTTGATGACGATGTTATTCACATCAATTACGCCGTCATCCGCTGCAGAAATATCGATCAAGGTCGAGAAACAGTATCTCAATTTTCCAGTTGCACAACAAACAGAGCGTTCCAAAATGACATTCGCTACCGACCAAGGCTCTACATGGTCTGTGGCGGTACGTTTGGCCGCTGGGCAACCAGACTATTGGGTTTTCTATGACGTAACGCACCTAAAAGGGCAAACCTTAAAAATAACATATGAGGGCGAATCAGGCGGTTTGTCGCAAATCTACCAGTCCGATCAAATTCATGGACAAGAAAACCTATACAAAGAAGCCAACAGACCCCAATTTCATTTCACAACAAGACGCGGCTGGATCAACGATCCGAATGGGCTGATCTTCCACGATGGCGAGTACCATCTTTTTTATCAGCACAACCCCATGGAACGCGAATGGGAAAATATGCATTGGGGACATGCAATTAGTAGCGATCTAATCCATTGGGAAGAATTGCCGACCGCTTTGTATCCAGATGAGATAGGAACCATGTTTTCCGGATCGGCCGTGATGGATTACGACAATACGGCTGGCTTTAATCGCGAAGATACCGTTGCGATGATCGCGTTTTATACCGTAGCGAATCCTGATCGACAAATTCAATGTATGGCCTACAGCTTAGACAAAGGAAGGTCTTGGACGAAATACGGCAACAATCCACTTATTGATTCGAAAGAAAAATGGAAGAGTGTGGATACACGCGATCCTAAAGTATTTTGGTATTCACCTTCAGGGCACTGGGTCATGGTATTGAATGAACGTGATGGACATTCGATCTATACTTCTCACAACTTGAAAGATTGGCAGTATCAAAGTCACGTTACCGGATTTTGGGAATGTCCCGAATTGTTTGAATTGCCCATCGACGGTGATGAAAACAATAAGAAGTGGGTGATGTATGGCGCAACTGGGACTTATATGATTGGTTCTTTTGACGGTCAGATATTTACACCCGAGGCTGGGAAGTATTACTATTGTTCTGGTGCACAGTATGCGGCACAAACGTTTAACAATATCCCGCAAACGGACGGTAGACGTATACAGATTGGCTGGGGACGTATCCCACAGGGGGAAGGAGCTTTCAATGGCATGATGATGCTACCAACGGAGCTAAGTCTGTGCACAACCAAGGAAGGAACGCGTCTCATCAGTAAACCTGTGAAAGAAGTAGAGCAATTGTTTGCCAAGAACGGATCTTGGAAAAATCTAACGGCAGAACAAGCTAATAAATACCTAGAACAATACCAGGATACCGATCGAATCCGTATAAAAGCGCGCATAAAACTATCACATGCGACGGATGCTGGTCTTGCATTAAATGGGCAACGAATTGTGAACTATGATATGAACGGCAACATGCTGAATGGGATGTTCTTTTCGCCAGAAGACCGTACAAGTATGACGCTATCTGCAGATATCTTTATCGACAGAACGTCCGTAGAGATCTTCTTTGACGACGGAATCTACACTTCGTATCAAGAACGTAAGGCAAATACGAACGACAAGCGAGGTTTTCATTTCTTCGGCAATAGGATACAAGTGGAAGAATTGGAAATTTACGAAGTAAGATCAATCTGGACACCATAGCGTTAAACAAAATAAAAAAACAATGATATCCAAACAAGAACCTCTGGTTTTAGGGGTAGGCGAACTACTATGGGATTTACTACCTTCCGGTAAGCAAGTGGGGGGCGCGCCGGCCAACTTTGCATTTCACGCCAATCAAGCGGGAGTCAAGGCATTCGCTTTGAGCGCTATAGGCAACGACGTTTTAGGCACAGAATTGGTGGGCCAGTTACAGCAACATCAGATCGATCATCTATTGCCTATTGTAACTTTTCCTACAGGAACTGTGGAGGTAACAGTTCATGAAGGCATCCCGAGTTACATTATTCAAGAGGATGTGGCGTGGGATCATATTCCGTTAACCCAAGAAATGTTGGATCTGGCTATACAGGCAGATGCTATTTGTTTTGGAACGTTAGCCTTACGAAATATTGGATCCAGAGATACTATCCAGCGATTACTCCGCATTGCACCATCTCCAGCTATCTTGCTGTTCGATATCAATTTGCGACAAAACTTTTATGACAGACCGTTGATTGAAGATATGTTGAACATGACGAATGCACTGAAACTGAACGATGATGAGATCGAAGTGCTGATTCGTATGTTTTCATTGCCAGAAGATGTTGACGAGGCTTGTCAGAAATTAATCGCACAGTTTAATCTTCGTTTATTGATCTTTACAGCGGGTGCGCACTACAGCACTGTTTATCATCAAGGTGAGCGGTCATATCTAGATACGCCTCAGGTGAAGGTCGCGGATACGATAGGAGCCGGCGATTGCTTTGCCGGCTCTTTAATAGCTTGTCTGTTGCGCGGTATGTCCTTGTCATCAGCTCATGCCTATGCGGTTCATGCAGCGGCTATAGTGTGTCAGCATGCTGGGGCTTGGATTGTGCATAATAATACTCATGACTAAAAAAAACTGGAACCTATACACCACCTATAGCGATATCTTATAAAAAAGGTGCAAAGGATGTAAGGTGTAATCAAAAAGCAAAAAAGCCTCTCTTTTTAGAGAAGCTTTTGGGGTGAGTAATGGGGCTCGAACCCACGACCCCTAGAACCACAATCTAGTGCTCTAACCAACTGAGCTATACCCACCGTGATTTTGATGTCACAAAAGTAGAACAATTCCGTGTATACTCCAAATATTTTTATACAAAAAGCTCGAGTGTCAAGCGAATAAGTTCATTTAGAATGAGATAATTTTTGTTGTTTCAAAAAAGACGGGAGCTACTTCATGTTAATGACCTCATCTACGATATATCGGGTGTTGCCGCGCCAGGGTAGGACCCCATGATATTCTCTGTAATGAAGGTCGAAATATTTGCCACTATTTAGTTCAAGTATCTTGAAGATGGAATCATTTTCTATCGAAAATTCAAATTCATTGCTCGATACGCCACTGCCCGTTTGTGTCCGTAATCCTTCTTGAATCAGTTTACCTTCATACGTTTTAAAAAGGTTTCCTTTTTTTACAGCAAAATTGAGATAGCCCGATTTCACTCCCTCACCAAATACGAAATAGTACCTATAGTAGACCCAGCCACTGGCGGCAAGAAATACAATGATAAGTAACCAGGTTAGGATTTTTCCGAAAACGCCCGACCCTTTCTTTTCTGTGTTCTGAGATGTTGTCATGATTTTTTATTCTATTCGATGTATTATTTCTTATAATTAAACCATTTTAGAAGTTCTTTTAAGCTTGCTTTTTTTCCGTACATCAGGATTCCCACACGGTATATACGTGCGGCAAACCAAGTCGTGACAATAAACCCGCCAACCAACAACGACGCCGATAGCACAATTTGCCAAGTAGGTACACCAAAAGGAACACGAACCAACATCGCAACAGGGGATGTGAGTGGGATCATACTTAACCAAGTAGCGATACTTCCATGCGGATCGTTGATCAGTACGCCAAATGATAAAACATAGGGTATCAATAACGGCATGGTTATCGGCATGGTAAATTGTCCTGCTTCCGTTTCACTATCCACGGCAGACCCAACGGCAGCGAATAAAGCACTATATAGGAGATACCCTCCAAGAAAGAAAACAAAAAAGCAGATTGTTAGTTCTGTAAAATTCACTGAATCGAGTGCAGCCATCCAATCAAAATCCGCATTTGCTGTAGTGGTCTGCTCGCCGGGAAGTTCCGTCACATTGCGTCTCATAGCCTGTTGTGCTACTTCCTTATTATCAAGTAAAGCCGTCGAAAAGATGGTCATCAAAGTCAGCGATAGAAGTATCCAAAGTATAAATTGGGTTATACCGACCATACCGATTCCAATGATCTTTCCCATCATCAACTGAAACGGTTTTACCGACGATATGACAACTTCCACAATGCGGTTTGACTTTTCTTCGATAACCCCCCGCATCACTTGGGTACCAAAAAGCACGAGTGACAAATAAATCAAGAAACACAATCCCATAGCTATACCCATCGCAATTTCCGTATGACTATCTTTGGCATCACCTGTTTCCGTGATCTCTTTAGCAGCAATCTGTATGTTGTCGTCAATATGACGAATACTATCCACATTCAATCCCATTTTACGATACTGTTCGTTGCGGGTAATGTCCCGAAGCTGCGATCTAATTTCATTTTGTGTGCTTATATTCGGTTTCCCGGCAGATAACAACTCGATTTTCCTAACGGTATAAAAGTCAGCGGGTATGATTAATAAGTTTGTGTTCTTCGCACCGTTTTTTAATTCATCTATCTGTTCTTGTAAGTCCGTATTCGAGAAGGAATAGGTAATGTTTTTGTTGTTCTTTAATTGTTTAGATATAGATCCGTCTTTGTCAATGACATGAACAATTTCGTGGGTGTCTTCGTAACTCTGCTTGGTGAGAAAAAATATAGCCGCGTACATGCCGATAAACAACATCGGGACAAGAAAAGTTACGAGTAAAAAAGACTTTTTCTTTACACGGCTAACATATTCCCGATTGATAATTAATATTATCTTATTCATAATGGGAAAACTTATTGGTGGCTGATTCTGTAACGTGGTCGATAAAAATATCGTGCATAGAAGGAACTACTTCTCTTACCTGTTGAATGCTAACTTTAGGTATGAAGTATAATAACGTGTTATTTAAGGTATTGTCATTTTGTAGACGAATCGTAACTTCGTGACTATCGATTGTTGTTTTCTCTTCTAGAACGTCAAATAACGATGTTTCTGAAAAGTTAGGAACTTGTCCATCGTGTTGTACGCTGAACGCAATCACGTATACTTGTTGTTGATAAGAACGTTTTATCTCACGGACGGGGCCGTCCAATACTTTTTTTGCTTTGTTGATCAAT
>Ga0079224_100015458_pt1 | contig 10690 bp, 12 predicted proteins | sample Stecom2015_FD_80414 | JGI IMG/M metagenome (GOLD analysis project Ga0079224, IMG submission 80414) | Agricultural soil microbial communities from Utah to study Nitrogen management - Steer compost 2015 | ecosystem: Environmental > Terrestrial > Soil > Agricultural land | place: USA: Utah...
CGGCGGGCCGGGGCGGTGGCGCTGCGCACGGCCCGGAGGCCGATGTGACCGGCCCGCACCGCGCCCCCGCGGGAGCCCTCCGGTGAGCGGCCACCCGCGCGCCCGCCTGGACGACGTCATCCACGCGCCGGTGCGGTTCTCCATCGTCGCGGCGCTCGCCGCGGCCCGGGAGGCCGACTTCAAGTTCGTCCGCGACACCGTGGAGGTCACCGACTCCGCGCTGTCCAAGCAGATCTCCACCCTGGAGAAGGCCGGCTACGTCAAGGTTCGCAAGTCCGCGGTCGGCCGGCGGCCGCGCACCTTCCTGGCGCTGACCCCCGAGGGCCGCAGCGCCTTCCAGCGGCACGTCGCCGCCCTGCGCGACATCGCCGAGGGCGCCGCGCTCCCCGTCCCCGACGGGGAGTGACCCCGGACCCGCCGCACACCGGCGCCGGCCCCTGGGCCACACTTGCCGTCGGGGCGCGGGGCCGGATACCGCGCACGGCCGAGAGGACACAGGGGGACCGCGTTGCACATCGCCGTCATCGGGGCCGGGGCCGTCGGGCTGGCCACCGCCCGGGAGCTCGCCGTCCGGGGGAACCGGGTGACCGTGATCGAGGCGTCCCGTCCGGGGGCCGGGACCACCGGGACCACGTTCGCCTGGGTCAACTCGCACGGCAAGGAGCCGCAGAGCTACTTCGAGCTCAACCTGGCCGGGCTCCGCGCCCACCACGAGCTGGACGCGGCGCTGGGCGGCGGTCCGCGCTGGTTCCGCCCCACCGGCAACCTGGAGTGGGCCACCGCGCCGGAGCACGCCGAGGCGCTGCGCAGCCGGGCGGCCCGGCTGCGCGAGCGCGGCTACGCCGTCCGGGAGCCGACCCCGGCGCAGGCCCGCGAGCTGGAACCGGGCGCCCGCATCCCGGACGGCGCCGGCGCGGTCGCGTTCTTCCCCGCCGAAGGGCACGTGCTGACCGGCGAGTTCCTCGCCCGGATGCTCACCGACGCGCTGGCCTGCGGGGCGGTGCTGCGCTGCCCGGCCCGGGTCGCCGAGGTCGCGCCGCGCCCGGGCGGGGTGCGGCTGCTGCTAGAGGACGGATCGGCGGTGCAGGCCGACGCCGCGGTCACCGCCGCCGGGCGGTGGACCGAGGCGCTGACCGCGACCGCCGGGCACCCGGTGCCGATGGCCGGCCCGGAGGCCCCCGGGTCGGCGGCGGTGGGCCACCTCGGCTACACCGCTCCGGCGCCGGTCCGGCTGGAGCGGGTCCTCACCACCGGCCGGCTCAACGTGCGCCCCGACGGCGGCGGGCGGCTCGTCCTGCAGGGCCTGGACCTGGACGCCGACGCCGACCCGGCGGCCGCCCCGGCCCCGCGGGTGGCGGAGGCACTGCGCGAGCGGCTGGCCGAGGTCCTGGTCGGCGGCGCCTTCGCCGAGGTGGCCGAGGTCCGGGTGGGGCGGCGCGCGCTGCCCGCCGACGGCCTGACGGTGTGCGGGTTCGCCGCCCCGGACGCCCGGCTGTACACGATCGCGACGCACAGCGGCATCACCCTGGCCCCGGCGCTGGCCCGGTGGGCCGCGGAGGAGATCCTGGACGGCACCGAGCGCCCCGAGCTCGCCGGCTTCCGCCCCGGCCGGTTCCGCGGCGGCCGGCCCGACGTGCACCTCACCCAGGCGCGCCTGCCCGGCCGGCAGTAGCCGGACCGGGGCGGGGGAGAGGCGCCCCCGCCCCTCCCCCGCCGGGCGGAGGCCGGTGCCGCCGGGCCCGCGCGGACCGCGCCGGCGCCCGGGTCTCCGCCGGGGACCGGGCCTCTCTGGCGAGCCCCCCGGTTGTGTACCCTCCGCTCTGTGCGGCCGAGCCGGCCCGATGCCCGCCGGAGGCGTCCGGTGTCACGGCTCCCGCGGCCGCACGGTCCGCTCCGGTCACCGCCCCGAGGAGTCGGCATGGAGTACGAGGTCCCGAAGAACTCCACTGCACCGACCTCGCCGCGCCCCCTCCCGGCGGGCCGCCCGCCGGGGACGGCCTGTACGGCTGGCTCCTCCCCGAGTCGGACCTGGCGGCCATCGCCTCGGCGGTGCCGGCCGGGGCGCGCCTGCTGCAGCTCGGCCCCGAAGACCCCCTGCTCACCGAGTCGCTGGTGGAGAGCGGTTTCGCGGTGACCTTCGCGGAGAACGCGTCCCCGGAGGATCCGGAGCAGGGCCCCGGCGCGGCACGCCGCCCGATCGAGGACCTCGACCTCGGGGAGCGTTTCGACGCGGTGCTGCTCTGCTCCTTCCTGGTGCACAGCGCCGAGCCGGGGGCGGCCCTCCGGATGCTGGGCGCCTGCCTCCGCCACACCGCCGACGGGGGAAGCGTGCTCGTCCAGCGCGAGCCCTACGGCGCCCACACCCTGCTGGGCCGGCGGCACCCGTCGCCGGACGGGGGGTGCCGCGGAGGGCGCCCCGGAAGTTCCCATGCTGCCCACCGCGGCCCGGATGCACGCCGGCTACGGGTTTCCCAGCGAGCCCCTGGTGTCGTTCCCCTTCCGGCCGCTGACCAGAGAGGCGTTCGAAGCGCTCCTGGCCGGGGCCGGGCTGGCGGTGGCCGCCTACCTCACCGACGACCACGTGTGGGTGCGGGCGGTCCCGGCCCGCTGATCCCCGGCCCGGAACGCGGCTCCGCCGGCCGTACGGGAGGAGCGGGAGGACGCCTCCCCGCCCCCGGCGACCCCGGACGGCGGCGGCGCCCGGTGCGGCCGCCCCCGGTCCCACCGGGCGCCGCTCCTCATCGGAGAGCAGGGGAGGACCGCGGGCTCCGCCGCTCCGGCCGGCCGGCCGCGCGGCCCGGGCGCCTCCGCCGCGGAGCCGGCGGGGGTCATCCCTGCCCGGCGGGCTCGCGCAGGCGCCTCATGGCCGCGCGGGGCGAGCGGGAGCGGCGGGCGAAGTCCTTCCACGGGTCGGCGGAGGCGCGGCGGCCGAAGGTGCGGACCGTCCAGGCCCGGGAGCCGGGGATGGCGCCCAGCTCCTCCCAGGTGATGGGGGTGGCGACGGGCGCGTCGGGGGCGGCGCGCACCGCGTAGGGCGCCACCGCCAGCTGGGCGTAGCCGTTGCGCAGGTAGTCCACGAAGAGCCGGCCGCGGCGCCGGTCCTTTCGCTGCTCCACGGTGAGCTCGCCGGAGCGGCGGGCGGCGACCCGCTCGGCGACGGCGCGGGCGAAGTCCTTGGCGTCGTCGGTGTCGATCTCCCGGCGGATCGGGCAGACCACGTGCACGCCGCGCGACCCGGTGGTCATCGGGTAGCCGATCAGGCCCAGGTCGTCCAGTTCCGCGCGGATGTCGCGGGCCGCGGCGCGCACCGCGTCGAAGGCCGCGGGATCGTCCGGGGCGGCGCCCTCCGGCGGGTCGAGGTCGAAGACGATCCGGTCGGGTCTGCGCGGCCGGTCGATCCGGCTGAGCCACATGTGCAGCGGGAACGCGTCCTGGTCGGCGAGCCAGGCCAGGGTGGCCGAGTCGTCGCACACCAGGACGTCGGCGTCGCCGTCGCCGCTCTCCCGCGGCACCCGGGCCGAGTGCACCCAGTCGGGCGTGCCGGGCTGCCGGTTCTTCACGAAGAAGCCGCCGCCGTCCTCGATGCCGTGCGGCCAGCGCTGCACGGCGATCGGGCGCCCGCGCAGGTGGCGCAGCATCATCGGGGCCGCGTGCAGGTAATGGTCGGCCAGTTCGCGCTTGGTCACCCCGCCCTTGCCGAACAGCTCCTTGTCGGGATGGTGCAGCTCGACGACCGATCCGCCGGCCCGGGGCGCCCGCCTTCCTCCGGACATATCACCCTTGTACCCTCCTGGCCGCCTATCGCCACATCTGCCGCGCGACGCCCCCTCTCCCCCGGCCGCCCCCGCGGCGCACCGGCCGCACCCGGCGGCGACCGCCCGCCCGCACCCCCGCATGTCACCCCGGGGCGACAGGAGTATCACCCTTTTTGCAACGCACAATTGGATTGCGGCATCCGGGGCGCCGGCGCGATGCAGACCACCCCCGCCCCGAAAAAGGAGGAAGCGCCGCTCCGAGGCGCTTCCCGGAATTGGCCGCGAACAATACCAGTCGCCCACCCTGGCATTCTCCGCCGAGAGCAGGGAAATTTTCCGCATCTTTCTCCGCGACAATTGCGCCATTCACCCTTGACCAGTTGCGGCCGCCTCATTACGGTCTAGACCAATCGAAGGACGCGAACCCGCTCTCGCCCCCTTCCACTGTCGCCTACCTCCTGCGACCGGCGGGAACGCATGCCTTCGGGAGCCCAGGCGCACGTTTCGCGCCGCCCCGCACCCGGCTCCCTCCGCGTGTCCGCGGCCTCTCCCGCGGGCACCCGGCCCTGCCGGACGGCGCGCCGCGAGCGGGCCGGGGGCTGCGATCCCTCATTCCCGCTACCGCGCACCACCGGGCGGCCGACGGCCGCGCAGCCTTTCTCCGAACGACACGGATCGGCCGTCCCGGAAGCGCGGAACACCTTGGAAGGGCCGAACATGAGCCTGAAAAGAAGAGCCGTCTCCGTCGCGACCGTGGCCGCGGCCACCCCGCTGCTGTTCGCACTGCTTCCCGCGGCGGCCGCCAACGCCCACGGGTACGTGTCCGCGCCGCCCAGCCGGCAGGCCCAGTGCGCCGCCGGCGTGGTGGAGTGCGGGCCGATCAAGTGGGAGCCGCAGAGCGTCGAGGGGCCCAAGGGCCTGACCAGCTGCAGCGGCGGCAACGAGGCCTTCGCCGAACTGGACGACGACTCCAAGGGCTGGGACGTCACCCCGGTCGGGAACTCCCTCGACTTCACCTGGACGCTCACCGCGCAGCACGCCACCAGCACCTGGGAGTACTACGCCGACGGCGAGAAGGTCGCCGAGATCGACGACGGCGGGGCCCGGCCCGGCCCCTCGGTCACGCACAACGTCGACCTCAGCGGGCACAGCGGCCAGACGAAGATCCTGGCGGTGTGGAACATCGCCGACACCGCGAACGCCTTCTACGCCTGCGTCGACGTCAACGTCGGCGCCGCCTGACCTCCGGCGGCCCCACCGCTCCCTCCCTCGCGGCGCCCCGCCCCTGCCCCCGGGGGCGGGGCGCCCCGCGGGCTCCCCCGCGCCGGTCTCGACACCGCCGCCCGTCCCGACCGGCTCCGAGACGGCCACCACGCCAAGGTCAACGCGGTCCGCCCGGGGCCAGCCGCCGGAGCACCGCGTACACCCGCTCCGGGTCGGGCGGCTCCTCTTCGACGAACATCCGCATCATCAGGCCGTCCACGGCCGCCGCGAAGGCGGCCCGGCTCTCCGGGTCGGCGCCGGCGCAGCGCAGCGCGACACCCTCCAGGCAGCCGCTCCACCTGTGCAGTTCGGCGCGGAGCGCGGGGCGCCGGGCGGCCAGCATGTAGAGCTCGTACTCGGCGAGCGCCTCGGCGCGCCTGCTGTCGGCGGCCTCCGCGATCAGCTCGGCCAGACCGCGCAGCGCCGGGCCGGGCTCCTCGGGCAGCGCCTCCACCCGCGCGATGTAGTCGCCGTTGACCTTGGACAGCGCGGCGACCAGCATCTCGTCCACGGTGGCGAAGTAGTAGAGCACCGCGCTCGGCGGCATTCCGGCCTCCTTGGCCACCGCCCGCTGGGTGACCGAGGCGATGCCGTCGCGCACGGCGACCCGCAGCACGGCCTCCAGCAGTTCCCGCCGGCGCCGCTCGCCCTTGCGCCGGCGCCCGTCGGTGATCCGCTCCGCGCCCTCCCGTTCAGGCATGCCCGGCCTGCCCGCCCATCTCCAGGGCCAGCACCCCGCCGACCACCAGGAACACCCCGACGATCTGCACCCAGGTCAGCGACTCGCCGAGGAAGAACGCGCCGATCAGCGCGAGCAGCGCCACCCCGGAGGCCGCCCAGACGCCGTAGGCGACACCGAGCGGCATCCCCCGGGACAGCGTCTGGGAGAGCAGGTAGAAGGCGGTGCCGTAGCAGATCACCACCAGCACCGACGGCAGCAGCCGGGTGAACCCCTCGGTGAACTTCAGCGAGACCGTCGCCGCCACCTCGGCGGCGATCGCCCCGACCAGCCAGAGCCATGGCATCGTGCACACTCCCGTCAAGAAACCTGAGCAAGTGCTCCAGATTTTAGGCGGGGGGCGCCGCCCGTCAATCCCGGCCCCGCTCGGAGAACCGGGCCGCCACCGGCATCGCCGATACCCCGCGGATCCGGCGAACCGGCGCGTCCCGCGGGCCTCCCCCGCCCCCCGCGCCCCACCCGCACCGGTTCCCGGCGCCTCCTCCGCCCGGGGCCGCCGGGAACCATCCGACACAACCGCGTTATCCGCCCGTTACCGCGGGCACGCTCATTGACATGGGACTCATACTGCTGATCCTCGGAATCGTCCTCATCGTCGCCGGTGTCGGGGCCCTGCTCCGCAAGCAGATGCTGTGGGGCATCGTGCTCATCGTCATCGGCCTGATCGTGGCGCCCGGCGGCGGCTTCATCGGGCTCTGAGCGACCGCTTCCGGACCTTCTGAACGCCGCCCGACGGCGGCACCCGGCCGCGGCCTCCGACGCCGCGGCCCGCGGGCAGAGCGCAGCGGCAGAGCGCCGCTCCGCCAGACCCCGCCTGTGGCTCCACCCCGGGGCCACCCGGCCGCGTGCGACCGTCCGCGGCCGCCCCCCTCCCGCCCCGGCCCCTCCCCGCGGCGCCCGGGGATCTGCCCGCAGCCGCCCCGATCACGGACACTCCCGCCGGGGCGCGCCCGGCCGCGGAGCCGGGGCGCGTACCCTCTCCCCCGTGGCCCCGCGGCCGAGAAGCGGGGCCCGGGCCGGTCGCCGACCGGCCGAGCGACGCCGAGCAGGAGAGGCCGATTCTTGGTGACCTCGATCGACACCCTCCCCGGGTGGTTCTCCGACGACGAGCTGGGCTGGGTGCGTGAGCGGCTGCCCATCCTCTACGTCAACGCGGTCCCGGTCCGGGTGGACAACACCGGGGCGGTGACCCGCGTCGGCCTGCTGCTGCAGGCCGCGCCCGACCAGACGATCAGCCGGGCGGTGGTCTCCGGGCGGGTGCTCTACCACGAGCGGATCCGCGACGCCCTCCTGCGCCACCTGGAGAAGGACCTCGGCCCGATGGCCCTGCCCAGCATCCCCGCGACGCCGCAGCCGTTCACCGTCGCGGAGTACTTCCCCACCCCCGGGGCCACCCCCTACCACGATCCCCGGCAGCACGCCGTCGCGCTGGCCTACGTGGTGCCGGTGACCGGCGACTGCCGCCCCCGCCAGGACGCCCTCGACCTGGTGTGGTTCACCCCGGAGGAGGCCGCCGGCCCGGAGGTGCAGCAGGAGATGGCCGCCGGGCAGGGCGTCCTGGTCCGCCAGGCGCTCGCGCACACCGGCCGGCTGCCCTGACGCCGGGTCCGGCGCGCCGCCGGGCGCGCCGGACCGCGGGTGAAGGGACGTTGGTCCGCGGCGCACCGTGGCTTGACCCTGCCGCGGGTAGACCGGTGCAGACGTGCCCCGAGCGCCGCCCTCCCCGGGGCGGCGCCCGCGCGCGTGCCGTCCGACCAGCGTGTCCACCCGCTCCGAGGGGGAGAGCGTTCGATGACCGAGGGATACGGAACGCCCCAGAACGGAAACCCGATCACCACGACCACCGCGGGCGCCCCGGCGCCCAGCGACGAGCAGTCGCTCTCGGTGGGGCGCGACGGCCCCATCGTGCTGCACGACATCTACCTCATCGAGAAGATGGCGCAGTTCAACCGGGAACGCGTACCGGAGCGCGTGGTGCACGCCAAGGGCGCCGGCGCCTACGGCGTCTTCCGGACCACCAACGACGTCTCCGAGTACACCTGCGCCGACGTCTTCCAGCCCGGCCGCGAGACGCCGATGCTCGCCCGGTTCTCCACCGTCGCCGGCGAGCAGGGCAGTCCGGACACCTGGCGCGACCCGCGCGGCTTCGCGCTGAAGTTCTACACCCGCGACGGCAACTACGACCTGGTCGGCAACAACACCCCGGTGTTCTTCATGCGCGACCCGCAGAAGTTCCAGGACTTCATCCGCTCGCAGAAGCGCGACCCGCGCACCGGGCTGCGCGACAACACCATGCAGTGGGACTACTGGTCGCTGTCGCCGGAGTCGGCGCACCAGGTGACCTGGCTGATGGGCGACCGCGGCATCCCGCGGACCTGGCGCAACATGGACGGCTTCAGCTCGCACACCTACATGTGGGTCAACGCCGCCGGGCGCCGGGTGTGGGTCAAGTACCACTTCCTGACCGACCAGGGCAACGAGTTCCTCACCCAGGACGAGGCCGACGCGCTGGCCGGTGAGGACGCCGACCACCACCGGCGCGACCTGTACGCGGCCATCGACCGGGGCGAGTACCCGTCCTGGACGCTCAAGGTGCAGGTCATGCCGCTGGAGGAGGCCGCGGACTACCGGTTCAACCCGTTCGACCTGACCAAGGTGTGGCCGCACGGCGACTACCCGCTGATCGAGGTCGGCCGGATGACGCTGAACCGGGTGCCCGAGGACTTCTTCATCCACGTGGAGCAGGCCGCGTTCGAGCCGTCCAATCTGGTCCCCGGGGTCGGCCCGTCGCCGGACAAGATGCTGCTGGCCCGGATGTTCTCCTACGCCGACACGCACCGCTACCGGATCGGGGTGAACTACAACGAGCTGCCGCCGAACCGGCCGCAGGTGCCGGTGCGCTCCTACTCCAAGGAGGGGCGGATGCGGTTCTACCCGCCGGAGACCGGGGCGGTCTACCACCCCAACTCCTACGGCGGCCCCGACGCGGCGGTGCAGGAGGGCACCGACCCGGCCTCCTGGACCGTGCACGCCGGCGAGATCGTCCGGGAGGCCTACACCGCGCACCGCGACGACGACGATTTCGTCCAGCCCCGCGCCCTGATCCGGGACGTGCTGGACGACGCCGCCCGCGACCGGCTGGTCTCCAACATCGCCGGGCACATCGGCGCGGTCACCGACGACAAGGTGGCCGAGCGGGCCCTGGAGTACTGGCGCAAGATCGACCGGGAGACCGGCGACCGCGTCGCCGACGCCCTCCGGGGCGGCTGACCGGCCCGCCTCCCGCGGGGAGGGCCCGGGGACTCCGGGCCCCCGGACCTCCCGTCGATCTTGGACTTGTCGCCGCCTCAACGCCGGCTGAGACGGCGGCAGCGCCAGGATCAACGTCAGGTGCGGATGTGGCCGCCCCCACGCTTGAGCACTCGCTCAAACCCGCGTACGGTTCTTTTGAGCGACCGCTCAAATCGGGCGGCGAGGAGAGGACGGCGCATGGGCCTGTACATCGAGGCGCGCATCCGGACCGGTCTCGACCTGCTGTGGCAGCGGACCCAGGACCCCGCCGAGCACTGCCGCTGGGACCTGCGGTTCACCGAGATCCACCCGCTGCCCCCGCTGCTCGGCGGGCCGGCGCGGTTCCGCTACGCGACGCGCGTCGCCCCATTCGTCCGGATCACCGGGACCGGGGTGAACGCCGGCGAGCGGGCCCGGCCGGACGGCACCCGCACCTCCGCGCTGCGCTTCGCCTCCGCCCACCCGCTCTCCCTGATCGCGGAGGGGCGCGGCTACTGGCGCTACGTCCCCGTTCCGGGCGGGGTGCGCTTCCTGACCGGCTACGACTACCGCCCCCGCTGGGGGCCGGCCGGCCGACTGGCCGACCGGTTCGCCTTCCGCCCGCTGATGGGGTGGGCCACCGCCTGGTCCTTCGACCGGCTGCGGCTCTGGTGCGAACGCGGGATCAGCCCGGAGTCCGCGCTGCGCAGGGCGCTGGCCGAGGCGGTGCTGCGCACGGCGGCGGCAGCGGCCGCACTGCTGGCCGCACCGCCGCCGGCGGCCGCGCTGGCCTGCGCCGCCGCACTGCTGCTGCCCCCGCTGCCCACCACCCCGGCCGCCCGGCGCTGCCTGCGCCGCCCTCCGGCGCGGACGGAGCCCGCCCCGCCCGCCCTCCTCGGCCGCCTGGCCGGGCCGGCGGACGCCCCGGCGCCGGCCTCCTCCGCCGCCGCCCACCGCTGACCACCGCCCCGAACCTGAAAGGCAGACCGGTGACCTCTCTCTTCCAGCGCGCCATGGGCGACGGCTTCGACCTGCTCCACCCCCGGCTGCGGGAGCGCTTCTCCGCCGGAGCGGATACGGGGACCTGCTGCATCGGCCGCGGCACGATGGACCGGATCTGGCACGGAGGTGCGGCGGTGCGCCCCTTCCTCGCCCTCGGCGCGGTGCGCAACATCCTGGTTCCGCGGGCCGGGCGGGACGTGCCCTTCGTCATCGAGAACGTGCCCTACACCGACGCGCTGGGGCGCGAGGCGGTGACCTTCGTGCGCACTTTCCGGCTTCCCGGGCGGCCCCGGCGGTTCGACGCGACCATGGTCTACAGCCCCGAACGCGGCTGCATCGTGGACTACCTGGGCACCCACCAGCACCTGGCCTGCGACCTGTTCCCCGAGCCGGACGGCCGGGGCGGCCTGGTGATCCGGTCCGGGCCGCTGCGGTTCCGCGAGGGACCGCTGGACGTCGGGGTCCCCGCGGCGCTCGGCGGGACGGCCGAGGTCCGGGAGCGCTACGACGAGCGGACCGGCAGGTTCCGGATCAGCGTGCGCGTCGGCAATCCGCTGCTCGGACCGGTCTTCGGCTACCAGGGGTCGTTCACCACCGAGCACCCCCGCGCCGCCGGCCGCCCGCTCCCCGCGCACCTGTGCCCGACCCGCGAGGAGGCCCG
>Ga0079224_100015459_pt1 | contig 10690 bp, 14 predicted proteins | sample Stecom2015_FD_80414 | JGI IMG/M metagenome (GOLD analysis project Ga0079224, IMG submission 80414) | Agricultural soil microbial communities from Utah to study Nitrogen management - Steer compost 2015 | ecosystem: Environmental > Terrestrial > Soil > Agricultural land | place: USA: Utah...
AATGCTGTTATTTTAGAATTTTACTTATTACCAAAAGATTTACCAATTCCAATAAACGGCTGGAGGTATGATGAGGTTCCAATAAAGATTGATAGTATAAAAATTAAAGAACTTTTCGAAGAGTTTAAAATAGGATATTGATGTGTGCTTTTGCCAAATAGGTGGGACAATTTATGGCAATTGTTTGCGAGTGCTGTTGTCCCTCGCGAAAATAGGCAAAGTTGGAAATATTTAACAGCATAATGCAAGGATACCTTTACATAAGGCTATTGCTACAAACCCCGTAGCACAGTCCATAGCTAAAGTAGAAAGTTTCCTGTTTACGGTCTTGCCGCTTACCGTTACTGGAGTCGGTGTTTATACGGCAGCTGGAAGAATTGGCACTACTCTTTTTGGACACTCTATAGCAAAATATGTGCAGGGGGCTATCTTACGAGGGGGAACGGATGCATATTTACAGCAAAATATAAAAGGGAAAATCGATATAAAGCAAACTGGTATTAATACGCTCCTTGGAGGGGGTACAGGAAGCTTTGCTACTAATATGGGTGTGGCAAATCTGGTTGCCAATACAGCAAATAATATCTACAATTCAGTGAACCACGGTACTTTTACAAAAGACCGCGAAGTGAATTCAGTCAAAATAATAACGAGTGCTTTCGGTATGGCATTTGGAAATTTATATAGCAATTATGCGGGCAATATATTGCTGCCAAGTGTCTATGGGAATACTCTTGATTATTATCTTGATACAAAATAATAGAAAATTAATGAAAAGTACATATTACGTCAGAGGATTTATACTTATATGCATAATATTTATTATTTATATGTTTTACGTAAATAATAGAAATATAGATGCTCTTCTAAAAAATTCCAAATATACAGTTGCTATAGTTACAAGTGAAAAGCATGCAAAATCAACCTTTAAAAGTTTTGGTCATGATTTTGAGTATAAATTAAATGATGAAGATTACATGCGTCAAACTTCAGAAAATTTAGTAAAAGGGCAAAAATATCTTTTAGTATTTGATTCGTTAAACCCCAAGTATAGTATGATACTTGCCATATATCCCATTTTTCATGAGATTAAAATTCCTAAAAACGGTTGGAAATATGACGAGGTACCGATGAAAATAGATACATTAAAAATCAAAAAGTATATAAGCAGCTCCAGGTAGAGTATAGACAGGAACTTTTTTATGAGGGGGACAATTTATAGCAGTTGTGTTAAGCTCCCCGAAAACAGTACGATTTAAAAGTTTACAAATTAATTAACTTAAAACCGTTTAAGATCATAAAAATAAGCACATTCAGTCCTGCAAAGATTGGAGGTGTTTTCACAGTTTGCAGGAGTGCACGGTACCGCGGAGCTGGCCAGAACATGTTGCAGCATTGCCACTTTATACAAGTGACCAAGTTTAAGCGCCACTTCAAGTGCTGTGAACCTTTACCTCGTATCAGAACCATCAACTTTATGAGCAATGTTTAAATAAAACAGAAATTTCCGCTTTATTGTGATGGCCAATGCGCCTACTATAAAACAGCTTTAACTGTATAAATAATTCCCTGCCGCAAACTTCCCAACAGCCATACTTCCCACCCGAAGCGACGGATTTTTACTTCCCGAAGAATCCAAAATCAAAAATCCACAATCCGCATCCCGCACCCCGTACCCCGTATCTCTTAACTAACCCCCAATCCTCTCAATAATCTTATTCACCTCCTCCTTAATAGCTTTCAGCCGTGCATTGCAGATCTCCAGCAGTTCAGCCGCGCGCTTCACCTTCTTCGCAAGGTCATCCACCGGGACCTCTTCAGACTCAATGGCTTTCGTGATTTCCTGAAGCTCCTCAAAGGCTTTCCGGTAAGTTAAAGTCGTTTCCATCATATTCGGTATTGGTATTTACGGTCGCCCGCAGGCTCTTGTTCCGCAGGATAATTTCTATTTCAGATTCCGGTACAAACTGCCGGGGATCACTGGTAATTTCATTGTTCTTTTTCTCAATTGCAAAACCTTTCTTCAGGATATTCTCCGGCGACATCACTTTAATCATCGCCACTGCGTTCTTCAGTAAGGCCCGTTCCGCAGAAAACAGCCGTGCCGTAGAGACCGCAAGATCTTCTGCAACCTCTGCCAGGTTCCTCCTTTCATAATTGAAAAGCACCTGCGGCCTCGCCTGCAGACTGTACCGGTTCTGGTCCAACTGCCGTCTCGCCAGACGAAGCTCTCCTTTGGCCGAAGACGTAAACCGGTGCTCCAGGTTCGAAAGCGAAACCTTATTCCTTTCAAGAAGCGTCCGCGACTGGTTCAGCACCCTTGCATGCACGCTGCTGAACAGGCTCTTCTCCTTCGCCAGAAAAGCCTGCGAGCGGATGACGATCTGCTTCTGAAGAAGCACAAGGCGGTCTTCAAAAGCCTTGTTATGGGTAATGATAAACTCTGCCGCTTTTGTCGGGGTCTTCGTGTTCGTATGCGCCATAAGGTCGGCAATGGTCTCGTTCTTCTGGTGCCCTATGCCCGTAATCACGGGAATGGGAAATTTGGCGATGGCCAGCCCGATCTTGAAGTCGTCGAAGATCAGGAAATCGGTCTGCGAACCGCCCCCGCGGTTAATCACCACAGCATCGTAGGGGAGGCCCGAATGGTACACCTCAAGCAGCTTGCTCAGGAACAGGTGCGCATTGGCCTCGTTCTGTACCGACGTAAAATAGTCATCCATCTGAAAACGGTAGCCGTACGGGTTGTGGAGCAGGGTATGCTTGAAATCCCAAATCCCTGCCTATGTCTCCGAAGAGATCACGGCCAGCCGCGAAATCACAGGCGGCAGTTCCATCCTCCCGTTTCGTGTCTGGTAAGTGCTGCCAATCAGTTCAATGGTATCCGGATACCCGGTAACAAGCCTGTGCAGCGTTTCCTGCCGTTTCGCTTCTATTACTCCTAAAGTATAATGAGGGTCTACCTCCTCCAGCTCCAGCGAAAGCCCGTAAACCTTATGGTAGTTCACGCGCACCTTCGCCAGTACATGCATGTTATTGGTGAATTTCCGTCCGGTCACAGTTAAAAAAAACCGGATCTTCTGCGAGGCATTTCCCCACGCGCTGCCTTTTATTTTGGCCACGATCCTGTTCGTGATCGCGTCTTTCTCCACAAATTCAAAATAATGATAACCGCTGGCCTCTTTATGGCTGTGCTCCGTCACATCTGCCACTATCCAGAAAGACCGGCTCCCCAGCGCACTGTTGAGCGCCGGTCTGTATAAGGCCCTTCAGTTCCGGGAGGGGTAGGTGGTCTGCTATTAATGATAATTGGGACACGAATTTACAAATTTTGCTGTGATTCAATATTGCTGTAATCTGTATATTTCGATTTGCGCACGAAAAGCAACCTGTTATATCCAGGAAAAATAGGTACATATTGATTTATATCAGTTGAGCACTCTTCTTGCACAAGTTGATGGTGTTAGTGCACCAGCTAATGGTCTTAGTACACCAGTTATTTTTCTTAGTACACAAGCTGATGCTGTTAGTACACTGGCTGATACAGGAATAAGTACAGCACTAAAGCTGAAAATTGCTGGTTTGGGTCAAAGGGTTAACGATAATGATTCTCAAATCAATTATGAAGGATATTTGTACGGGCCGATATTTTAAGTTCACGGAGCACGGATACTTTTAAAGCGTGAGGATTATTTAAAAACGTAAGTTCCTGAACGAATGATTGAAAACGGAGAACCCGAATTTCAATATTCTGAAATGCCAGATCATCCAGATCAGGCATATACTAAAAAAATGCAAATTAAGGGCGAAGAGTTGGCTGCTGTGCGGTTTTTTTAGGAATTTTATTACTAATATCTAAAAGAGTTTCCCCGGTAGTAGTGAACAGTTGTAAATCTAAGCGCACAATGGTTGCGTAATACCGGGGCAGTTACCTTTCAAAAAGAATCAGTTTTCAGGAAGGATTATATTCCTTTTAAATGTTTAACTTCGCAAAAAAGTTATTAAAATGATAAAAAGCAGCACATTAATAGTGTTTATTATTATATTTTTCTCTTCATATTTTTCGGCGCAAACAATACCTGTTGAGTGGCAGAAGAATCACGGTGGAAGTTACGTGGATCATGGAATATCAATGCAAAAGACTCCCGATGGTGGTTATATTCTTTTAGGACAGACAAATTCTTCGGACAGAGATGTAACCGGTTTACATGGTTCTAATATAGATTTGTGGCTGGTTAAGACAAATAATACAGGAGTGATACAATGGTCCAAATGTCTTGGAGGAACCGGGGCGGAAAATGCAGCAGCTGTAATAACAACGGATGATGGTGGTTACCTCGTAATTGCCGATACCCGTTCTAATAATGGTGACCTTACAGGTCATTTTGGAAACATCAGCACAACAGATGCATGGATTGTGAAACTGAATAATGTTGGAACTATAGAATGGCAGCGGAATTTCGGTGGCACTTTAGAAGAATCTGCTGCTTCAGTAGTTGAAACTTCTCAGGGCTTCTTGTTGGTCGGCCATTCTTTTTCTAATGATGAAAACATCCCTGCGAATAAAGGAGCAACAGATGCATATGCAGCATTATACAGCCACCAGGGTACACTGTTGTGGGCTAAAAATTTTGGCGGTTCGGGCTATGATTATGCCAGTTCAGTAGTAAGTGTCAGCGATGGTTTTGTTATCGCCGGGAATTCAAATTCAGAAAACGGTGATCTTCTTAATGCCGGCTATCACCCCAATGGAAGTGGGGTGAGATATCCTGATTTTTGGGTTTATAAAATTGATCTTTCCGGAAATGTGATGTGGAGTAAATATTACGGAGGGCCAACAGAAGATATAGGAAGATCAATTGCAAAAACGGCAGACGGTGGCTATGTCATTACCGGGAAGGTAGGTTCGTATGGTGGAGATATAACAGATTTCAAAGGCGGTCCCGAAGATTTTTGGGTATTGAAAATTGATTCTGGTGGAATTATTCAGTGGAAAAAATGTTATGGGGGCTCCGGTTCCGACTATCCGCGGCAGATAAAACAGACACAGGATAACGGTTATATAGTTATTGGTGATACCTATTCTAATAATGGTGATGTTGTTGGTTCTCATAATTTATCAGATATATGGGTTTTAAAAATTTCCGGCAGCGGAACAGTGGAATGGCAAAGACCGCTTGGTGGTTCTAAAATTGAACGCGGATATGATATAGTTGAAGCCGATGGGGGTGGTTTCGTAGCTCTGGGTTCTACAGCTTCACAGCATGGCGATGGAGATGTTCTGGGAAATCCTTATATCACTCCGGACCTCTGGCTTGTAAAATTAAATGCCGGTCTGCTGGGCACAGCGGAGAATCAACAGTTAATCCAAAATGAGCTGTTTGTTTATCCTAATCCGGGAAAGGATTTCTTCTCAGTAAATTCTAAATATCCAGTAGAGGAGGTAAAAATATATACTGCGGAAGGAAAATTGATTTCAGCTCTCAGATCTGTTAATCAACCTGTCAGTATTAAACAGCTTACTACAGGGATCTACTTCATCCATATAAAATCAAATGGCCGTACTGTGGTTAAAAAATTATTGAAGGAATAGGAACCGTACAGCAGCACCCTGTTCAGCAGTATCCCGATACCCGCTTACAAGCCTGCGCAGCGTTTCTTGCCGCTTCGCTTCAATCACCCCAAGCGTAAAATGAGGGTCTATCTCCTCCAGCTCCAGCGAAAGCCCGTAAACCTTATGGTAGTTCACGCGCACCTTCGCCAGTCCATGCATATTATTGGTGAATTTACGTCCGGTCACAGTTTCAAAAACCCGGATCTTCTGCGAGGCATTTCCCCACGCACTGCCTTTTATTTTGGCCACGATCCTGTTCGTGCTCGGGTCTTTCTCCACAAATTCAAAATAATGGTAACCGCTGGCCACTTTATGATTGTGCTCCGTCACATCCGCCACAATCCAGAAAGACCTGCTGCCCAGCGCACCGTTAATGGCCGTCTGTATAAGGTCGTTCAGTTCCGAGAGGGTAAAATGGGAATTAGCGGGAGACATCTGATATAATAGCTAAGGACGAATGTACAAATAATTTGTATGGACTGTAAGCTGCTGATCACTCTGCTATTTAACATTGATATTAGAACAGAAATCTTACTCTGGTAATGGGATAGGGCGGCCACAGCGCGGCAATTGACAACCCTTAATTCAGGCTTGGTTATTTAATTTTATAATTGAGGTACAATGGTAAATGAAGAAAAATAGACTGGTCCTGTTTAGTCACGCTGTTTTGCGATCGATGAGGGTACAGCAAATATCTCCTTATCGGTTTAAGTCCCACGTAATAAGGACGGCCCTCGATTAAATATCCGGAAGCTAAATTCCTGGACATAAAAATCCACTTGGCAGACCGTCACCTAAGTCAAACTTTGCTTAAGCTTGCGGTTTCTTGTTTTCTTCTTTGATGGTGTACATTTCCAGATACCCGCACTTGCTGCAAAATCGCACCATTGCGGGAAGTCCTGTGTTCAGATGTAGGATTTCCCTGTTACCTCCTTCGTCCGCGCCTATCATTATATGTGGCAACTGTACAAAACTCTGATTCTTCATCACGGATTCCGGGTGATTGATACATACAGCATCACCTTTTTCATTTAATGGCATACCTGATAGTTTAAATTATGCTTTACATAGTTATCAAAATTAATTGAAACACCTGAATTTGTTGTATAAAGTTAACTGAAAACTTCTTTATCCGGAATCAGTTGTCCGTCCGGAACTCTACGAAATCTTACGGGTACGGATGGTTCTTTTTCGGTTGGACCTTTGTGCGGACACGAAGGTTTTAATGGGTTTCTGTTCATAAATGCAGTTTATGTTTTAACGCACTGCACAAATGCAGTGTCAAAAGAAACTTGTGCTCGCTTACTACAAATTTCTGTACCCCCTGTATCCGGTTCTTAGAAAGAAGGGATGCGGTATCCACTTAATAGGATGGGACAGTGAAAATTGTTAGGCCTGTTGAAATAGACAATCTGCTTTCGGAATGTGTATTATTTATGAGATTCACAACATAAAAGCTTTATATTTGTAGTTCACGCGGGTCATAATGGAAAACAGTTGTTTTGATTTCATAGAGTATTGTCAGTCACGGGGTTTCGTTCGAAAACTCAATGGGGACTTGTGTCGCGTCATTAATGAAAACCGGGCGGTGATGATTAAATTTATTGGCGAACGCTATGTAGTCCCGGTCACGCAAGACTTTTATATCGCGAAACCGGTTCCGGTCAGTAAGGAACAGGCGGATTGTGAATTTGCATACTTGTGCAGAATCATTGACATTGAATTCCCAGTGCTCGGCAACTGAACACATACTCCCCCGAAGGTTTTCCTGTAACTGGTCGCTTAAGTTAATGCTTTAACGATCTGTGTTCGTTAGTATGCCAGTACTTTTAGTGCTTCCGGTTGAGAAGTGACAAAGTTGATTTTTTTTCTTTTGTTGCTTTCATAAATGAAGTCATTTAAACTCTTGCTGTTATACACTGAAAAATCTCCGACAATTGCCAAAGGCATTTCATACTGTGCGAACTTTTGAAGGATATCTCCTGCAATTTTAGTTTTTAAATCAAAAAAGTCCGGGATAATGTTCCTGGAATGAATAATAATTTTGTCAAATCCTTGATAGCTTAGATTACCTAATAAGTCTAACCCGTCTTCGGTGGTTCTTAAAACCACTTCGTCCGTAAGTATTTCCGCTATTTTTTTGTCGTTAATATGGTGAGTTATAACGTTCATTTCACTTGTCTGGTAGTGGTTATTCTCAGTCACCTTGCCATGACCTCTGGACTTTGGCCATTGTTGTTGGCAGGATTAGGATACTGATATCTTGTTAATCAGACCAAAGTTAGTGATTTGTTTCTCAGTCTATTTTGCTGCGCAATTTTCGTCCCGAACAGATAGTTCGAAGTGGTTGATTGCTTTGTATTCCCAGGATGATAAAAATAACAACTGTCAGTTGCCGGGCAGCAGTGCGGGGTCTGCACCATTTGTTTAATGATTTTTCGGTCACCGAGAAAAGGTTTGGAAAATACTGAGCACACTATCAATTATCCTGAACTGTTTTGATAGCATTATTATAGCGCCGACAAAAGCACCATCGGGCGACTTGATTATAAATGTTAAATAGTCCGTTATCGTCTGTATAAACTGATAACACATTGTATTGTAGGTCAGTTGAACTCGAATTTAATCCTCTGCGTTGCATGCACGGACTGTTCTGTAAAAAAATTAAACCCGATATTAAGATATCCTCTACAGATTCTCTAAGCTTAACCAGTGTCATATGGCAGCATTTGTGCGTCCCATCACAGATAAATTAATAACTGACTGATTGAAGCACTTTAGCTCAATATCCGTTGCTACTCCGGAAGTTAGGAAGGTTCAGAACCACAGTTTTTATTAATCTGTAATGTCAGGAAGGGTTAGATACGTTCTCTCAAACATTTCTATTATTTGCTTTTCTTTCAGATCAAAATCTTTAACATCATTATTTATAAGCATATATGAACTTATCGTAGGATATTCTATATGGGTGAAGGTCTTATGTCCAATTCGGTCCTGTATAAATTTTGAATAAATCCTGAATCGTTGATTGTTTTCCAGATGTTCTGTGAGTTTTTTCGGGTTTGTAAAATCAATAGACCTGGCAGAGCAAAGTCCTACACTACAGCCGGGATGTTTTTCGAGCAAATCAGGAATCAACGCTGTACAGGTACCGAATATTTAATAACAGAGGCAAAACTTCCCTTATTGATGATTTTATTGTATTTGTACTTACTTCCTCTGTCCTTTTTACAGTAGAATTTAACAGCAATTACATTTCCGCTGTGATATTCTGCCCGTATGATATAATGTAGTTTAGTTTCGTCGCAAAAAAATTTATATATATATACGTAAAAAGATGGTCGGAACCATCTTTACATTTATCTTTCTGAATGAACTTTAAGTAATACAAGAGTCAATTAATTTAATCAATCACAACCCTTTTAGATTTCGGTGCGGACACGACAATTTTTCTGCCTTTTAAATTTTGCGCAGATATTTTCATGGGAGCAACTGTTCTTAGTGGTTTCCAATTTAATTTTTCTCCTTTAGATAATGTCTTTTTCATAAAAATTCTATTTATGTATTACAAATATACAAATACTGTACAAATACACAAAACCCTCTTTCTTAGCAGCCTACGTTGTCCTTGATAGAAAATTTCTTCAGAGGCAATAATCTGTTAGAGCTTCCATGTGCAACAGTACGGACAGCGTCAATCTTGCCCGCTTAATAATCTGCTTGCAATCCCATTAACTTGTATTTCGTATTTACTCTTCCAATTGTAAAAGGTAGGTTGGCTTATTCCATGTTCACGGCAGATCTCATTCACCGTTTTTCCCTGATTCTGTTCAGATAAAATCTTCACGATCTGAACTTCTGTAAATCTGCTTTTTTTCATTTGATTTTTCTTGTATTAAAGTTAATTGCTTTATCGAAAAATCTCTACTTTTAAGTGTTACGGTTTGGTAGGAGAAGGTCAATTATAAAATGGCTGTAGGTGAAGTTAGTAAAAATATAGAATAAGAAATCATACAAACTAACATAAAGACCTGGACTCATCCACACAAAAATCCGCTCCAGTCCCGGGTGTATCGGATCAGGAACGGATTCGTGTAGAAGTCCTTATAGTTTACTAACCTAATTGAGAATATAATGAAACTGCTTCTTACCTCTTTGAACTGTTAATTCAATTGGTTTCTTGGTATTTTGTACATAATCAATCAACTCACAATATTGACTGTGGCTTATATTTGTGGTGTTAATCGTATCGACCTTGATAATCTGATCATTAAGTTTCAGAACTTTATTTGCGGGCTCATCCCAAAAAAAGCATACTTCTACCTTTCTTTCATTTTTCTCAGATTTACAAATTTTTATTTTTGGAATCGTATTTCCCGTAGTCCCGTCCGCATTCTTACCAAGCGCAATTTCATCAATTAAAAAGTTGAAAATAAAACCGTTTCGAACAATAATTTCGTTGCCGATGTTTGGTATTATTTTAGGTGTGAACATTACTTCATATGTACTAAAATTATAATTACCTAAACTAAGGCTTTCCAAACGGGCTTTTTTTAATTTCACCTTTTGGCTCCCGTTAATGGTTGTAACAGGATTACCTTTGCCTTTTGTGGAATTATAATACGTGCCAAAACCAAAATTATTGATGTATATATAATCCGGAAAAATAAATGAGCCAAATTGCCCGGTATCAATAAGTGCCAGAAATTTTTTGTCCTTAACCTTCATTTCTGCCATGGGTAAACTTCCAGCCCATGTCACAGGCACGGGATCGTAGAAACCTTCATAAGTGAAAGGTTTTTCAGACACAATTAATTTATTTTCTTCTTTCACCAATTTCCAGTTTAGTTTTTTAAGGACGTTAGCACCCAAAATTCCATCTATTTTTGAACAATTATTTTTAAATAGTTTAGACAGATCGCTTTTAATAAAAGCAAAATATGAGAATTGATTTTTACCAATCTTAAAGTCGAGATAGTACAAATCCGTTTCCTCCTCATTCCCCAGCGCATCCTTTATTTGAATTTTTTCTTTAGGCTCAACTATATTCTCATTTTTAAAAGTTTGATTATTTAG
>Ga0079224_100015460_pt1 | contig 10690 bp, 13 predicted proteins | sample Stecom2015_FD_80414 | JGI IMG/M metagenome (GOLD analysis project Ga0079224, IMG submission 80414) | Agricultural soil microbial communities from Utah to study Nitrogen management - Steer compost 2015 | ecosystem: Environmental > Terrestrial > Soil > Agricultural land | place: USA: Utah...
ACCCTGTGAACTGTGAGCTTCGTCAATAATTACTGCATAATTACGCTCGGGCAACTCACCAACTTTATCCACCACAAAAGGGAATTTCTGTAAAGTGGTAATGATGATATTTGTCCCGTAGCCCAATGCAGAAGCTAATTGTGTGCTGTCTTTATCTATTCGCTGAACAACGCCCGTTTTATGCTCAAATTGATAAATGGTATTTTGCAATTGTTGGTCAAGTACTTTTCTGTCGGTAACAACAATTACCGAATCAAAAATCCGCTTGTCAGAGGCATTATGCAAACTTGAAAGCCTGTAAGCCAACCAAGCAATGGAATTACTTTTGCCTGAACCTGCCGAATGTTGTATTAAATAGTTTGTTCCTGCTTCTACTTGGAGTACATTGTTACTGATTTTACGTACAGCATCTAATTGATGGTATCGTGGAAATATTAATTTTTCTTTCTTGTAAACTTTACCGTTAGATTCAAACTCTTCCGTTTCCAAATGCAAGAAACGTTGCAAAATTTCCATCCAACTATTTTTTTGTAAAATGTATTCCCATAAATAAGCTGTTCTATAACCGTTCCCATTTTTTGGATTTCCCTTTCCGTTATTAGCTCCTTTATTGAATGGTAACCAATATGTTTTGCTACCGTCTAATTTAGTGGTCATGAACACTTCATCTTGGTCAACGGCAAAGTGTACCAAAGTTCGTTTTTTGAAAGCAAACAACAACTCTTTATTATCTCTTGTAGTGCTGTATTGTTTTAAAGCATTACCAACATTCTGATTTGTAAACTGATTTTTAAGTTCCAAAGTAGCCACAGGAATACCATTTACTGCCAAAACAATATCCACCGAATTCCTGTTCTTGGTGCTATAATAAATTTGGCGGTACACTTTTAGGCTATTTTTATTGTACAAATCAACAGCATCAGGGTTAAGACCCGAAGCGGGTTGAAAATATGCCATTTGAAAACGAACCCCATAATCTACAAAACCATTTCTAAGCACATCTAAACTGCCTCTTAAATCCAATTCTTTGTAAAGTCGTTGTATAATTCTATTATCAGTGTCGGCTCCGTGTATGGCAGCTATTTTAGCCCATCTTTTGGGTTGAGATGCTTGAAGAAAGGCAAGCACTTCGTATTTAAACATACCCAATTCTTTGTTATAATCTGCTCCATTTCCTTGGGTATAACCTCCTCGTTCTACAAGCGTTTGTACCAAGGCGGTCTCAAATGTGTTTTCGGTTGTTATACTCATAATTCATCTGTTTGTGCCGTTTGAGCGTCTTCTTGTTTCTTTACAAATTGCCTGTATGCAACATCTTTAAAAATCAGTCTTAGTGTATGCTTCGCTTTTTCCGAAACGGTTTCTTTTAGATTACCAGTTTCATCGTAGCAATCTTTTATAAATTCATAATCTTGTTGATAATCTTCTTCTGAAATATTGTTGAGTTTACTTGGTAAATCAGATTCTAATATTTCAAAAGTATCAGGGTCAAAATAGCGTACTAAAGGTTTGTTGATTTCGTTGTATTCTCTTCCTTGGAAACAAGGATTTCCTTTGCTCGATTCCCAATAAATTCCAAAAAACTCTGTACGGTTTGATTTGTATATTTTGGCAATTTGTAAACTCCCGTCAACTTCCCTTATAGCTTTATCCAGCGATATAGAACTCAATATTCGTAATGGTTCCATATCTAATTTGGAATCCATTTTTTCTTCAGCAACCATAATTTCATTAAAACGGCTTTTCGCTTCCTTTTCAATATCAATGGCGGCATCACCCAAAAAAGTATAAAAACGAGTTTTGGATGAATCATTTGTAAGTTCATCAAAAATGAAACCTTCCACTTCTTTTGAATAGTATAGTTTCCAAACCCGATACGCTCCATTTGCTCCTTTTTGCCAATCCCATCCGCCGAATAAAAACTGTGCTGCTCCTCTTTCTTCGTGTATGTGGTCTTTACCAACTTCGGTAATGGTTTTTACTAAAGTTGTAAATTGTTCTGATAGAAATTCCAAAACCTCTTCGAGAGAAGCGGATGGCGATTGCAAGTATTTATCTAAATGTATGGATGAAACTAAATTCAAAACCAAAGGATAAGCCCGAATGGTACTACCTGCAAAACACAGCAAACAGTCTTTGCGAGGCAGTTCAAACAACTTTATACCGTGTTTCCATTTTTCGCCACCTGTAAGGCAACTATCGGTTGCAAAAACCAATTCTTCGGTATCGTTTACTTGGCGTATATGTGCTGTACAAAGTGTCATAGCTTATTCCGTTACTTTTATTTTACCTGTTACTACTTCGCTGATTAAGGCGGTGCGGTATTCGGTGAGTAGGTCGATTAGTTTTTTTGTATTACCAACTTTTAATCTAAGTCTATCTATTTCATTATTAGCGTGGGTTATAATATTTTTTTGTTCGTCAATATTGGGGAATGCTATCCAAATATTCTTCAATTTCGTTTGATTTAGAATTGGCAAAGTTGTGTAGTCCGCTTCATTTAAAACCATCTCTTTATTACCAACAATAAAATAATATCCCCAATGTGGTATGACTATTTCTTTGTTGAATGAAATAATATTGATTTGTTGATTTGCCGATGCTTCAGATTCAGACAAACTCACTTTTCCAAGAGTAGCACCAATACTCACAAGATATATTGATTGTTTTGGAAATAACTCTACTTGATTTTTTTCAAAGGCTTCAGAAATAATCTTTCTTTTAGATTCTTTCAATATTTCGTTTCCATCAAAATCGCCTGGTGTATACCAATTAGTATCTCCATTTTCAAAAAAATCAATATCTGAATTTGCAATTTTTGGTGTTCTTCCTGTCTGAACATTAGCGGTATATTTTATAGGCAAAATTTCCCAATGCTCAGGAATTTCGCCCAACCATTCAATACCGCTGTCTTTCATTGGAACATCGGAATTAATGCCTTTGGTAACGGCTTGATTGATGATGGCGGTTTTTTCTTCTTCGTAGAGTTCGAGCAGACGTTTTTTGTCGGCTATCAGTTCGTCTATTTCTGCTGTTTTGCGGTCGAGGTAGTTGGCTATGGCGGTTTGTTCTTCGGGGGTTGGGGGCAAAGCAATAAATAAATCTTTAACCTTATCTATTTTTAAATTTATTCGAGTAAAACCGTTTGCTCCGATTAAAAGATTATGTCTATGTTGTTTGCTATGTAATTGATAGTTTAAAAACTTAGAATCAATATTGCCTTGTGTTATTCTAAAACCTTTACAAAAACTATTTAAGTAGGTTTCTGGCAATTCATTACTTAAAACAGCAGATTTTCCAACATCATCATAATTTTCAGAACTCATTAAAAAAAACAAATCCCCGTTTTGAACATTGTTTTGCTTTTCATCTTTCTTAATGATAACAGTTTGCAGATTATTAGGGTCAATGACTAAATTATTTGCAATGTTTGTAAATGGAATAAAGTACTTGTTATTCTCATCACCTGCCTTATTAAAATCATCTGCACTTTTACCTGATAGACCACCGTACAGATAACCAACAAATCGCATTCTTTTCTCAATCCAATTCTCAGGTATTTCGTCTAAGAATTCAACATTAGTTTTTTTATATTTTCCGTATTTCTCCATTAGTCAAGCACCGTTTTTTCAGTTTCCAACGTTTTTTCTTCTAAAGCCAAAATATCGGCTTTAATCTTATCTAAAGGTCGCAGGGGTTTGAACTCGTAGAAATATTTGGTAAAGTTTATTTCGTAACCAATTTTGGTTTTGGTTTCATCAATCCAAGCCGTTGGCAAGTGCGGTTTTACTTCTCGCTCAAAGTATTCCTCAATGGTTTGCGGTACAAGATTTCCGTTTTGGTCTGTTTTCAAAAAAGGGATGTTTTCATAATCTCGCAAAGAGCTGTCGGCTTTGGGTTTGCCTTTGCTTTTTACCACTTTGCCATTTTCTATGAGTGGTTGTTCAACCGTAACACGGTAATAGGCAAAATAATCATTGGGTACAATTTTAGAGAACTCGTTTTCTTCAAAATTGCCATAAATTTGAGTGATAAATCCAATGCCTTTTTCGTTGCCGTTTTCAACAATCTTTTTACGTTTATTCCCAAGGCTTTTATCCATTTTTTGCCAAAAGCGGTTGTGGTCGAGCTTGCCCTCTTTCATCAATTCTTCATCTTTTACACCTGTGGCATTTATCAACTGTACTTTCCCTTTTCGTTCTGCACTTTTCTTGTTGGTAACAATCCAGATATACGTTGAAATACCGGTGTTGTAAAACAGTTGGTCGGGTAGTGCTATAATGGTTTCTAACCAGTCATTTTCAATTATCCATTTTCTAATTTCACTTTCTCCGCTTCCTGCTGCGCCCGAAAACAAAGGCGAACCATTAAACACTATGCCAATTCGAGTTCCGCCTGGTTTCATTTTGGAAATCATATGTTGCAAAAAGAGAAGTGAACCATCGTTTATTCTTGGTAAACCTGCACCAAAACGCCCACGCATTCCTTTGCTGTCGTGTTCTGCTTTGATTATCTTCTGTGCTTTTTTCCAGTCCACACCAAAAGGTGGATTAGAAAGCATATAATCAAACTTTTCATCCTCCAGTCCATCCACCGTAAAAGTGTTTCCAAATTTCACATTGGAAGGGTTTTGCCCTTTAATCAGCATATCTGATTTACAGATAGCGTAAGATTCAGGGTTTATTTCTTGTCCGAAAACTTTGAGTTCGGCTTTGGCGTTGAGTTCGTTCAAATGTTGTTCTGCAACAGAAAGCATTCCGCCTGTTCCGCAAGCAGGGTCGTACATTGTTTTTACAATTCCCTCCTTCGTCAAAGTCTCGCTGTCTTCATTGAAAAGCACATTAACCATTAATCGAATTACTTCTCTCGGCGTAAAGTGTTCTCCTGCTGTTTCGTTGGATTGTTCAGAGAATTTACGAATAAGGTCTTCAAAAATGTAACCCATAACCATTGGGTCATCTTCCAAAAGGTCAATTTCTTGAAATGCTTTTACCACCCTAAAAAGAATGTCGGCTTTAGGATCATCCATTCTATCTATTTGGTCATCAAAGTTGAAGTATTCAATAATTTCTCTGGCACTTGTGGAAAATCCGTTGATGAAGTTTCTTAGGTTAGCCGCTACATTGTTCGGGTCTGCAATGAGTTTATCAAAGTCAAATTGGCTTCTATTATGGAAATTGAAACCTGCTTTTTTATTCAAAGCAATGTCCTTAGCACTTTCTTTTAAACTTTCAACTTTTGGCAAATAATCAAGTACATCTTGTTTGGTGCTTTTTAACACACAGTCTAAACGCCTTAGCACTGTCAATGGCAAAATTACTTTTCCGTAATCTGCTCTTTTGTAATCACCTCGTAGAAGATTTGCAACTTCCCATATTTTGTCCGATTTTTCTTTAAAGTTCTTCATCTATATTTTTTGTCCTTTTATTCAGTTTCTAAAATTACCTTTTCTATTTCATTTTCCAAGCGGTGGCTAAAAAATAGCTCTTTTGGTTTTTTTAGAGTTGGATTTGAATGTTGGCAAAACCAAATGTAACTTATTCATCCAAAGCATCCAATGAGATTTTGAAGGATTTTGGTTTTAAAGCCAATTATGTTCGATATAACTTTTATATTATTTAATAGTGTGCAATAATTTGTTTTTCAATTATAGTGTGTTAAATGTTTTATAACTAGCCATTCTATTTGTCTTTAGGATTAAAATTTTTTTTTAAAAAATTTGGGAAAGTGAGTGTTCAAAATACCCTAGGAATAACCCTCACCCATTCCAACCAAAAGGGGAACCCCCCCACCTTCCAAATACAAGATAGTTTTTTACAGCAGCAAAAATTAATACAAGTTGACAGCCGTATTTATTATTGATGTACTAAAACGATTGTTTGCTGGAAGGAAATGTTCAACTCAAATTTTAATTATTATGGTACAAATTGTAAACTACAAGAAACATCTAACAGAAGATGGAAGAGACTTTCTTGTTTTGGTAGTTCAAGGAGGCTTAGAATTGGTTAAATCAAAACAAACTGATAAATTCTATGCAACCATTAGAAAAGCTACTATTCCATCAACTTTTGATGAGGAAACTTGCAAATCTTTAATCGGAACCGAACTTCCTGGAACTGTTCAAAAGGTAGAAACAGCACCTTATGAATATACAGTTAAAGATACAGGAGAGGTAATTGAACTTACTCACAAGTGGGAGTATTTACCAGAAGAAAGAGCTTCTACTGTAGAGAAGAGTAATTCAACGATAGATGATTTCGTTAAGACCAACAAAATGGAATCTTTCTCAATGAATGAAATAGAATAATAAATGTGTCCAGTTTCAATTCAATAAGTTGAAACTGGACATTTAAAAATTTAAAGATGGAAAATACAATTAGTGAAATCCGCATTTCCTATACATCAGTACAACAAAACAAAATTGGTGTGAAAAACAGCGCGGACTCGTATAAATTATTCCTATCAAGTTGGTCAAAAGATTTAATTGACCTTCAGGAAGAATTCAAAGTCTTGCTCCTAAACAGGTGCAACAATGTATTGGGAATTTATAACTGTTCAAAAGGTGGAGTTTCCGGAACTATAGTAGATGCAAAATTGGTTTTTGTTGTGGGGATAAAATCTTCAGCTTCATCCATAATTGTAGCACATAACCATCCAAGTGGAAATCTCAAACCTAGTGAAGCTGATATAAGATTAACAAAAAAATTAAAAGAAGCTGGTGATTTTTTAGATATTAAGGTCTTGGACCATTTAATAATCTCAAAAGAAGGTTTTTTTAGTTTTGCTGATGAAGGGCTTATGTGAATGTGTTCATATTGTCCTTAAAACCATCCCTATTTCAAAATGTATAAACTTTCAGATTAATATTAATAGCGTTTTTTTAATTTTTTAGGAATTGAAAAATTTACGATTTCACATAAATCCACATCTAAATTTTCAGCTATTTTTTGAAGTGTATATAAAGTAGGATTAGTATTCCCAGCCTCTAATCGACTAAAATTAGATTTCTCAATATTACAGGCGGCGGCAATGTCTTGTTGAGAAATCTTTCTTTCTTCCCTCAACTTTTTAATGTTTTTACCAACGGCTAATTGTAGCTGTTTCTTATCTGCCATTACAACTTAACTTGAAGAGCAAAGTTGTTGTTTATGATAACTGCTTGGTTATCATAAATGATAAATGAATATATTTGTTTAATACTAAAGAAAATACATATGAAAATTATAATACCTTGTAATAGAATTTTTTATCCCCTTATTTTATTTTCCTTGCTCATTTTAGGATGTACAAACAAAAAGGAAGAAGAATCAAAATTGATATTGGAGCAGATTGCTGAACAAACTAATATTCAAGGAAATTTACCTGCTCAGATTGACCAGTACACTATTGCTGAGAAGGTAGAATTTAACTCTGAGAATAATATCATTACATATAATTTTAGTCTCTTAACTGAGGAAGTAACCGTTGAAGAATGGCGGGAAAACTTAAAAGAAATTGAATTGGAACAAATTCAAAATGCCAAAGACCTTCAAGGAGACAATGTGCATTATAAAGCTTTAAATGTTATAATAGAATCAATATATAGGGATAGGGCTGGAAATGAAATTTATAGCTTTAGAATTCAGCCGGAACAATATCTAAAATAAATTGATGGCTAACTTATACATATAAATCACACTACTTTCGACTTTCAAAATTTTCATAATCATAAATTGAGCTTTTAATGCATTCTATAATTACTTCTGAACTAAAATATTTAGCCAATAAAGTTCTAATTAGAATGGAAGAAATTGAAAAGTGGTTATCAAGAAACAAAGAATTACGTGATAGGTGTTTTCAAATATATTCATCACAACATTTATATTTTATTGATAGTCAATATTTACGTCTTCCTGATGATTTAAGCAGTTCAACCCTTGAGGAAAAATTGGTTGATGTTTATGACACTTTAGATGAGCTAAAGAAGTTGCATTCCAAGGAGGAATATTTTAAAAGGGAGCTTACAAGCTACTATCAAAATTCTCAGAATATAAAGTGGATTAGTAAATGGATTGCAAGAAATGAAACTATTGCATACCAGGAGTTTTTGATGTTTCTAATTGATTATTTGGATTACGATGACAATGAAAACGAATATCACCTAAAACTATTTTTCCTTAATAGTAAAGATTTGGATTTATATGTTGAAAGAGATGATTTCTGCAATACAATAAAATTTTTGGAAACACTCGATGAACATTATTAACTATAAAACTATAAATTATGATATCAACCCCCTTAGCCATAGGTCCCATTCAATTGCTTTTTATGCTGCCAATGTTTTTTTCCATAATCTGTATCATTCTCATTGTATTTGTAAAAAGTAATCACCACCCTAAAGACGCCCATTTAATTTTAATAGTAGGGCTTTATATTTCTAGTTTAACTCCCTTAGGAATTCCGGTTGCCCTTTATTTGAATAATAGAAAAGTACAGGATGAATCAATGGGTCGTTCCTATAAATATTCGTATAGATTAAGACAAAACGCTAATGTTATTTTGGTGGTGTCCATAATTTCAACACTCTTTTTGTTCTTTAAATAACTAACCTAATATGGAACTATATAAATTCATCAAAATACCCATAATTATATCTGGAGTTCTATTGGTCATATTACCCCGAGGAAGCTACTTTGATTCTTTTAATGAACTTATTTTGTATTTTATACTTGTTACCGCAGTGTTTATCGGATGCATAATTTGGTTTAACAAGCAACTTATAAGTAAAAATCACAAATCCGCGCCGTTTAATTTGCCAAAAATTATTCAATCTAAATTAAATCTCCCTAACATCAATTTTAATGGAGATTCTTCTAAGAATTACTATTTAAAAATTTTGGGAACGTGGTTTATAATAGCCCTCTATTTAGGCTTTAAATACAAGAGTATTGCCGACAGTTATTTTTTGGAAAAAGCAGCAAAAAAAGATTCTAAATGGCAAAGTGACTTGTTTATTGAATCTTATAAATCAGGAGATAATTTTTTTAAATTAAAGGGATATTACTTCAATTGGGAAGTATTTATTGTTAGTTTCATTATAGTATTTGCCATTGCATTTATTATTAGAAATACAATTTATTATGAGAAAATCAGAAGTTATATTAAATCTATTAAACGCTAAAAAAATATGTTTGATGAAGAAGTGACTGTATACAAAATGAGCTACGGTTCTTTTAATTGTAATATTTTTGTATATTTGGAAATATTCCTCCTCAATACATAACATATTTGGCAAATTTTTTGTTATGGTTTTACAAAAAAAATAAACAAAATGTATAATCCTATTGATATTGCTAATTACTTTCTAAAAAAGTATGGCGAACAAAACAGCATTACCCCCATGAAGTTGGTAAAGTTGGTGTATATATCTCATGGGTGGCATTTAGGAATAACCGGAAATGCCTTAATTGATGAAAATCCAGAGGCTTGGAAATACGGGCCTGTAATACCAACTGTTTATCATCATTTCAAAAAATTTGGAGGAAATGCAATAAAATTGAATTCATTTAATCCAGACCCTTTTACAGTTATTTCAAAAGAAATACAGTCTTTTCTTGATAAAATTTGGGATGTTTATGGTACTTTTTCAGCACTTCAATTAAGTGCTAAAACTCATCAAATAAATACGCCTTGGTATATATCTTGGAATAAATTGCAACAAATAAGAAGGAAAAATAAATTAGGGGTTCTATCTTATCAAATATCTGACAATCTTATTAAAGATTATTACAACCAAAAATTTAATATTAACAAAGGCAAAGCCATAGCGTAATTTTTGTTTTGGAAGATGAATCTCTACAAGATAAACTGGATTATATTGACGAAGGAAATAATTCAGAAACAGAATCTATTGTAAATAACGGAGTTGGACTAAACTTCGCGAAAAAAGAAGCTAAAAGCTATGAAGAACAACGTGCTGATGTATACGGCCAACAAGGCATACAATTAGAGAGAACATTTTTTACAATTGCTTCTATATTTATTTGGGTCCTATCAATCTTACTTATAATTCTTATTTTAATTTGGTTTTTTCATCTTGTTTCTCCTCCCTGTTGGAAGTGGCTGACAAATGAAAATGTCCAATCCATAGAAAGAATACTTTTTGCATCTACTATCCTTTCTTTAGCGGGTAAATATTTTTCAAAATACAAGGTCTTGGAAAAACTTTAAGATTATTGATTTTAATTTTCCAAAAACTCTCAAAACAAATAGGATAAATTATTTTAAACAGTTCTTTTCTCTTGCTGGGTAAAACATAGGTAAAACATTTTTATCATTTATATGATAAAATCGGAAAACAAAAGAAATCATAAATTCCATAAAATTCTGATTTTCAAATAAATGAAAACAAATGCAACCATTTGTAAACATACATTTACGGACTGTTAATCAGAGGGTCCTTGGTTCGAGCCCAAGAGGAGGAGCACAGTTAGACAAAGCCTTTACAGAAATGTAAAGGCTTTTGTGTTTTAGATGGGTCAAACAAAGCTTAATACTTTCCATTTCCACAAAACTCCTTTAAACCAATTTTTTTTTTGACGCAAACCCAATTGCAATTAGAATAAAATTTTGCTTTATTTTTAATTCAAAAAAGCTATGTATCAAAGAAAGAAGCACGGAAAAGGGTTTACCTATAAAGACAAAAACGGTA
>Ga0079224_100015461_pt1 | contig 10689 bp, 11 predicted proteins | sample Stecom2015_FD_80414 | JGI IMG/M metagenome (GOLD analysis project Ga0079224, IMG submission 80414) | Agricultural soil microbial communities from Utah to study Nitrogen management - Steer compost 2015 | ecosystem: Environmental > Terrestrial > Soil > Agricultural land | place: USA: Utah...
ATTTTAGATAGCAAGAATACGAAAATGGATGGCCGTACAGAAGCTTTATTGTATGCGGCTGCCAGAAGACAGCATTTGGTCGAAAAAGTCATTCCAGCATTAGATGCTGGAAAAATCGTCTTATGCGATCGCTACATAGACAGCAGTTTGGCTTATCAAGGGCATGCAAGAGGGCTTGGGATAGCGGAAATCTATTCCATCAATAAATTCGCAATCGACGATTATATGCCGGATCTAACCTTGTATTTTGACGTCGATCCGGAAATCGGCCTTAGCCGTATCGAAAAAGATCTGGTCAGAGAAGTGAATCGCCTCGATTTGGAGTCGATGAAATTCCATCTCTCTGTCAGAGAAGGCTACCAGATTTTGGTGGAACAATACCCGGAACGCATTCAAGTGATTGACGCATCTAAAGAATTACCACAGGTAGTTGAAGAAGCTTTGCAGAAAGTGGAAGCTTTTATCAAAAAGCCGCAATGAAGGCAGTTGCAGCGATGAAAATGTATGGAATGTTGACTTATGAAGTTTACAATTCATGGTATACTAATTATAGAAAGACTATAAAAAGGAGTGAGTGCTGATGAAACTCGTCGTAGCAGTTGTGCAGGACCAAGACAGTAACCGATTATCCAACGCCTTAACCAAAAATGATTTCCGGGCTACAAAACTTGCCAGTACAGGAGGGTTTTTGCGCTCAGGAAATACCACCTTTTTAATCGGGGTGGAAGATGGCCTTGTACCGAAATTGATGGATTTGATCCGCGATAATTGCCGTTCACGTGAACAAATGGTCGCGCCGGTTTCGCCGATGGGCGGAAATGCCGATTCGTATATCCCTTATCCGGTAGAAGTAGAAGTAGGCGGAGCCACGATCTTCGTCTTGCCAATCGAGCAATTCCACCATTTCTAGAATCCCATTAATAGCATTCACGGTTGCCAGTCAACTATTATACAAGACACCCGTGCTCCATTTGGAACACGGGATTTTTTACAGAGGCTGAAGGTGAAAATGTGCAGAAGACAATTGAAGAGTTTCAAGAAATGCAGCCGGTCGTGATGAAAAGGCTGCAAGGTGCTTACAAAAAGGATCGATTGGCCCATGCCTATCTGTTTGAAGGCCCTGCAGGTTCCGGATTGACCGAAATCACACATTTTTTCGTGAAGCTTTTGCTTTGCGAAACTCCTTTAGAAAATGTTCCATGTGAAACATGTCGAAGCTGCCAGCTTTATAATTCCGGCAACCATCCGAATATTCTCTTCATAGAACCGGATGGCCAAAACATCAAAATCGATCAAATCCGGGAATTGATCTTCAAGATGAATAAAACAGGCTTTAGTTCCGGCCGTAAGATATATGTGATCCAAGAAGCAGACCGTATGAATAATTCTTCTGCCAATGCGTTGTTAAAGTTCCTGGAAGAGCCGGAATTCAACGTAACGGCCATTTTGCTGACAGAGCGTTTAAATGCCATCATGACAACCATCCGTTCCCGCTGCCAGCTGGTGTCTTTCCAACCGTTATCGAGGAAAAAAGTGATGGAAAAGTTGGTGCAAGATGGCATGACCGCTTCAATGGCGGCGACGGTCAGCATGTTGACGCAGAGCACGGAAGAAGCAGTTCAGCTAGGTTCAGATGAAGATTTCATCCAACAGCGCAAGCTTGTGTTAAAATTAGTCGATGTTGCCAGCCAGAATGTCCACGAGGCGCTTTTATTGCTTCAATCGGAATGGCTTCCTTTATTTAAAGAAAAAGAGGATGCCGAAAGAGGGCTGGACATGTTATTATTTGCATATCGGGACATTGCTTCAGTAAAAGCGGGTCTCGAGACGGCAAGAACATATCCAGACATGGAAGAAACTTGGAAGCAGATGGCGTTGCAGCGTTCGTTTAACGTATTGTCTAAGCAATTGCAGGCTGTTTTGCAAGCTAAGCAGCAATTGCCGCGCAATATGAACCGGACACTGTTGATGGAGCAATTAATGCTAAATCTGCAGGAGGGGTAAGCGAGTGTATAACGTAATTGGTGTCCGCTTTAAAAAAGCGGGTAAAATATATTATTTTGACCCAGGAGAATTTGTGATTGAAAAAGACGATTACGTCATCGTTGAAACTGCACGAGGTGTGGAATACGGCAAAGTCGTCGTTCCCACCAAGACAGTTGAAGAACATGACGTCGTATTGCCGCTTAAGCAAGTGGTGCGCGTAGCGAGCGACCGCGATCGCCAACAGGTAGAAGAAAACCGCCTGGAAGCGAGCCGTGCGTTCGAGATGGGAACGGAAAAAATCGAAGAGCATCGCTTGGAGATGAAATTGGTTGATGTGGAATATACATTTGACCGCAATAAAGTCATTTTCTATTTCACGGCTGAAGGCCGCGTCGATTTCCGCAACTTGGTAAAAGATTTGGCGTCCATTTTCCGGACACGCATCGAATTGCGCCAAATCGGCGTACGTGATGAAGCGAAAATGCTTGGCGGCATCGGTCCATGCGGCCGCATGCTTTGCTGTTCAACATTCCTCGGCGATTTCGAACCGGTTTCGATTAAAATGGCGAAAGACCAAAACTTATCGTTGAATCCTTCGAAGATTTCAGGTTTATGCGGCCGTTTGATGTGCTGCTTGAAATACGAAAACGATGAATACGAAACAGCGAAAAAAGAAATGCCGGATGTAGGCGCACGTGTATCCACTCCGGATGGAGACGGCCGTGTAGTCAGCATGAATATTTTGGAGCGCGTCTTAAAAATCCGTCTTTCTGAGCAAGAACAGACACTAGAATATGCATTAAGTGAGATAATGGGCCAAGGAACGAGAGCGTGAGGTGGTTTAAGTGAAAGAAAAGAACTTTTTAGACACGGTGATGGATTTTGAGCAGCAACTCGAATCAATGCAAGAACAATTTCGCGAATTGAAAGCGGTAGTGGCCCATACAATGGAAGAGCATCATGCACTGCAGCTAGAGAATCATCATCTGCGTGCACGGCTGGATGAACTTCATAAAGCTGTTCCTGAAACAGCAGTAGTGGATCCAGTGAAATTGAAAAAAGCGGTCATGGACATCGGAGAAGGCTATGATAATTTAGCGCGCCTTTACCATGAAGGGTATCATGTCTGCAATGTTCATTTCGGCAGTTCCAGAAAAGGCGACGATTGCCTGTTTTGTTTATCGTTCTTAAACAAACAAAATTAAAATGCCAGTTTAACCGAAAGGCTTCCGACACTCCGTGTGGCGGCAGCCTTTTGTTATTAAATAAGAAAATGGAGAATGCAGACTTGCGTGTTCTGCCTTAAAGCAGGATGGCTGCGACAAGGAACTTAGGTTGCCTGCCTCAGATGGGCGCTTGCGCATTTCTTTAGAGGAGTTGAAACAAATGTTGATAGATGACGAACGGCTCGATTATTTATTGGCAGAAGATTTACGGATTATCCAGAGCCCTTCGGTGTTTTCGTTTTCGTTGGATGCGGTGCTCTTGGCACGGTTTGCTTATGTTCCTTTGAAGCGTGGGAAAATCATCGATTTGTGTACGGGAAATGGAGCCATTCCACTATTCTTGAGTGCCCGGACGGATTCGTCGATTATCGGTGTGGAACTGCAGGAGCGGTTAGTCCATATGGCGCGCAGAAGCGTCGCGTATAATAACTTAACGGAACAGATCGAAATCATCGAAGGCGATGTCAAAGAAATACCGGCACGCTTGGGAATCGAAAAATACGATGTGGTCACATGCAACCCGCCTTATTTTCCAGCTCATGAAATGAGCGATAAGAACATCAGTGAGCATATGGCGATTGCCCGCCATGAACTCCATTTAACATTGGATGAAGCTGTAAATGCCGCGAGCAAGCTATTGAAGCAAGGCGGAAAAGCGGCATTCGTCCATCGTTCGGGAAGGCTGATTGATATCATTTCTGCTATGCGGGCGAACCGATTAGAGCCGAAACGCATCCGCCTCGTGTATCCGAAAGAAGGAAAAGAAGCCAATACCTTATTGATTGAAGGGATTAAAGACGGCAAGCCGGATTTGAAAATCCTTCCGCCGCTGATTGTCTATAATTCCGAAGGCGAATACACAGAAGAAGTGAGAGCGTTGCTTTATGGAGACAAATAATCATTATTTCTACGTATTGGAATGTGCAGACGGTTCCTACTACGCCGGCTACACGAATGATTTAGAGAAGCGCTTGGCAGCACATAATGCAGGAAAAGGCGCGAAGTATACCCGAGCTAAAGGGCCTGTAAAAATGATTCACCATGAACGTTTTGACACGAAACCGCTGGCGATGAAGGCGGAATATGCTTTTAAGCAATTGCCGAAGCCGAAGAAGGTCCGTTATATTGCTGAAGGGAAGGGAGAGAGCCGATGAAATCTCAAAAAAGTTTTTTGGAAAACAAAGCCACGCTTTATCTCGTAGCCACACCAATTGGCAACTTGGAGGACATGACGGTACGGGCGATTCGCATATTAAAAGAAGTGGATATTATTGCTGCGGAAGATACCCGCAATACGAAACAGCTTTGCAATTATTTTGAAATCCAGACGAAGCTTGTCAGCTACCATGAACATAACCAGGAAAGCGGCGGATTTAAAATTCTTTCGTACTTGCAGGAAGGCAAGTCCGTTGCGCTCGTCAGCGATGCCGGCATGCCTTGCATCTCCGATCCAGGGGAAGACATTGTCCGCCGGGCAGTAGCGGAAGACTTCCCTGTGGTGCCAGTGCCGGGAGCCAATGCTGCACTCAGCGCTTTGATTGCATCGGGCATTTCGCCGCAGCCATTCCTTTTTTATGGATTCCTATCGCGCAATAAAAAAGAGCGGCAGGCTGAACTGGAAATGCTCAGCCAAAAACAGGAAACGCTGATTTTTTATGAAGCGCCGCATCGTTTAAAGGAGAGCTTGAAATCGGTGCAAAAAGCATTCGGAGACGACCGGCAGATTGTTATGGCACGCGAAGTGACCAAAAAGTTTGAAGAGTTTCTGCGAGGCACGGTTGGAGAAGCTGTCTTATGGGCTGAAGAGAATACCATCCGTGGTGAATTTTGCATTATAATAGAAGGAAATGATTCGCCGGATCTTGAAATCCAGGAGCAATGGTGGGAATCGTTGTCGATTTCTGCACATGTCGAAGAATTGATGAAGAAAAAAGATCTTTCTTCGAAAGAGGCTATCAAAGAAGTCGCAGTGGAGCGAAAAATGTCGAAACGCGACGTGTACCAAGAGTATCATGTCTGATAAAAACGGCGCCATTTGCAGGAATCAAAAAAAACCGAAACGCATCATGCGTTTCGGTTTTTCTATCTGATTTACTTTTTAAGATTGCTCTGAATCTCATTAACGAGCATTTCTGCGCCTTCTTTGCTCAAAATCAGCTTACCGCCAACAAGTTGCATGTTTTCATCGGAAACTTCTCCGGTAACAGCGCAAGTCATATTTGGTAAGTATTTTTTTAATATAATTTTGTCGTCATCTACGTAAATTTCCAATGCGTCTTTCTCAGCAATCCCTAGTGTGCGGCGTAATTCAATTGGAATAACAACGCGGCCTAATTCGTCAACTTTACGTACGATCCCTGTTGATTTCATGTTTATAATCTCCCTTCAAATTTGTCGGATGTTTTCGTCAAAATTCGACATTTACCACTTCCTGTCATAAATCATACCAACTACTGGCAATTTGGTCAATATAAAACTATCGAAATCATAATAAATTTTGCTAATTTGTGACGCTAATTTGATATATTTTTTCATTTTTTTATTCTATTTTTGAAATTTCCTTTTAAAGGCTTAAAACCGCCTTTTTTTATGGGATAATTTGTATTTATTTTGTCGAAAAAGGGTGAAGGAATTGAAAGATTGTACAAAATTGTCGACTTCGTTAAAATAAGAACTATACAAAGAAACTGGAGGAATTTTTCGTGACTGCTAAAAACAAAACATTTTACCTCACTACACCCATTTATTATCCAAGCGGAAAATTCCATATCGGAACGGCTTATACGACAGTCGCGTCCGATGCAATGGTCCGTTACAAGCGCTTGCGTGGTTTTGACGTCCGGTTTTTGACGGGAATGGACGAGCATGGCCAAAAAATTGAAGAGAAAGCGCAAGAAGCAGGCCTTGCGCCGCAAGAATATGTCGACAACATGGCAGCGGCAGCTAAAAACGTATGGTCGATCATGGACATCACTTATGATGATTTCATTCGTACGACTGAAGATCGCCATAAAAAAGGCGTCGAAAAGATTTTCCAGACGTTCTTAGACAATGGCGATATTTACAAAGGCCAGTACGAAGGCTGGTACTGCACACCGTGTGAATCGTTTTATACGGAAGCGCAGCTAGTGGACGGAAAATGTCCGGATTGCGGACGCCCGGTCCATAAAGTGAAAGAAGAGTCATATTTCTTTAATATGAAGAAATATGCCGACCGCTTATTGGATTACTACGAGAATCATTTGGAGTTCATTGAACCGGAATCACGGAAAAATGAAATGATTAATAACTTCATCAAGCCGGGTCTGGAAGATCTTTCGGTTTCACGTACTTCCTTTGATTGGGGCATCCCGGTTCCTGGAGATCCAAAACATGTTATCTACGTGTGGGTAGATGCTTTATCCAATTACATCACGTCTCTTGGATATGGATCGGACGACGATTCGGCATTCAATAAATACTGGCCGGCAGATGTGCATGTAGTCGGAAAAGACATTGTCCGTTTCCATACAATCTATTGGCCGATCTTCTTGATGGCGCTTGATCTGCCATTGACGAAGAAAATCTTTGCGCATGGTTTTATCATGATGAAAGACGGCAAAATGTCGAAATCAAAAGGCAATGTCGTTTATCCGGAAATGCTGGTTGAACGTTACGGTTTGGATGCAACCCGCTATTTCCTTTTGCGTGAACTGCCATTCGGCTCTGACGGCGTCTTTTCACCGGAATCATTCGTAGAACGCACCAACTATGACTTAGCGAATGACTTAGGAAATCTCTTGAACCGCACAGTTTCGATGATCAATAAATACTTCGATGGGGAAATTCCTCAAATTCAAGGGCAAGTAACGGAATTTGACGGCGTGCTGCAAGAAGTGGCGAAACAGACGGTTGCAACGTATGAACAGCATATGGAAAAAATGCAGTTCAGCATGGTCTTAAGCGAAATTTGGGTATTGATTTCCCGGACGAATAAATACATCGACGAAACGCAGCCGTGGGTTTTGGCAAAAGATGAAGCGTTAAAAGATCAATTGGCTTCTGCGATGGCTCATCTGGCAGAAAGCTTGCGTATGACAGCAGTTATGCTGCAGCCGTTCTTGCCTAATGCTCCTAAACAAATTATTGAACAGCTTGGTTTAACAGAAGAGTCACTGGCATGGGAGACATTGGATAGCTTCGGTAAAATTCCAGCGGGCACAAAAGTGGCAGCAAAAGGAACGCCGATCTTCCCGCGTCTTGAAGTAGAGCCGGAAGTGGCTTATATCCGTGACCAAATGCGCGGAGACACAGCCCCTGCAGAAGTTGAAGAAACAATAGAAGAAACTCCGGAAGTGCCGGACGTTCCAGAAATCACCATCGATGATTTCATGAAAGTCGATTTGCGGGTCGGAACGGTCACAGCTTGTGAACCGGTGCCGAAAACGTCGAAATTATTAAAGCTTCAACTTGATATGGGATATGAGCAGCGCCAAGTAGTATCCGGTATTGCCGAACATTACAAACCCGACGACTTAGTCGGCAAAAAAGTGATTGTAGTGGCGAATTTGAAACCGGTCAAACTTCGTGGGGAACTGTCGCAAGGAATGATTTTAGCTGGAGAGAAAAACGGCTATTTGACCTTAGCGGAAGTTGATCAGAAATTGCCGAACGGTGCTCAAGTTAAGTAAATTGCCATAATGCACAGACAACAAAAAAATAATAAAATGGCCTGTTTATTGATGCAGGCCATTTTTTATTTTGGCTTAAATTGGTTAATATTTATCAGAAAAAGTGTATTTTGATATCGAAAAAACATGTTTTGTTATACAAATGTAATATTGGTGTGAAGAAAGAAATAGGATAAACCATTAAAATAAGGATTAATGTGAGGAGAATGAATATGTTTATTGATACCCACGTACATTTAAATGCAGATCAATACGATGAAGATTTACAAGAAGTCATTGACCGTGCATTAGAAAACAATGTTACAAAAATGATTGTTATCGGCTTTGACCGCAAAACGATCGAAAGAGCAATGGACCTAACGGAGAAATACGATTTTATATACGCAGTGGTTGGTTGGCATCCGGTCGACGCCATTGACTGCACGCCTGAAGATTTGCAGTGGATTGAAGAATTGGCAGCCCACCCGAAAGTGGTCGGCATTGGCGAAACCGGTTTGGATTATCATTGGGACAAATCGCCGAAAGAAGTGCAGCAGGAAGTTTTCCGGAAACAGATTCAGTTGGCAAAGAAAGTTCAGTTGCCGATTATTATCCATAACCGAGAAGCAACAGAAGATGTGTTGCGCATCTTGAAAGAAGAAAAGGCCGAAGAAGTAGGCGGCGTGATGCATTGCTTCAGCGGCAGCGTCGAAACTGCCCGTGAAAGCATTGACATGAATTTCATGATTTCGTTAGGAGGTCCTGTTACATTCAAAAATGCCAAGAAGCCGAAAGAAGTAGCCGAACTGATTCCGATCGAACATTTGATGATCGAAACAGATGCCCCGTATTTGGCGCCGCATCCTTACCGCGGCAAACGAAATGAACCTTCCTATGTGCCTTTGGTGGCCGAGGAAATTGCCCGCTTAAAAGGATTGACGATAGAAGAAGTGGGAGAAAAAACAACCAAGAACGCCGAGCAATTTTTTAAGTTGAAATGATGAACCCAGATACTCAGCAGGATGATTTAATTCTTGCTGAGCCTTTATTTGGGGAAAATGTAGTGCTTGTCCCTAAAAGCCTTTAAGTTGACACCTTGAATTCGAGACTATATAATCACTCAAGTGAATGAGGAGGAGTTATTTTTGACAGAAAAAGCAAATAATAGTAAGTCCGTAAATGTGTTCAAAGGAAAATCTTTAGTTGTTGCCATCGCGACTGTTTTACTTTTTGCTGCTGTTTTGACGTTCGCTATTTATGAAGGAACGAAAAACACAGTAACAATGACAGCGAATGGAAAAACGACAGAAGTGAAGACGCATGCGGACTCAGTAGGGGCATTTCTTGAAGAACAAGAAATCCAAGTCAGTGAACATGATTATTTAAGCCAATCCAAGGATGCTGCCATCGAAGAGGATGTAGCGATCGAATGGGAACAGGCAAAAGAATATAAAGTCGAAGTAGACGGCAAACAACAAGCTGCTTGGACAACAGATAATACAGTGGAAGCAATTTTAGCGAAAGCGGACATTGAAGTAACAGAGCACGACAAAGTATCACCTGCATTAGAAGAAGAGGTAGATGCGGATACAGCGATTTCTGTAGAAAAAGCATACGAGGTTACAATCCTTGATGGTTTGGAAGAGAAAAAAGTATGGTCCACTTCGACTACGGTCGCTGACTTTTTAAAACAGCACAAGATTTCTTTAGGCGAACTTGACCGGGTTGAAAATGGAATGGATGAAATGGTCGTTCCAAATTCGAAAGTAAAAGTAGTTCGCGTCGAAAAGGTCACCGATGTAGTTGAGGATTCTGTGGAATTTGCCCAAGAAACGAAGAAAGACGCTTCGCTTCTAAAAGGGAAAAAGAAACTTGTTCAAAAAGGTGAAAATGGAGTCGTTGCGAAAACGTACGAAGTGATCAAAGAAAACGGCAAAGAAGTAAAACGCGCGTTGAAAAAAGAAAAAACAGTTAAAGAACCAAAGAAACACGTAGTAGCGGTCGGAACAAAAGTAGTGGTAGCAAGCGTTTCCCGTGGAGCAGATTCCAAAGCTCCCGCTAAGAAAGCTTCTTCCAAACAGGCAGTCGTCAAAACGGCTGCTGCAGCTAATGCAGCGCCATCGGGCGGCAAAGAGTTTTATGTATCTGCAACTGCCTATACGGCTAGCTGTGCAGGATGCTCCGGCATTACGGCTACAGGCATCAACTTAAAAGCCAATCCCGGCTTAAAAGTGATTGCTGTAGATCCAAATGTTATTCCTCTAGGCTCAAAAGTCTGGGTTGAAGGCTACGGCTATGCGGTAGCTGGCGATACAGGCGGTGCGATCAAAGGAAATAAAATCGACCTATTCGTTCCAAATCAATCAGATGCATTGGCTTTTGGACGCAAGCAAGTGAAAATTAAGGTCCTTAATTAGTATAGAAAGATTTTCCGTAAAGGCTTTCCCTAACTGGGGAAAGCCTTTTACATATTCAGGCGGCTGTGTGTAAAATGGAACAAGATAGGCAGGAAAGAGGAAGACGAATGAAGATTAATGAAATCATCGTAGTAGAAGGCAAAGACGACACTGTGGCTATTAAGCGTGCAGTGGATGCAGATACAATCGAAACAAATGGCTCAGCCATTTCCAAAGAGACGCTTCAGCGCATTCGCCATGCCCAAGAAAAGCGGGGCGTTATTGTATTTACAGACCCTGATTATCCAGGGCAGCGAATCCGTGCTATTATTGAAGAATATGTGCCTCAAGTGAAACATGCATTTCTTGCGAAAGAAAAGACCATTGCGAAGAATGGCAAAGGGCTTGGCATCGAACATGCGTGTGATGAAG
>Ga0079224_100015462_pt1 | contig 10688 bp, 12 predicted proteins | sample Stecom2015_FD_80414 | JGI IMG/M metagenome (GOLD analysis project Ga0079224, IMG submission 80414) | Agricultural soil microbial communities from Utah to study Nitrogen management - Steer compost 2015 | ecosystem: Environmental > Terrestrial > Soil > Agricultural land | place: USA: Utah...
CCGAGGCGGTGATGACGGCGTGACCGGGCGCCGCAGCCGCACGGCCCGAGGAACGGACTGACCGTGGGACGGCTCTACTACGGCGGCCCCGACAGCGCGATCGAGATCGAGGAGCGCGCGCTCGCCCATCTCAAGCTCGTCGTCACGACGAAGCTGCGGCGCGGAGAGAGCTTCACGCTCTCGTGGACGCACGCGCCGCACCAGCAGCCGGGCCGCAGCACGATCTGGCTGCATCCCGCGATCCCGCTGCGGTTCGAGTTCGACGACCCCGAGCCCGCCGAGCTCAGCGCGCGCTGGCTCGACGAGCTCGCCCACTCGTCGCATTCGACGGGCGGGATCCGGATGGACCTGTCGCACCCGGGCCCGAGCGACTGACGGCTCGGGCAGAAAGGAGCTGACGATGCCTCGCAGCAGCATCAAGGACGAAGAGGTGTACCGCCGCGTGCACGAGGAGGGCGCCTCGGAGCAGAAGGCCGCGCGCATCGCGAACGCGGCCGCGCGCGACGGCCGTTCGGCCGTCGGCAAGCGCGGCGGCGAGTCCGGATCCTACGAGGATTGGACGGTCGACGAGCTGCGCGAGCGCGCGAAGGAGATCGGCCTCACGGGCTACTCGAAGCTCCGCAAGGCCGATCTCATCGACGCGCTGCGCGACAGCTGACGCGCGCGAGGGGCGCCCTCAGGGGCGCTCCTCGTCGCCGTGCCACTCCTGCACCTCCCAGCCGCGGCCCGCGTCGTCGGCCTCGGGGTCCCGCGTGTAGTCGGGCCGGGCGGGCTGCGCCGGCTGATCCGACAGCTCGCCGCCCTCGCGGCCGCCGCGGGGGCGGCCGTGGTCGGCGAACTCCTCGCGGTCGAACACGAACGTCCACGGCCCGGCCGTGAACCGCGCCCCGGTGCGCAGCGTCTCGCTCCGGTCGCCCGGATGCGTCGCGGCCGAGAGCGGGTTCGCGTTCATCTCGCCCGCCCCGTGCAGGGTCAGGACGTACTCGTCCCGCTCGTCGTGCACGATCGTCGCGTGCAGCGGGTCGATGCCCTGCAGCCGCAGGCCGCTGCCGGCTGCGGATCCGATCGTCAGCTCGTCGGTCTCGAGCGGCTGCTCGAACCGGTCCTCCTCGGAGCGGACGAACAGGCGCGGATGGCCCGCGCCCCATTCGGCGTGCGTCGTCTCGGGTGCCTCGTCGGTCATGGCTCCTCCTCGTCTCACAGGTGCTTGCCGCCGGTCACCGCGAGCACGGTGCCCGACACGTACGACGCGTCCTCGGACGCGAGGTAGACGTACGCGCCCGCGAGCTCGGCGGGCTGCCCGGCGCGGCCGAGCGGCGTGTCCTGGCCGAACGACGGCAGGTTGTCGGGCCATCCGGTCGCGGGGATGAGCGGCGTCCAGATCGGGCCCGGCGCGACGCCGTTGACGCGGATCCCCTCGGGGCCCTGCTGCTCGGCGAGCGCCTGCACGAAGGCGACGAGCGCGGCCTTCGTCATGGCGTAGTCGAGCAGGCCGGGCGACGGGGCGAAGCCCTGGATCGACGTCGTGACGATGAGCGAGCTGCCCGCGGGCATGAGGGGGAGCGCCTCGCGTGCCATCCAGAAGGGGGCGTAGAGGTTCGTGCGCATGACGCGGTCGAACTCCTCCGTCGGGATGTCCGCGTCCGTGTCGCGCTGCTTCTGGTAGGCGGCGTTGAGCACGAGCAGGTCGAGGCCGCCGAGCCGCTCGTCCGCCGTGCGCACGGTCGCGCGAGCGACCTCCTCCTCGCTGATGTCGCCGGGCAGCAGGAATGCCTTGCGCCCGGCCTCGTCGATGAGCTCGACCGTCGTCTCGGCGTCGTCCTGCTCCTCGGGCAGGTAGCTGATCGCGACGTCCGCGCCCTCGCGCGCGAAGGCGATCGCGGCGGCTCGGCCGATGCCCGAATCGCCGCCCGTCACGAGCGCGCGGCGCCCCTCGAGGCGGCTGGATCCGCGATAGGTGCGCTCGCCGTGGTCGGGCTCCGGCGCCGTCTCGGACACGAGCCCTGGCTGCGTCTCGTCGTCCTTGGGGAAGGGGCCGGCGTGGTACTTGGTCCTGGGGTCCGTGAGATGGGTCATGCCTGCACGCTAGGCCGAGGCGCCGCGGTGGGCGCAGGGCCTTGACAGCCGCCGCGCGCGGGTGGCATGCGACGGGGCGGGGAGGCCGAGTCCTCCCCGCCCCGCGCGGTCGCCTCAGGCGGTCTGGCCCGAATGTTCACCCTCGGCGATCTCCTCGACGAGCTTCGCGTTGAAGGCGGGCAGGTCGTCGGGCGTGCGGCTCGAGACGAGCCCCTGATCGACGACGACCTCCTCGTCCACCCACTCCGCGCCGGCGTTGCGCAGGTCGGTCGCGAGGCTCGGGTAGCTCGTGAGGGTGCGGCCGTCGACGACGTCGCCCTCGATGAGGATCCACGCGCCGTGGCAGATGACGCCGACGGGCTTGTGCGCGGCGAAGAACGCGCGGGCGAACGCGATCGACGGGGTGTCGAGCCGCAGATGGTCGGCGTTCACGACGCCACCCGGCAGCACGAGGGCGTCGAAGCCATCGGGCGAGGCGCTGCCGGCCTCGGCGTCGACCGCCTGGACGTGGCCGTTCTTCCCCGTGATCTTCGGGCCCTTCGGCGCGATCATTGTCGCGGTCGCGCCGGCTGACGTCACGGCCTCCCACGGGCTCGTGAGCTCGCTGTCTTCGAAGCCGTCCGTCGCGAGGAACGCGACGCGGCGGTCGGTGAGGTGGCTCATGGATCCGTCCTTTCGTCGATGGGCGCGGGATCCCGCGCGGGACGCCCCCATGCTCGCGGGCGGGCCGGATCCCCGCGAGGGGGTGGCGAGCGCCGCCTCGCGGTGCTAGCGAACACGACGACGGCCCTCCGCGAGCGGAGGGCCGTCGTCGTGCCGGCGTCAGCGGCGGTTCTCGGCGTAGTACGCGAGGAGCGCGCGCGTCGAGGCGTCCTGCGCGGCGACCGCGTCGGCGTCGCCCTCGATCGCGGGCGCGATCTGCAGCGCGAGCTGCTTGCCGAGCTCGACGCCCCACTGGTCGAACGAGTTGATGCCCCAGATCACGCCCTGCGTGAAGGTGATGTGCTCGTACAGCGCGATGAGCTCGCCGAGCACGCGCGGCGTGAGCGCGGGGGCGAAGATCGACGTCGTCGGGCGGTTGCCCTCGAACGTGCGGGCGGCCACGAGCGGGCCCGTCGTGCCCTCGGCCTCGACCTCCTCTGGCGTCTTGCCGAACGCGAGCGCCTTCGTCTGCGCGAGGAAGTTCGCGAGCAGCAGGCCGTGCACGTCGCGCTCGCCGTCGCGCAGGGGATAGGCGGGGTTGACGAACGCGATGAAGTCGGCGGGGATGAGGCGCGTGCCCTGGTGGATGAGCTGGTAGAACGCGTGCTGTCCGTTCGTGCCCGGCTCGCCCCAGTAGATCTCGCCCGTGTCGGTCTCGACGGGGGTGCCGTCCCAGCGCACCGACTTGCCGTTCGACTCCATCGTGAGCTGCTGCAGGTAGGCGGGGAAGCGGTGCAGCTGCTGCGCGTACGGCAGCACGGCGTGCGACTGCGCGCCGAGGAAGTTCGTGTACCAGACGCCGAGCACGCCCATCAGCACGGGCACGTTCTGCTCGAGCGGCGTCGTGCGCACGTGCTCGTCGACGGCGTGGAAGCCCGCGAGGAACTCGCGGAACGCGTCGGGGCCGAGCGCGATCGCGAGCGACGTGCCGATCGCCGAGTCGACCGAGTAGCGGCCGCCCACCCAGTCCCAGAAGCCGAAGGCGTTGTCGGTGTCGATGCCGAACTCGGCGACCTTGTCGAGGGCGGTCGACACGGCGATGAAGTGGCGCGCGACGGCCTTCGTGCGCGACGCCTCGTCGGATCCGATTGCACCCGCCTGCTCGAGGCCGGTCCACAGCCAGTCGCGCGCGAGGCGGGCGTTCGTGAGCGTCTCGAGCGTCGTGAACGTCTTCGACGCGACGACGAAGAGTGTCGTCTCGGGGTCGAGATCGGCCGTCTTCTGCGCGAGGTCGGTCGGGTCGATGTTCGAGATGAAGCGGGCCTCGATGCGGGGCTCGTCGTCGTTCTTCAGCGCCTCGTAGACCATGACGGGGCCGAGGTCGCTGCCGCCGATGCCGATGTTGACGACGTGCGTCACGCGCTTGCCCGTCACGCCCGTCCACTCGCCGGAGCGCACGCGGTTCGCGAACTCCTCGATGCGCGCGAGCACCTCCTGCACGTCGGCGTCGACGTCCTGGCCATCGACCGTCAGGGGGGATCCGGCGGGGCGGCGCAGCGCGGTGTGCAGCACAGCGCGATCCTCCGTCGTGTTGATGTGCTCGCCCGCCAGCATCTGCTGGAAGCGCTCGGGCACGCCCGTCTCCTTCGCGAGGCGCACGAGCGCCGCGAGGATGTCGTCGCTCACGAGATTCTTCGACAGGTCGACGTGCAGGTCGGCGAGCGAGAACGTGAGCCGCTCGGCGCGACCCGGGTCGTCCGCGAACCACGCGCGGAGGTCGGGCGAGAAGCCGTCGCCGAGCTCTTCGAGCTCGGCCCAGGCTGCGGTCGTGGTGGGGTCGACAGGAGAGGTCATGGGTAAAACCTACCGAGCCTCGGGGCGTGCTCGCGCGGGCCGCGCGAAACGCCGTCATCCGACCTGTGGCGCGCCCGTGCGGCGCGGGTTACCGTGAAGCCCATGAGCACACTCGTCGCGGCGCAGAGCGCCGGTCCGATCGCGGCTTCCTACGGCGACCTCGGGGGCACCGCGGTCTTCGCCTCGATCCTCGCGACGTTCGGCGTCGCGGGCGGTCTCGCGATGCTCGTCGTCTACGTCCTCGTCGCGATCGGCCTGTGGCGCACGTTCTCGAAGGCCGGCATCCCCGGGATCCTCGGCATCATCCCGATCGTCAACATCATCTTCCTGCTGCGCGTCGCGGGCATGAGCATGTGGCTCGCGATCCTCTACATCGTGCCGATCGCGAACCTCATCCTCCTGATCGTCGTCGCGATCAAGGTGGGGCAGAACTTCGGAAAGGGCGGCGCCTTCAGCTTCTTCCTGCTGTGGCTGCTCTCGCCGATCGGCTACATGATCCTGGGCTTCGGCGACGCGTGCTACCGCCCCGTCACCGACCGCTGAGCCTCGCTCACAGCATCGAGGCGAGGTCGGATCCGACGGTCGGATAGGCCGCCGTCACGGTCGCGAGGCGCGACGCCGTCACGCCGAGCGAGATGGCGGCGGCGAAGAACCCGACGAGGTCGGCGTAGTCGGTGCCGAGCAGGTGCGCGCCGAGCACGAGATCCGTGTCCTCGTCGATCACGACCGCGATCCGCGCCGTGCGGGCGCCGACGCGATACGACGAGTACCAGCCGCTCGTGTCGAGGCGCGTCACGCGCACGCGGCGGCCGCTCGATCGCGCCTCCTCCTCGAGCAAGCCCACGCGCGTGAGCTCGGGCAGCGAGAAGACGGTCGAGGGGATGCCCGCGTAGTCGGGCGCGTCGTCGGCGTCCGCGAGCAGGTTCTGCGCGACGCGGGATCCCTCGAGCGACGCGACGGGGGTGAGGGGCCGCCCCGCGGTGTCGGCGACGTCGCCTGCGGCGTACACGCGCGGGTTCGTCGTGCTGCGCAGCCCCTCGGTCACGATGACCCCGCCGCGGCCGTGGGCGATTCCGCCCGCGTCGAGCCCCAGCGCATCGAGGTGGGGCACGCGCCCGCCGCCGTGCACGACGAGGTCGCTTTCGAGGCGGTCGCCCGTCGAGAGCTCGACGACGAGCGCGCCCTCCTCGCGCGAGACGCCTGACGCGTCCGCGCCCGAGACGACCTCGATGCCGAGGTGCTTCGTCTCGTCGACGAGCGCGTCGACGAGCTCGGGATCGAATCCCGTGAGCGGCCTGTCGTGCCGGTGGACGATCGTGCACCGCGCGCCCGCCCGCGCCGCGATGTGCGCGAACTCGAACGACACGAAGCCCCCGCCGACGAACACGATGCGCGCGGGCAGCTCGTCGAGCTCCATGAAGCCCGTGCTGTCGGTCACGAGCTCCTCGCCCGGGATGCCGAGCGTGCGAGGCCGCGCGCCCGTCGCGATGAGAAAGCGCCGCGCGCGGATCCGCCGCCCGCCCACCTCGACCGCGTCGGGCGCGACGAAGCGCGCCCGCTCGTGCAGCGTCTCGACGCCCGCGTCGCGCAGCGACGACTCCATGGCGCGAGGGATGCCGTCGGTGTAGCCGCGCTTGTACGCCACGAGGTCGCCCCAGTCGATCGCGGGCACCGAGGCGATGCCGCGACCCGACATGCGCTCGGCGGCGTCGACGACCTCGGCGCCCCGCCGCAGGATCTTCTTCGGATCGCACCCGCGCAGCGGGCACGTGCCGCCGTATGGGAGCGGATCCGTGATCGCGACGCGCCAGCCGCCGACGGCGCATGCGCTCGCCGCCGCAACGCCCGCGACGCCGGCGCCGATCACGAGGAGGTCGAATTCGTCTGCTCTCGCGTCGTTCATGGCTCGACGCTAACGCCCGCGGCGTCGCACGGGGGCGGATCCAGCGAATCGCACGCGCAGGGGCTCGCCGAGGCGCGATTGCCGATAGCGTCGTCGGCACACCGTTTCTTCGAGGGGATCTGGGAATGCAGACGGCAGTGGAGTTCCGAGGCACGTCCAAGCGCTTCCCCGACGGTACCCTCGCGGTCGACGCGCTCGACCTCGTCGTGCCGACGGGCACGACCACCTGCTTCGTCGGATCCTCGGGAAGCGGCAAGACGACGGCGCTGCGCATGATCAACCGCATGGTCGATCCGACGTCCGGATCGGTGCTCGTCGGCGGCGCCGACGTGCTCACGCGCGAGCCCGTCGCGCTGCGCCGCTCGATCGGCTATGTCATGCAGCAGGCGGGGCTGCTGCCGCACCGCACGGTGGTCGACAACATCGCGACCGTGCCGATGCTGAGCGGCGCGAAGAAGCGCGAGGCGCGCGCCGCCGCACTCGAGATCATGGACGCCGTGGGGCTCGATCGCGGCCTCGCGGAGCGGTACCCGGCGCAGCTCTCGGGCGGGCAGCAGCAGCGCGTCGGCGTCGCCCGCGCGCTCGCCGCCGACACCGACCTGCTGCTCATGGACGAGCCGTTCGGCGCCGTCGACCCCGTCGTGCGCGCCGAACTGCAGGAGGAGCTGCGGCGCCTGCGCGACACGTTCGGCAAGACGATCGTGTTCGTCACCCACGACATCGACGAGGCGTTCCTGCTGGGCGACCAGGTCGCGCTCTTCCGTCCGGGCGGCAGGCTCGCGCAGGCGGGCACTCCCGAGCAGCTGCTCGAGCACCCGGCCGACGACTTCGTCGCGGGTTTCATCGAGGCGGGCCGTCCCCGGAGCATCCTGCGATGACCTGGCTCCTGGCCAATCTCGACCAGGTCGCGCAGTACGCGCTCCAGCACCTCGTGCTCGCGGTGCTGCCGACGGTCATCGGCGCCGCCCTCTCGCTGCCGCTCGGATGGCTCGCGAGCCGGCACCGCGTCGGCCGCGGCGTGCTGCTGAGCGCGTCGGGGCTGCTGTACGCGATCCCGTCGCTGCCGCTGTTCATCGTCATGCCGGCCCTCATCGGTACGCAGATCCTCGATCCGATCAATGTGGTCGTGGCGCTCAGCTTCTATGCGCTCGCGCTCATGCTGCGCACAAGCGCCGACGCGCTCGCCTCGGTCGACGCCGACCTGCGACTGGCCGCGACGGCCGTCGGCTTCGCGGGCCGGCAGCGGTTCTGGGGCGTTGAGCTGCCGACCGCGGGCCCCGTGCTCCTCGCGGGGCTGCGGGTCGTGTCGGTGTCGACCGTCAGCCTCGTCACGGTCGGCGCGCTCGTCGGCGTGCAGTCGCTCGGGTACTTCTTCGTCGACGGCTATCAGCGCGGCTTCGCGCTCGAGATCGCCGTCGGCGTCGTCGGCACGGTCGTCATCGCCCTCGCCCTCGACGCGCTCATCGTGCTGGCCGGCCGCGCGCTCATGCCGTGGACGCGGAAGGGGGCGCGATGAACGTTGTCGCCGAGGCCCTCGCGTGGGTCATGGATCCCGAGAAATGGTCGGGGCCCTCGGGCATCGGACCGCGGCTCGTCGAGCACATCGGATACGTCGGCCTCACGCTCGCGATCGCTGTCGCGATCGCCGTGCCGATCGGCATCGCGATCGGCCACACGGGCCGCGGCCGCGAGGTCGTCGTGCCGTTCACGGGCGCCCTGCGCGCCCTGCCGACGCTGGGGCTCGTGACGCTCCTCGCGCTGCTGCTCGGCAACGGGATCGTGCCGCCGCTCATCGCGCTCGTCGTGCTCGCGATCCCGCCGATCCTCGCGGGCACGTACTCGGGGATCGAGGCGATCGACCCCGACACGCGCGGCGCCGCTCGCGCGATCGGCTTCACGACGGGGCAGTCGGTCTGGCGCGTCGAGCTGCCGCTCGCGCTGCCGCTCATCGCGGGAGGGATCCGCTCCGCCGCGCTGCAGGTCATCGCGACGTGGACGGTCGCGGCGTTCCTGCCGCTCGGCGGGCTCGGCCGGTTCCTCATCGACGGGCTCGCCGTGCGCGACTACGCTCAGATGCTCGGCGGCTCGATCGTTGTGATCGCGCTCGCCCTCGCCGCCGACCTCGTCTTCATCCTCATCGAACGCGTCATCACGCCCCGCGGCGTGCGCGCACAGCGGTAGCGTTGGTGACCCCGCAGGTCGCGCCGCGCCCCCCCCGACGAAAGGCATCGACATCGTGAACAGCAGAGCAGCACTCGGCGCCGGATCGGCGCTGGCCATCGCCGCGCTCGCCCTCTCGGGGTGCGCCTCGAGCGACCCGCTCGCCGAGGAGGCGCCCGAAGGCGGCGACGCCTCCGGCGAGATCGTCGTCGGCTCGGCCGCGTTCGCCGAGTCCGAGATCATCGCGTACATCTACGCGGGCGCCCTCAATCGCGCCGGCGTCGACGCGTCGGTCACGCCCGCGATCGGCCAGCGCGACGTGTACGTCGCGGCGCTCGAGGACGGATCGGTCGACCTCGTGCCCGACTACACGGGCAACCTCCTGCAGTTCTACGACCCCGAGGCGACCGCGAGCGCCGCCGACGAGGTGTACGAGGCGCTGGGCGGCGCGCTGCCCGAGGGGCTCGAGGTGCTTGACCAGGCAGAGGCGGCGAACGCCGACTCGTACAACGTCACGCGCGAGTTCAGCGAAGAGCACGGCGTCACGAGCCTCGCCGACCTCGCGGGCCTCGACATCGACCTGACGGTTGCGGCGAACCCCGAGTTTGCCGAGCGGCCCTACGGGATCCCCGGCCTCAAGGAGGTCTACGGCGTCGACGCCGTGCTGCAGCCGATCAACGACGGCGGCGGCCCGAACACGCTCAAGGCGCTGCTCGACGGCGACGTGCAGCTCGCCGACATCTACACGACGACGCCCTCGATCGCCGAGAACGACCTCGTGACGCTCGAGGATCCCGAGAACATGATCGTCGCGCAGAACGTCGTGCCGCTCATCTCGTCCGACGCGGCGAGCGACGAGGTCGTCGAGGCGATCGACGCCGTGCAGGCGGAGCTCACGACCGACGACCTCGTCGAGCTCAACGCGCAGAGCACGAACGACAAGCTCGCGGCCGAGGACATCGCGGAGGGCTGGCTCGACGACGCCGGGTTCTGATCATGCGGTCACGCCTCGCGGGGCGTCGTGCGCGTCGAGTCTCGCTCGCGCAGCTGCGGCACGATCTGCAGCCGTTCGACGGGCCGGCGAGCGCCCTCCGCGAGGCGCGCGGCCATGACCTCGACGGCGCGGCGGCCGACGTGCTCCTTCGCGGGGCGCAGCGCCGTGAGGGGCGGATCCGCGCCCTCGGCGATCTCGTCGTCGTACGCGACGATCGCGAGCTCGTCCGGCAGCGCCCAGCCGCGGTCAGCCGCGAACTGCTGCAGCAGCACCGCCTGCGGGTCGGAGTGCACGAGCGCGGCCGTGCAGCCCTCGGCGCGGATCGCGTCGAGCATGCCGTCGAGGGCGGCCGAGCGCTCGGCGCCCTGCAGTAGGTCGAGCGAGGTCGACACGTCGACGGGGGACGCGACGCCGAGCTCGTCGACCGCGCGGAACCACCCGCGCCGCAGCTGCGCCGATGTGGGCGACTGGGCGGACGTGATGATGCCGACCCTGCGGTGTCCTCGCGCGGCGAGATGCCGCAGCGCGAGCTCGCCGCCGAAGTCGTGGTCGGTCGTGACCCACTCGAGGCGGGTGAGCCCCAGCGCGGCGGGCGAGCGCCGCTCGACGAGCACGACCGGGATCGGCAGCGCATCGAGCCATTCGAGCATCGCGTGCCCCTCGGCGCCGGCGTTCTCGGGCGCGACGATGAGCCCGTGCACGCCGCCCGAGTCGACGAGCGACGCGATCTGGCGCCGCTGGTCGTCGATCGCGTAGCTCGCCCCGCGCAGGGCGAGCTGCACCCGCTGCTCCGTCGCCGCAGCCCTCGCGCCGACGATGATCTGGGGCCAGTAGTAGTTCAGCGAGGGCACGACCATGCCCACACGGAAGCGCGGCGCCGAGGCGGCGGCGCGCGTGGGCACGGTCGTGTCCAGCGCGCTGCGCAGCGTCGCGCCACCGTGCACGCGCGTCACGAGCCCCTCGTCCGCGAGGCGCCCGATGTCGCGGCGGATCGTCAGCTCCGCGACGCCCAGCTCGCGCGCCAGGTCGCTCACGCGCACCGAGCCCGTGCGGCGCAGC
>Ga0079224_100015463_pt1 | contig 10688 bp, 6 predicted proteins | sample Stecom2015_FD_80414 | JGI IMG/M metagenome (GOLD analysis project Ga0079224, IMG submission 80414) | Agricultural soil microbial communities from Utah to study Nitrogen management - Steer compost 2015 | ecosystem: Environmental > Terrestrial > Soil > Agricultural land | place: USA: Utah...
GCCGATTTTGTAGCAGTAACTCAAATTATGGTTTATGTCGGTGGTGTTGTTATCCTCATGCTGTTCGGGGTGATGCTTACCGGCGGTAAAGACTTCGTATCCAAGGCACAAAACCTTCTCGGTCTTGCTCCAACAATGGGTAACAAATGGACCTACTCTTTAGCGGGTCTTGTGTCTTTAGTTTTCGTTCTAACTAATGTAAAACTTCTATCAAACATTATTTCAGATGCAGGGCCAAAAACTTTCGGCAACGAGATGCCGTCAACTGTTTCACAGATTGGACACCTTCTTGTTAAAGATCATGTTCTGGCTTTTGAATTATCTTCGGTGCTTTTACTTGGGGCCCTTATTGGTGCAGCAATGATTGCTCGTCCAAAGAAGAAGCAATAGGAAGGAACATATGATTAGTTTAGCTTCATATCTTGTAATTTCTCTTATCTTATTCGTGGCCGGTATTACCGTCATGATCGCCAGAAAGAACCTGGTGGCCATCCTTTTGGGAGTTGAGCTGGTATTAAATGCTGCTGCTCTTAACTTTGTCGCTTACTCACGTTACTTGGCAGACAATCTTGATGGTCACGTTTTTAGTCTATTTATTATTGTTATCGCAGCTGCAGAGGCTGCTGTGGGTTTAGCTATCGTGATTCGTTTCTATCAAATTAAAGAAACTATCCACGTTGACGAAGCCACACAGTTAAGAAATTAAGGGTTACTCATGGAATACAGTATTGGAAGTATTGCTCCTATTTTCCTTGCCCCTGTCTTAGCATTTGTCATTAATGCTTTCTTTGGAAGAAAACTTCCTAGAAATGGAGACTGGGTTGCCGTATTAGGTGTATTTATCTCGTTCATCTTCTCTGCAAGAATTTTCGGAGACTTTGTATTTGGTAAATTTGCTACAGATTATTACATCCATAAGACTTTTACTTGGATTGATCTCAGCTACCTAGATACCGTTTGGAAGTATGATCTTGGTATTTACATTGATAACATGGCAGCCATCATGCTTCTCATGGTTTCAGGTGTAGCTACTCTCATTCACCTCTTCTCAACGTGGTACATGGACCATGATCCACGTCACGGTCGTTTCTTTACCTTCCTTCCACTATTTACATCTGCGATGCTAGGACTTGTTCTTTCTGACAACCTTCTTGCACTCTTTATGTTCTGGGAGGTTATGGGGTTCTGTTCTTACTCTCTCATCGGTATTTACTATGAGAAAGAAGAGGCCGGAAGCGCTTCTATTAAAGCATTCATGACTACAAGAGTTGGTGACGTTTTCCTTTTATTAGGAATTGTTGCGATCTATATGGTTATTGGTTCAGTAACTTACACAGATATTTATGCTGCAATTGCAGAAGGCAAGTTTGCTAGTCAACAAGTACTAGGAATTGGCCTAGCAACTTTTGCAGGATTCTGCTTATTCCTTGGGGCCATGGGTAAATCAGCTCAGTTCCCTCTTCATGTTTGGCTTCCAGATGCGATGATGGGACCTACTCCAGGTTCTGCTCTTATTCACGCAGCGACGATGGTTGCTGCTGGAGTATATCTCTGCTTACGTATGTACCCTCTAATGGTAGCTGGTGATCTCACAACTTTCATCGCTTTCATTGGTGCTATTACTGCTTTCGGAGCTGCAACAATTGCTCTCGTTCAAACAGATATTAAAGCAGTTCTCGCTTTCTCTACTATTTCTCAGCTTGGTTATATGATGATCGGAGTGGGTGTTGGTTCATACAATGCTGCTTTCATGCATCTTATTACTCACGCTGTTTTTAAAGCTTGTCTCTTCCTTTCTGCAGGTTCAGTGATTCACTCAATCCACGAACAACAAATGCCTAAGATGGGAGGCCTACGTAAAAAGCTTCCATACACTTTCATTGCTATGCTTTGTTGTTCATTAGCAATTGCCGGTGTGCCGTTTTTCTCAGGGTTCGTATCTAAGGATAGAATTCTAGGAGATGCACTTTACTGGGGAGCAATGGCAGGACAAAACCCACTATTAATTATCGTTCCGATACTTGGATTTGCAGGAGCTTTCTTAACTGCATTCTATATGTTCAGAATGATTTTCTTAACTTTCTTCGGAGCTCCGAGAGATAAAGAAATCTATGATCATGCTCACCAAGAGCACTTGAGCATGACTTCGAACGTACCTCTTCTGATTCTTACAGTGTTTACACTTGGATTCTGGTACGCGGGTTCTTTAACAGGTCAAGGTATTGTCAACGTGATGGGCGCTAAAACAGAATGGTTTAAGATTCTTGTTGAAGCTCCTAAGGTTGAAAAGTTTGTTGGTAGCGATGCTAAAAAAGAAAGCATGTCTGCAACAACAGTAGTAACTGAAAGTTTACCTGTTGCTGTTTACGATCATCAAACTGGCTATGCTGGTCCAAATCCTGATGATCATAAGATTCATTCTGCTCACGTTATTGGTGCAGTTGCTTCGATCATTATCGCACTTTCAGGGATTTTCTTAGCATTCCTTATGTATGTTAAAGGTGTTGTGAAACCACTTGCTCCTAAATTCCCTGGGTACGTAAGAACACTTCAGAATCGTTATTACTTTGATAGAGTGTATGAAGATATCATCATTAAGAAGGGCCTCTTTGGTCTCAACCGTTTCTTGTCATGGATAGATATGGGTATCTATGATAGATACGCAGTTGATGGCTGGGCAAAAGTAAACCGCGTAATGTTTAAAATTGCGAAGTGGTTTGACAACGTAGTCATTGATGCTGTCGGCGTTGATGGTGTTGGAGTTGCTGTTAATTTATTTAATCTGGTACTACGAATTGTTCAGTCTGGTAAAATTCAATTCTATTTCATCATGCTGATTGTTGTACTTGGTAGTTATATTTGGACGTTAAACTTTTAGTAGTTTCTTTATAGAGAGAGGTTCGTCGTGAACGGAATATTGAACTGGATTTTATGGATGCCGATTATTGGTATGATTGCTGTACTAGTCACGCCAAAGGCAAAAGAAAATGTTATTCGCATGGTTGCACTAGCATCTACGGCGGTTACTCTAATTTTATCGGTAATTCTTTACTTGAATTTCGATAGCTCAACTGCAGATATGCAGTTTGTGGTGAAAATCCCTTGGATTGAGCATTTCCACATTAATTACTTCTTAGGAATTGATGGGATTACAATGCTTATGACATTCCTAAACGCCCTACTCTTTTTCATTTGTACACTTTCTTCTTGGACAGTTGATAAGAGTGTTAAAGCATACTTCGCATTACTCCTGATGCTTCAATCTACAGTATTTGGTGTATTCTTCGCGTTAGACTTCTTCCTCTTCTATGTTTACTGGGAAGTTATGCTTATTCCTATGTTCTTCCTCATCGGTATTTGGGGCGGAGAGAACAGAGAGTATGCAGCAGTTAAGTTCTTCCTTTATACATTCTTTGGATCAATTTTCATGCTTGTTGGTATTGTTGCTCTTTACTATGCAACAGGAAAAGGTCCTGACTCTTTCAATATTCTTGCTCACCAGGGCGGACATTTTGTTAATGAAGTGGTTAGAGTATTTGGATTTGAAATCTCATTTGAAAAGCTTTTCTTCTGGTTCATGTTCCTTGGTTTTGCCATTAAGGTTCCGGTTTTCCCGTTCCACACTTGGCTTCCACATGCCCACGTTCAAGCTCCAACTGCTGTATCAGTAATCCTTGCAGGGGTACTATTAAAAATGGGTACATACGGTTTCTTGAGAATCGCATTCCCAATTTTCCCTTCTGCTGCTGTTGAGTACTCTACTCTGATTGCTGTTCTCGGACTTATCTCTGTAATCTACGGTGCTTTCTGTGCTATGGCCCAGGATGACGTTAAGAAACTAATTGCTTACTCATCTGTTTCTCACATGGGTTTTGTTATGCTTGGTATCTCAGCTATGACAACTCAAGGAGTAAACGGTGCCGTTCTTCAGATGTTTAACCACGGAACTTCTACAGCGATGATGTTCTTACTTATTGGTATCATCTATGAAAGATCACACCACCGTTGGATTGTTAAGCCAGATGGTTCACTAGGTTATGGTGGTCTTTCTACAAAACTACCAAAGTTCACAACTGTGTTTATTATCGGTATGTTCGCTTCAATGGGGCTTCCTGGTCTTTCAGGATTTATCTCTGAGGCACTTATCTTTTTAGGAATCTATCAGAAGTTTACAACTATTACGGTAATCGCTGTGATTGGTCTTTTACTTGGTGCTGCTTATCTTCTTTGGATGTTCAAGCGCATGTTCTTTGGACCAGTGAACCCAGAGTGTGAGAATTACACTGATTTAAATGCAAGAGAGATCTTCTATATGGTTCCTCTTTGTATTTGTGTAATCCTGTTTGGTATTTATCCAAGCCCACTTCTTAACGTAATGAAAGCTTCTGTAGGTCAACTTGTTGAACTACTTGCGAAGTTCTAAGAGAGAGGTTTTTTGTGATACAGCAACTCTTCGGTTTTCTTAGTTACTATATTCCAGAAGTCATGTGCGTTGTGCTCATGACTACTCTACTAGTAGCTGAGGCCGCCGTTAAAGACGAGCACGGTAAAAGAACTAAGATTTACACCTATGCTCTTGTGGTCTTAGGTTTAACTCTTATTCCACTTTTCCAGAATTTAGGAAAAGCTCCGGCTCATATATTTTTTAATGCAGTAACAATCGATACCTTCAGTACCCTCATCAAGATCATCATGGTTATGGGTGCGATGGGATCAATTATTCTTAGTTTCTCTTCTAAGGATATTTACTCAAATCTTAAATCTGAATTTGCTATCTTGGCAGTTGGGGTTTTAATTGGTGGGATGCTTCTCGCTTCTGCTAATAACTTCATCACTCTTTATGTTGGAATTGAGACTCTCTCGATTCTTTCATACGTGATGGCCACCTTAAAAAGAGACGAATCAACTTCTGCTGAAGCAGGACTAAAGTATATTCTTTACGGTGGTCTAACAGCAGGTATCGCTCTTTTTGGTATGTCACATATTTATGGTGCTCTAGGAACGGTTCAGTTCACAGAAATCTATGACAAAGTGGCAGATCTTGAAGGTACCAAGTTGTGGATTGTAATTGTTTCTTCAGTCTTCTTCTTCGGTGGACTCGCTTATAAAGTTTCGGCATTCCCATTTCATATGTGGTCACCGGACGTTTATCAAGGTGCTCCGATCCCTGTAACGACTTTCTTCTCAATCGTTCCTAAGCTTGCAGGTCTAACAGCTCTTGTGCGCGTAAGTATGGTTTTCTTCAATAACAATGAAGCCCTAACCAATTCATGGGTGGCCCTACTTCTAGTAGTTGCAGGGATGACAATGACAGTAGGTAACGTAACTGCCATTGGACAAAACTCCGTTAAAAGAATGCTTGCCTTCTCTTCGATTGGTCACGTTGGTCTAATGATACTAGGTGTTGCTGTATTAAATGAAGCAGGTTTCCGTGCTCTTATTTTCTATAGCATTGTTTATATGTTCATGACTCTTTGTACGTTCTATATCACTTCGCACTTGAATGATATGTACGGCACAGATAACTACGATGTGTTCCGTGGTTTGATCTACAAACATCCGGTTATGGCCCTTGTAATGGTTGGAACTCTACTCTCTTTAGCTGGTATTCCACCGTTCTCAGGTTTCGTTGCAAAGTTCAGTATCTTTAATATCGTTATTGAAAAGAAGTACTACGGTATTGCCGTTGTTGCGGCCGTTAACGCCGTAATCTCTGTGTACTACTATCTTCGACTTGCTAAGGTTATTATCTTTGGAAAAGCCGATGGAGCTGAAGCCGTTACTGGTTTTGGCCGTTTAAACCAAGGTGTAATTGTGGCCTTCTTTATTCCAGTATTATTCCTCGGAATTTTCTGGGAGAAGATTTTCACACTAGCGGGCTCGGCCCTTATCTTTATTCGTTAATTCCTAAGGGGGAGCAATTGCTCCCCTTTTTTTGATTTTCTCCCGAAATTTCATAAATCCATTATAATAAGTTCTATGACTCAGTATCGTTTACGACTCAAGAAGGGCCGTATTATTGGACCTTTTAATCTAAAGCAAATCTTTGAATTAAAGATTAAGGGTCATATTAGCGGTGAAGAGGAATGTCAGGAGTATCCACTTGGTGAATGGAAAGACATTGCTTCATTTGAATTCTACGAAGAATTAATGGACGAAGATAAAACTCAAATTGTAGAAGATGAAACAAGTGAGAAAACTTTTGTCATTGATATCGGCTCTCTTAGAAACCAACTTCAAGAAAAAGAAATTGAAAATCTAATTGAGGAAACTCCTATTGAAGTTGAAGAGTTAACTGAGACCATTGCTTTAGGAAAAGATGAAATTCCAACAGAACTTATTCAAGATGTAGAAGTCTCTGAACCTGAGCCAGAAGAAAGAACGCTGGTCATTGATAAGAACCTTCCTCTTCAAGTCCAAGAAGACAAAACATTAATTAACCCTGTTGCCCAACAAGAAATTGCTTTAATGAGGCAGAAGCTTAAAGAAGAGGAAGAAGCGCGTTTAGCGGAAGAGCGAAGAAAAAAAGAAGAGGAAGAGAGAAGACAAAAAGAAATTGAAGAGCAAGCACTTATTTCTGCTGATGACTCAACTCAGATGATGACTATTGAGGTCTTTAAGCACGAGCTATTATCAAGTGCTAATGAAGAAGAAGAAAAACTTAATAAGCAGTTAAAAATAATTGAAAAAAAGAAAAAAGAAAGAGCGGCTCAAGAAGCAGATGATGAGGACGAGGAAGATGATATTGAAGAGGCTGCCAAAAAGGCAAAGCAAAAGAAGATTGTCATTGGAATCATCGCCTTATTGTTTATTTACTTTCTACTAAACCCTTCTGAAGATAAGCCTACAAAGCCAGCCTATGAGAACCTGCCACCACAAGTGATATTTCCTATTCCTTTCGATAAGGCCGACAAAGCAAGATCAGAGATTGAGTATGATCAGGCAAGAGAGCTCTATGCTGTAGGAAACTATCAGAGCATAGTTAAGGCCGGGATGCTTTTAAAATCAAGTTATGAGAATGATCTTTCCAATAAGAATGCTCTCAATCTTCTCGTTCGGGCCTATGCTGAACAATTAGAAAACTCATCTAAGAAAAGAGTCGACTCTCTTACCGTGTTTAATTTGGTGCAAGCAAATCGCCCGATCCTTATCCAGGACCCGAATGGAGTTATTGGTTTAAATCTTTTCTACATGGCCATTGGTAAGAAAGCAGCAGCAGCTGATGTTATTAAAAGATACCTAAAGTTAAATCCTGAAAATGTCACTCAGGATCTCTTTGCTGTGTATTTAGAAACTTTACTTAAACTTGGTCAGATTGATGAAGCAAAAACTTTTTACACGGCCTTAGAGAAAGCTCCACAGAAGAATAGATATTCTTACCAGGCACTCATTGAATACTTAACGATGAATCAAGAATTTGAGAAAGCCGAGGAGTATGCGGATGAAGCGATTAAAAATAACCCAAGATTAACAAGGTTCTATTTTTATAAAACTGATTTTCTTATTAGGAAAAAAGAATTTGATCAGGCCCAAGCGTATCTTCAAAAAGTAGAAGATCTTAATTACGAATACAACAACATCTACCTGGCGCGTTTTCTTGCAAGAACTGGACTTCTGGTAGCAGCAAAGGGTGATGTTAAAGTGGCGACCAGATTTTTAAAGAGATCATTAGAGATGGAAAACTCTACTAGTCTTCGTATGAAGTTAGCAGAACTTTCTCTAACTGGTGGTGCAGAAAAGGAAACAGATAACTTAATCTCAGAATCAAAATCCATTAAGCTTCTTCAAACTGCTAGGGACCATTTTGATAAAAGAAACTATGAGTTGGCCCTCTCAACAGCAGCAAGGGCAACTGATGCTTATCCTGGTCATATTCCAGCAGAATTATTCCTGGCACAGACTCAACTCAAACTAGGCTTGGCAGAACAATCACTTAAGACCTATGAGCGATTGGTTGAAAAATATCCCCAGCATCCTCAAGTAAACTTTGATCTAATCGATGCTTATATTGAGACTTATAAATTTAACTTAGCTAGAAATAGAATCGCTGTGATTGCTAGTACAGATATGAAAGAGAGTTATAGATACGCCTCTCTTCAGGCGAAGCTTCATAACTATATGGGGGATACTCTTCAATCCCTTTCTTGGTTAAGAGCTTCACTTCAAATGAATCCCTTAAATGATCATGACCTTTTCACCATGGCCGAAATTTTTATTAGACGGGCCAATTTTGAGAATGCGAGATCAATGCTTAATCGATGTATTGAACTAGATCCAGTTAACATCGATTACCGAATCTCCTACGCAAGGTTAATTTATGAAACACAAGATGATCGAGCTGCCATCGGATATCTTCTTGATCTACTCTCAGAGTTTGGTGAGAACCCTAAGCTTCTTGGGGAAATTGCCATCATGTACTATCGCTCGGGTAAAATAAAAGACTTCATGGCCTATAAAGAAAAGCTGGAAAAGATACCAGTTAAAGATAGCTCCCTCTACCAGTTTCTAATTAAGGCAGCATTACTTGATGAAAGATATAATGACATACCAGATTATGCGAATGAGCTCTTGAGAATTGAACCAGGCGAAATTGAAGCGATGATGACCGCCGGGCGAGTTCTTTTTGAAACAGGTAAACTGGTGGAAGCCGCAAAATGGTTTACACGATTACAAAATAGACTACCTTCATACCCTAAGGTTCTCTATTATATCTCAAGAATTAAGTTGATGAGTGGTGATCTTGATGGCGCCCTTGAAGAAGTTAAAAAGGATCTGGAGGCCAATGGCGAAAATGATTCCAGTGTATCTCTCATGGCCGAAATCTATGTGGCCAAGGGGGAGCTTCTTGAGGCAGAAAACCTCTATAAGAAGGCTCAAAAGTTAAACCCAAGATCTTATCCTGCACTGGTTGGCCTTGCCGACTTAAGCACGAAGCGAGCCAATTACGATCTTGCTCTTGATCTCTATAAAAGGGCATCAAAGTTACAAAATGATCAGGCCATTTTGCATAAGAAGATCGGTGATGTGTACCGTCTTTTAGGACAAGGGAGTCTGGCCATCGAATCCTATAAATTGTATCTTGATATAGAGCCCACTGCTCCCGATCGAAAACAACTAGAATCATATATCAGAATAATGGAATAAGGTGATTTATGCTGGATATTAAAAAAATCGAAGCTGAGTTTGAATCAGTTAAGGCAAACCTATTAACAAGAAACTTCGATGTGAGTGTTCTTGATAAAGTTGTTGATCTTAATAAAAAGAGAAAGTCGTTAACAACCTCCTCTGAATCTAAAAAATCTGAAATTAATAAATTGTCTCGTGAGATCGGTGAACTCAAAAAAAATAAACAAGATGCTACAGAGCTCATGAGTAAAGTGAGTGCTCTCAAAGCCGAGATGGAAAATGAAGCTAAGGAACTTGATCAAGTTCAAGCTGAACAGCATGATATCCTTCTTCGTATCCCTAACCTACTTCAGAGCTCAACCCCTATTGGTAAAAGCGAAGATGACAACGTAGAAGTTTCTCGTTGGGGAACTCCACGTGAATTTGACTTCACTCCTCTTGACCATGCAGATATTGGGGAGAAGCTTGACATGCTTGATTTCGAAGCTGGTGCTAAATTAACAGGCGCTCGTTTCGTGGTTTATAAAAATAAGATTGCCCGTCTTGAACGCGCACTTATTAACTTCATGCTTGATCACCAAGGTGAGCATGGATTCATGGAAATGATCACTCCGTTTATTGCTCATGAGAGATCTCTTTACGGAACAGGAAACCTTCCAAAGTTTGAAGAGGATCTTTTTAAACTAAACTCTGAACAACCTTGGTATTTAATTCCAACTTCAGAAGTGACACTTACCAATATTAAGCGTGATCAAATCATTGAAGAATCTGAGTTTCCTTTTCTCTACACAGCTTCTACTCCATGCTTCAGATCAGAGGCTGGATCTCATGGACGTGATGTGAAAGGTCTTATTCGTATGCATCAGTTCAATAAAGTTGAAATGGTGGCCATTACTACACCTTCTCAATCAGAAGAAACTCATCAAATGATGCTCAAGTCAGCAACAGAGGTTTTACAAAAACTAAAACTTCCTTATCGCGTTGTTTCTCTTTGTTCAGGAGATATTGGTTTTGCCAGTACCAAAACCTATGATTTAGAGGTTTGGGTTCCTAGCCAGAATAAGTACCGCGAAATCTCTTCAATCTCTAATTGTGGTGATTTTCAGGCCCGTCGTGCAAATATTAGAGTTCGTACCAAAGATGGGAAAATTGAGTACGCCCATACTTTAAATGGCTCAGGACTTGCCGTAGGTCGCACAGTTGTAGCGATTCTTGAGAATTATCAAGAAAAAGATGGCTCAGTGAAGATTCCAGAGGCCCTTATTCCATATATGGGCGGAATAACTGAAATTAAAAAGTAAAAACCTGTTGTCTTTTTTTTTAATTTTTCTTATATTTATAGCTCTTAACTACACGGAGGACTGGTCGAGTGGTTTAAGGCATCAGTTTTGAAAACTGACGAGGGTTTACGCCCTCCTGGGGTTCGAATCCCTAGTCCTCCGCCATATTTAAGAAAAGTGTTTTTAAGCCAAGACGGAGACGTGGGTGAGTGGCTTAAACCACACCCTTGCTAAGGGTGCGACCGGAAACGGTCCATGAGTTCGAATCTCATCGTCTCCGCC
>Ga0079224_100015465_pt1 | contig 10688 bp, 9 predicted proteins | sample Stecom2015_FD_80414 | JGI IMG/M metagenome (GOLD analysis project Ga0079224, IMG submission 80414) | Agricultural soil microbial communities from Utah to study Nitrogen management - Steer compost 2015 | ecosystem: Environmental > Terrestrial > Soil > Agricultural land | place: USA: Utah...
CTTGCCCCGATTCTGGGCCCGATCCGGGGCAACAGTTCAACTCTTGCCCCGATACTGGGCCCGATCCCGGGCAAGAGTTGAACAGTTGCGGCAAGAATGGGGCGGCTCAGGTGACCGGCGCCGTCGGCATCCGCAGCACCCAGCGGTACGCCTGCACCAAGCCGGTGTCGAAGCCGGCCGCCGAGCCCCACAGGAAGATACGGAACCGCCGGTAGAGCGGCTCACCCCAGCGCCGGACGATCTCGTCGCGGGCGGCATCCAGGCGTCGTGCCCACTCCCGGCAGGTCAGGTAGTAGTTGTGCCGGTCGTCGGCGACGCTCAGCAGCTCGAACGGTGACCGGGCCACCTGCTTGAGATAGGAGTGCAGTACCAGCGGCGACGACTTGCCGGGGTAGATATAGCGACTCATGAACGTCGAGACATTGTGCTTGGTCCGCATCGCGAGCGCGTCCAGGTAGACGCGACCACCGGGTTTGATCAGTTCGGCGTACTTGCGCAGCGTGGCCTTGTAGTTGGGCAGGTGCTCGGTGACGCCCATGTTGACGATGGCGTCGTAGCGCCGCGGTGACCGGTACTCGAGGATGTGCTGGCGCACCACCGTCGCCGGCAGGTCGTTGGCCGCGATGAAGTCCGCGAGATAGCGCTCGGACTCCTCGGCGAGCGTCAGCGTCGTGACCTGGATCCCTCGCTTGCCGGCGTACTCCACGAACGCGCCCCAGCCGCCGCCCACCTCGAGCACATGGTCGCCGGGCTTCGCGTCGATCGCCTCGATGGCGATGTCCATCTTGCGGGTCATCGCGTCCTCGAGCGGCTCGTCGTCGGACGAGAAGACGCCCTGGGTGTAGCAGCGATGCCGCTTGTCCATAAAGGTCAGGAAGAAGTCGGACTCGCGGTCGTAGTGGGCCGAGATGGACTTGCGGTCGTGCTCGGTCTTGCCGCGCAGCAGGGCCGGCGCGAATCGGGACAGCCAGGCGATCGGGTGGAAGTCCGGGAAGAACTTGCGCATCCGCAGCACGGCCATCATGTCGCCTTCGACGTCGAGGTGCCCGCGCAGGTACGCGACGGCGACCTGTAGCTGGTCCAGCGAGGCGAGGGCCTTGGCGCCGGCCCGATCGGCGACGGTGATGGTGAAGGCCGGCTCGCCCGGCCCGAACGTGTGCTTCTCGCCCTCATGCGTCGCCACCGCGAAGGTCATCGCCGGGCGGGTCGCGAAGTAACTCTGGTAGCGCTTCTCCAGCGCCCGGATGACATCGGTACCGGCCATAAGCCAATGTAACGCCGGGACGGCGGTGCGGGCATGGACCGAACGATCATCGCTCGGTAGGGAACCGCCCAGGCGGCTCGCGCGTGTCTGGTGTGATCCGCGCGGCCGGCACGGTGCGGGGGCGCGCGGGGACCCAAGCCGTCTAGGCGCAGTGGAGGAGTGGTGGGCGCGGACTTCGAGGCGTTCTACAAGGCCAACGCGCACGCGCTCGCCGTGCAGGTGTACGCGTACACCGGGGACCTCGACCAAGCCCAGGATCTCGCCCATGAGGCGTTCGTCCGGGCGTTGGCTCAGTGGCCGAAGGTGTCCACGTACGAGGACCCGATGGCGTGGCTTCGCCGAGTGGCGTGGAACCTGGCGACCAGCCGGTGGCGCCGGTCCCGGACAGCGTCGGCCTACCTCGCCCGCCAGCGGGTCGAGCACGCCGCGGAGCCGAGCCCCGACCGGGTCGCGCTGGCGGCCGCGCTCGCCACCCTGCCCGAGCCACAGCGGCGGGTAGTGATCTTGTTCTATCTGGCCGAGCTGACGGTGGCCGAGATCGCCCGGCACGAGGGCTGCGCCGAGGGGACGGTCAAGTCCCGGCTGGCCCGCGGCCGGGCCGCACTCGCCGCCCAACTCGCCGAATCCGCCGCCGAATCCCCCGTCGTGGACTGGCCCGCCGATGCCCGCGCCGAGGAGGTACGCCATGCCTGACCTGCTGGATGACGAGCTCGCCTTGGTCTTCGCCCACTTCCGCGCCGAGGCGACCCGGGCGGTACGCCCGACCGAGCTTGATCAAATTCGGGCCGGGGCCCGGAAGAGGCGGCGGCGCGAGCGTACGGTCCGCGCGGTGACCGGCGCCGTGATGAGCGTCGCCGTCCTCGGCGCCGGCGTAGCCATCGCCCAGCCGCTCGGCATGGTGCCAGCGATCGGTCCCGCGCCGCAGACCACGGCGTCGGTCTCGGTCTCCGACCTGATCGGTACGCGGCTCGAGTTGCCGCCGTGGCCCGCCGCGCCGAGTGCGTCCGCCTGCCCTCGCGACTGGATCGCCTCCGCCGCCGAGTCGGAGTCAGCACGCACAGTGGTCGCGACCGTCACGGCGGTCACCACGGTCGACGCCAACCAGGACGGACGAGGGGATCTTGTCGCAGTGCTCTCGTGCGGCGGCCCCTCAGTACCGGGCGACATCGCCCTGAAGCAGGTGGTCGCGTTCGCTCGCGAGCAGGGAGGATCGATCACCGTGCTGGGGCAGGTCGCCACTACGACCTCGAATGCGCGCGACATCATCTCGGTCCGGGGCAAACCCAACGAGGAGACGGTGACGGTGCGGTTCTCGGACTTCCGGTGGGATTCGGCCGCAGACGTGGCCCAAGTCCACGAGCGCACGTACGCCCTGCGTGACGGGGCGTTCCAGCAGGTTGATGGCCCGGCCAAGTTCGATCCGAACCCGGACGTGGCGGACCTCGTAGTGACCACCGAGCCGGTGGTGCTGCGGCCCACTGGCACCAATTCCGCCAACGGGACGCTGCGGCTGACCGTTCGGAACCTCGGTGTCGCGCCGGTCGATTCAGTGCGGGTGCTGTTCAACTCGCCCGGAGAGTACACATTCACATCGCCAACCTGCCCCAGTGACGAACACACCGCTGGCACCGGCTGCCAGAAAGGTCCGGTGGTGCCCGGCGGTGTGCTTGTCCTGACCTATACGGTCACCGCGACAACGGCGATTCCGGTGGGTCCAGCGGAAGTGTTCGTCACGAGCGATTCACCGACGGGCTATCTCGTCGAGGCCGATCTCACCAACAACCTCGATGTCGTCCCGGTCCTGGCGGGCTGAGGGCGGCGGCGCCAGACGGCCCGGATAGCATCGGCGGTGGCTTGTCAAGGGTGGCAAGCCACCGTCCCGCTATCGAAGGAGTTCACCGTGTCCGCAGCCCGTGCCCAGTCCGTCGTGGCCGACCGCGTCGTCGTCCCGGCCGGCACGACGTGCGCCGACGCGGTGGCCGCGGCGGGTTTGCCGACGACCGGCGCCAAGGCCGTGGTGGTGGTCCGCGATCCGGCCGGAAACCTGCGCGACCTGAGCTGGACGCCGGAGGAGGAGACCGCCGTCGAGCCGGTCACGATCGACTCCCCGGACGGGCTGAACGTGCTGCGCCACTCGACCGCGCACGTGCTCGCGCAGGCCGTCCAGGATCTCTTCCCGGAGGCGAAGCTCGGGATCGGGCCGCCGATCGAGAACGGCTTCTACTACGACTTCGCGGTGCCCAAGCCGTTCCACCCCGAGGACCTCACCAAGATCGAGAAGCGCATGCAGGAGATCATCAAGTCCGGCCAGCGCTTCTCCCGGCGGCGGTTCGAGTCGCTGGAGCAGGCCAAGGAGGAGCTCGCCGGCGAGCCGTTCAAGCTCGAGCTGATCGATCTCAAGGGCGACGTCGACTCGACCGAGGTGATGGAGGTCGGCGGCGGCGAGCTGACCATCTACGACAACCTCGACGCCAAGACCGGCGAGCGCCGCTGGGCCGACCTGTGCCGCGGGCCGCACCTGCCGACCACGAAGCACATCGGAGCCTTCAAGCTCACCCGTACGGCCGCCGCGTACTGGCGCGGCTCGGAGAAGAACCCGCAGCTGCAGCGGGTGTATGGGACGGCCTGGCCCACCAAGGACGCCCTCAAGGCGTACCTGCAGATGCTCGAGGAGGCCGCCCGGCGTGACCACCGCAAGCTCGGCGCGGAGCTGGATCTCTTCTCGTTCCCCGACGAGATCGGCTCCGGGCTCGCCGTCTTCCACCCCAAGGGCGGCATCATCCGCCGCGAGCTGGAGAACTACTCGCGGCAGCGGCACGACGAGGCCGGATACTCCTTTGTGAACACTCCTCACATCACCAAGGGGAAGCTTTTCGAGACCTCCGGGCACCTGCCTTACTACGCGGACACGATGTTCCCGCCGATGCAGATGGAGGGGACGGAGTACTACCTCAAGCCGATGAACTGCCCGTTCCACAACCTCATCTACGCGTCGCGCGGGCGGTCCTATCGGGAGCTTCCGCTGCGACTGTTCGAGTTCGGGACGGTGTACCGGTACGAGAAGTCCGGTGTGGTGCACGGCCTGACCCGGGTCCGTGGTCTCACCATGGACGACGCGCACATCTACTGCACCAAGGAGCAGATGCCGAGCGAGCTGCGGTTTCTGCTCAAGTTCGTGCTCGACCTGTTGCGCGACTACGGGCTCGACGACTTCTACCTGGAACTGTCCACCCGGGGCGACTCGGAGAAGTTCATCGGCGCCCAGGAGGACTGGGACGAGGCGACGGCCGAACTGGAGTCGGCGGCCCGGGAGTCCGGCCTGACGCTGGTGCCCGACCCGGGCGGTGCCGCCTTCTACGGGCCAAAGATCTCGGTGCAGGCACGTGACGCGATCGGCCGCACCTGGCAGATGTCCACGATCCAGCTCGACTTCAACCAACCGGCCCGGTTCGGCCTGGAGTACCAGGCGGCCGATGGCACCCGGCAGCAGCCGGTCATGATCCACCGGGCGCTCTTCGGGTCGATCGAGCGGTTCTTCGGCATCCTCACCGAGCACTACGCGGGTGCCTTCCCGGCCTGGCTCGCACCGGTGCAGGTGGTCGGCATCCCGGTCCGGGAGGAGCACGTCGGCTATCTCGAGTCCTTTGTGGAGCGGCTGCGGGCCGAGGGGATACGGGCCGAAGTGGACTCATCCGACGACCGGATGCAGAAGAAGATCCGTACGGCCCAGCAGCAGAAGATCCCGTTCATGGCGATCGCCGGCGACCAAGACGCGGCCGACGGCACGGTGTCGTTCCGCTACCGGGACGGGTCGCAGCGCAACGGGGTGCCGCTGGACGAGGCGGTCGCCCACGTCGTCGACGTGGTCCGCTCCCGCACCAACACCGGTCCCAGCGCCGCCTAACGCCCGCCTCCGGCCGCTGCTCAGACCCCGGACCGCGTCTGCAAGATCCTCATGATCATGATCTGAAAGCGGACATTTCGGTTCGATCATGAACTGCAGTTCATGATCGGCGAAGAGGGTGGTCGGCGACCAGCATGATCGGCGGAGGAAAAGTGGGTCGTGGATGGGTGGCGGGACGGGACATGATCGTCCCATGAAGTACGGCTTCGTGTTGCCGGGTGGGGACGCACGGGTCGCCGCCGATCTCGCCGCCGAGGCGGAACAGGGCGGCTGGGACGGGTTCTTCTGCTGGGAACCGACGTGGGGCAACGACGCGTGGATCATGCTCACCGCGGCGGCCATGCGCACGTCCACGATCCGGCTCGGCACCATGCTCACGCCGCTGCCCAAGCGCAAGCCGTGGGAGGTGGCGAGCCAGGTGCTCACGCTGGACAACCTCTCCGGCGGCCGCGTCATCCTCTCCGTCGGCCTGGGTGCTCCCGACCCACGGTTTTACATGTTTGAGGACGACCCGGGCGTCAAGGTGCGCGCCGAGATGCTCGACGAGGGACTGGAGATGCTCGCCCTGATGTACAGGGGCGAACCGTTCGAGTACCAGGGCAAGCACTACCGCGCTCGCAAGCCGGAGATGATGATCCCGCCGCCCACGACCCAGCAACCGCGGGTACCGACGTGGGTCGTCGGGCTCTGGCCGGCGCCGAGGTCGATGCGCCGGGCCGCCCGATGGGACGGCTGGTTGCCGAACTACCGTGGCGACGACGGTGCGAACGGGCGCCCCGATCCCGAACGGCTGGCCGAGGCGGTCGCCTGGATCGCCGAGGAGCGGGCCCGCAACGGCCTGGACATGGACGGCTACGACGTCATCACCGAGGGCACCACGGAGCCCGGCGAGGCTGGCATCGCTGAGGTCCAGAAGTGGGCGGCCGCGGGTGCCACGTGGTGGCTGGAGGCGGCCTGGGCGATGGAGGGCGACGTGGTGGAGCAGTGCCGCGCGCGCCTGCGCGCCGGCCCGCCGCGACCGTGACCCAGCCGGGGCACCGGTAGCATCCCACCAGCAGGAGTGACCATGCGGGGAGGGCCGGCTTGTGGCGGGCGCGCCGGACGGACTGGAACGGCTGTGGACGCCGCACCGGTTGGCCTACGTGAAGGGCGACGACCGGCCGGCGGCGGGATACGACACCGAGGCTGGTTGCCCGTTCTGCCGTGCGCCGAACCGGCCACCCGAGGACGGTCTGGTGGTGGCGCGAGGGGAGTCCGTCTTCGCGGTGCTCAACCGCTACCCGTACAACCCGGGTCACCTGATGATCTGTCCGTACCGCCACGTCGCGGACTACCCGGACCTCACCCCCGAGGAGACCGATGAGCTCGCGCGGTTCACGCAGACCGCGATGCGGGTCATCCGGCGGGTCAGCGGCCCGCACGGTTTCAACATCGGCATGAACCAGGGCCACGTCGCCGGCGCCGGCATCGCGGGCCACCTGCATCAGCACGTCGTCCCACGGTGGGGTGGCGACACGAACTTCATGCCGGTCATCGGTCAGACCAAGGTGCTGCCCCAGCTGCTCGCCGACACCCGGACGCTGCTCGCCTCGGCGTGGGAGCAGCACGGCGAGCGCTAGCATCCGTCCGTCGAAGGGAGGCTCGGTGTCGCGAGCACGGCTGCGCCAGACAGGCTGCGCCGCCCCGGTCGTGGCGGCGGTCCTGGCACTGACCGGATGTTCCTGGCTTCCGGATGATCCTGGCCCGCCCGTGATCGAAAACGACCCGCTGCCGGTGGCCGCCGAGTGGCACGACACCTGCATCGTCGGGACCTGGCGGTTGGTTAGCGGGCGCAACGCCGTCGACCTCGGCACGAGCCAGGTCGAGCTGACGACCAACGGAGATCGGGTCTTCACCGCCACCGCGGACGGCAGGCTGATCATCGAGTTCCCCGGCGACGGGCTGCGCTGGCGCGGCGCCAACGAGTCGATCACCGTTGAGGGCACGGTGACCGGCTCAGCCACCGGTACCTACGAGGCGATGCTCGGCACGTTCACCACCGAGGTGGACAACACCGGGAGCACCACGACGGTCGTCATCAACGGCGAGCCGAACCCGCCCACGACTGGTGGACCGGCGGACCGCACCACCCTGCGCTTCCACTGCTCGGACGACGAACTCATCCTCTCCAGCGACACGACGCGGTTCGTCTACGCCCGGCAGTAGGTCCGGCGGTCGTTGGGCCCGCGAAAACGCCCGCGACCGCCCGGTAGCCGCTGTGATCTCGGGTGCGCGGGACACAGCCGGGACACAGCAACGAGCGGGCGGTCGCTGTGGTCGGCGTTTCAGTGGCCGGAGGCGGCGGCGTACTCCTTCTTCACCGCGTCGGCGAGGTGGGCCGGCATCGGGTCGTAGCGGAGGAACGTACGGGTGAACGTGCCGGCACCCGACGTCATCGCCCGTAGCTCCACCGCGTAGCGCACCAGCTCAATGGCCGGCACCTCGGCCCGCACCAGCGTCCGTTCGGCGCCGGACGGGTCGGCGTCGGTGCCGAGCACGCGCCCGCGGCGGCTGGAGAGGTCGCTCATGACCGCGCCGACGAAGCTGTCCGGCACCCGGATCGTCACCTCGTCGACCGGTTCCAGCAGCTGCACCTGCCCCTTCTCGGCGGCGTCCTTGAGCGCGAGCGCACCAGCGGTCTGGAACGCGGCGTCGGATGAGTCGACGCTGTGTGCCTTGCCGTCGAAGAGGGTCACCCTCAGGTCCACCACCTGGTGGCCGGCGACGAGGCCGCGCTCCATCTGGGCGCGCACACCCTTCTCCACCGACGGGATGTAGTTGTTCGGCACGGCGCCGCCCACGACCCGGTCGACAAACTCGAACCCGGCGCCGCGCGGCAGCGGCTCGACCTCGATGTCGCACACCGCGTACTGCCCGTGTCCACCGGACTGCTTGACGTGCCGCCCATGGCCCTTCGACGCGACCGCAAAGGTCTCCCGCAGCGCCACCTTGACCGGCTCGGTGTCGAGGTCCACCCCGCCGGAGCGGAGCCGTTCCAGCACCACGTCGGCGTGCGCCTCACCCATGCACCACAGCACGAGCTGGCGGGTCTCGGGGTTGCGCTCCAGCCGCAGCGTGGGATCGCCAGCGACGAGCCGGCCGAGGTTCTTCGCCAGCGCGTCCTCGTCCGAACGGGACTTGGCCACGACCGCGATCGGCAGCAACGGCTCGGGCATCTCCCACGGGCTGATTAGCAGCGGGTTGTCCTTCGCGGAGATCGTGTCGCCGGTCTCGGCCGTGTTCGACTTGGTGATCGCGCAGATGTCCCCGGCGATGCAGTACGGCACCTCCCGCAGCTGCCCACCGAGCGGGGAGTAGATATGCGCCACCCGCTCGTCGGCGTCATGGTCGGGATGACCGCGCCGTTCCATGCCGTGACCTGAGATGTGCACGGTCATCTCCGGCCGCAGCGTGCCCGAGAAGACCCGGATCAGCGAGACGCGGCCGACGTACGCGTCGATGGTCGTCTTGACGACCTGCGCCGCCAGCGGCCCCTCGGGGTCGCACGTCAGCGGCTCCTTCGGGGAGCCGTCCAGGCCGGTCACCGGCGGTAGGTCATGCTCCAGCGGCGACGGGAATGCGCTGGTGAGCACCTCCAGCAGCGCGTCGAGGCCCAGCCTGGTCTCGGCGCAGACCGGAATCACGGGGTAGAACGATCCGCCCGCGACGGCCTTCTCCAGGTCCTCGATCAGGGTGGAGACCTCGATCTCCTCGCCGCCGAGGTAGCGCTCCATGAGCGTCTCGTCCTCGCTCTCGGAGATGATGCCCTCGATCAGCTCGTTGCGGGCGTCGGCGATCGCGGGCAGGTGCTCTGCGTCCGGATCGCGAATCTCCGGCGGGTATCCCTTGGAGTAGTCGAAGATCCGCTGCGTGATCAGACCGATGAGCCCTACCACGGACTCGCCGTCGTCGCCGTGCAGGGGCAGGTAGAGCGGCAACACGTTGTCACCGAAGGCGCGTTGGCAGAGCTCGACGGTCTCCTCGAAGTTGGCCCGCTGGTGGTCCAGCCGGGAGATCGCGACCGCCCGCGGCATCCCGACGGCGGCGCACTCCTCCCACAGTGCCGCCGTGGCCGCGTCCATCCCGTCAACCGAAGAGACGACGAAGAGCGCGGCGTCCGCGGCCCGCAGGCCGGCGCGCACCTCTCCGACGAAGTCGGCGTAACCCGGAGTGTCGAGCAGGTTGACCTTGACGGTCTCCCGATGTCCGTCGGCGGCGACCTCGTAGGTCAGCGGTGCACAGGCGAGGCTGACCGATCGCTGCTGCCGCACCGCAGCCGGGTCGTGATCGCTGACCGTGGTGCCGTCGGTGACCGAGCCCGCCCGGCTGATCGTGCCGGTCACCGCGAGCAGTGCCTCCACGAGCGTGGTCTTGCCCGCCCCGGAGTGCCCTACCAGCACCACGTTTCGTACCTTGCTGGGCTGATCCACCACCGGCGCAGGGCCGGTGACTCCCTTCTCCTGGGTCTTCTGTGCCATGTCGCGACTCCCTGTCTCACGGCGGTACCCGGCCCGCGCCACTCGCCGGCTCCGCATTGGGTCGCCGGCCGAGGACGTGGCCTACTCGCCTTGCCGGGGGAGGGTCACAACTCGCCGGCTCTTTGCCTGATCCCACACCGTTACAGGTAGCCGCACAACCCCGACCGGGTATCCGCCCGGAAGATTGCCCGCGGCAGACTGAGATTCCTGCGCAGGCCTGGCACGGATAGGCTCATCTCGCCATGGCGAGGATCTTCGGCGCGTTCAAGAGCGGTGTTCGCACTGCGTTCGACCCAGCCGGTCGGGCGCTGGTGCGGGCCGGCGTCTCCGCGGACGCCGTGACGCTCGTCGGAACGGCGGGTGTTGTCGCCGGATCCGTCGCCTTCGCGGCCCGGGGACAGCTCGTCGCCGCCACGGTCGTGATCACGCTCTGCGCGCTGCTCGACGTGCTCGACGGCGCGATGGCCCGGGCCCAGGGCGGGTCGAGCCGGTACGGGGCACTGCTGGACTCGGTGATGGACCGGGTCGCCGATGGCGCCGTCTTCGGCTGCCTCGCCTGGTGGCTTGCCACCAGCGGGCAGCACGTACTCGCCGCGGTGACGCTGGTCTGCCTCGTCGCCAGCCAGATCATCTCGTACGTCAAGGCTCGCGCGGAGGGCCTCGGCTTCACCTGCAACGTCGGTATCGCTGAGCGGATGGAGCGGCTGATCTTGCTCGGCATCGGCGCCCTGCTCACGGGTTTCGGCGTGCCCTGGGGGTTGCCGGCGGCGCTGTGGCTCTTGCTCGTCCTGACCGTCGTGACGGTGGTCCAGCGCATCGTGCACGTGCGCCGTGAGGAGCGGCGGGCCACCCTCGACAGTGGAGCGTCGGCGTGAGCCGCGAGGCGGCCGTACGCGGCGGGGCCCGGATCGTCGAACTGGGCTACGCCGCCGGATGGTCGCTGGTGAGGGTCCTGCCTGAGTCCGTGGCCTGGGCACTGTTCCGGGCCGCCGCCGATCGGGCC
>Ga0079224_100015469_pt1 | contig 10686 bp, 7 predicted proteins | sample Stecom2015_FD_80414 | JGI IMG/M metagenome (GOLD analysis project Ga0079224, IMG submission 80414) | Agricultural soil microbial communities from Utah to study Nitrogen management - Steer compost 2015 | ecosystem: Environmental > Terrestrial > Soil > Agricultural land | place: USA: Utah...
GTCGAGCTCCCCCGCATATGCTGCCGCCGCCTCCGGCGCCTCCACCGCAGCGCCGATCTGATAAATGTCGACCGGGGAGTATCGGGTCGCCTCGCGATCCGCATCGCTCCACAGGGGCGCTCCCGGTACTCCGCATCCTTCCGGCGGGACAGGCCCGGTGAACGGGTCGATCGCCGCTTCACCGTATCGGACAGCGAAGTGCAGGTGTGGAAATTGGGTCATTCCCGAAAGACCGATTTCGCCGATCGGTTGCCCTTGGTCGACCTGCTCTCCCGGTCGAACCCGCACGCTGCCATTACGAAGGTGGCAGTACATGCTCTCCCAGCCGTCGCCGTGCTGGATGGCCACCCCGTTCCCGCACTCCCGACCTTCGACGCTGGTCGCGCCCGGACCGTCATGCAGGCGGTCGGGCACCCCGTCGCGGATGCTCCGGACCTTTCCCTCGGCAGCGGCGACGACGGTTACCCCCCGCTCGATCGACTTCAGGTCGGCCAGCGCGATATCGGTCCCTTTGTGGCCTTCGTAGGAGCGTAAGCCGCATGTGTAGTCGCGTGCGCCGGGGCCCGGATCTGTGTCCACATACTGGTAGATCCAGCAATCTTCCCCGGGAGTGCAATCGACTGGGAAACGGAGCTCCGGCACTCCCCCTGCGTTGGCAGAGCCAAACAGAAGCAGGGGCGCCAGCGCCGTTGCACCGGCGCTGGACCGCATCATCCGGCGAAGCTCGGGTTCAACTCTCACGCAGAGCCCGGTTGAAGCTGTAGATCAGCGGCCGCACGAGATAGGACAGCGCGGTCCGCTCGCCGGTGACGATCATCACCTCTGCCGGCATTCCCGGGTAGAGCTCGAAGTCGGCGGCGCCGGCTTCATCCTGATGATCGAGCCGCACCCGCGCGGTGTAGTAGGGAATGCCGGTCCTCTCGTCGACCCGGCGGTCGGCGGAAACCGTCTCGACGGTCCCGTTGAGGATCGGGGAGATCCGCTGGCTGAACGCGGTCAGGCGCACCTGCGCTCCGAGGCCGGCATGCACCACATCGATGTCGTTCGGATCGACCCTCGCTTCTACAATCAGTGCGTCGTCTCGCGGCACGATCTCCATCAGCGTCTCGCCGGGCCGGATCACCGCCCCTTGCGTGAAGACGTTCAGGCCGACGACGACACCCGATACCGGTGCCCGCAGGACCGTTCGGGTCATGATGTCCTCGGCCGACCGATTCTTCTCCCACAGGTCGGCGATCTCGGACTGGACTTCCCGCAGCTGCTCGACCACTTCGCGCCGGAGGTTCGTGTCGAGGTCGGCCATCCGCATCTGCGCCTCGCCGATCGCCTGCTTCGCACGCGCGATCGCCGCGACATTCCGGGCACGAGCACCCTGGATGTTCGATGCCTCCCGCTCGAGCGCCAGCAGCCGCGGGCGCCGCGCCAGCCCCTTCTCGTACAGGAAGCGGACGTCGTTCAGCTCGTCCTGAATCAGGGAGAGCTGATTGGACTGCGATGCGATCTCGCCCTGAAGTCCACGAATCTCCTCGTTGTACTGCTCAATCCGCTGCTGCAGGATCGACTTCTGGCTGAGGACGGACTCCCGCCGGCTGGTGAAAATGCGGTTCTGGGAGGTCATCACTTCGGCGACGGTCGGGTTTTCTGCAGCCTCCGCCACCATCCATTCGGGAAACTCGATCCTATCCTTATCGTCGCGCTCCGCCGCGAGGCGCGCCTCGAGGGCAAGGGCGGTCCGCAGCCGTCCCCGCACCATCGCGAGCGACGAGCCGGGTTGGGTTTCGTCCAGGACGATCAGCGGGTCCCCGGCCTCGACCTCGCTCCCCTCCTCGACCTTCACCTCGCTGACGATGCCGCCTTCGAGGTGCTGGATAGCCTTCCTGCTTCCACCGACGACCACCGTCCCCGGAGCGATCGCGGCGCTGTCGAGCGGCGCAAGGGCAGCCCAGGTGCCGAAGCCGCCGAAGAAGACGGCGATCAATGCCACGCCGAACAGTATAGGCTTGCGAATCCCGATCGCCTCGTCGTCGACGGTAGGCCGGTCGGTGTTGGGTCGGTACAGCTCACGTCCCGCCAGTGGGGCGCCGCTGTCGCGCCGAATAGGCAGTTTCATGACGACCTCACGTTCGTATGGCTGCCCGCGGAAACCACGAAGGATGGCCGGGGCGCGGCTGTCCCTGTCTGTTCACGAGCCGCAGCCGGACGGAAGTCGGCTTCCTGCCGACCCGGATCCCGCAGGTCCCCGTCCGCAATGTGCGTAGCCGAAGGATCATCCTCGTCCTCGTCGGCCTCAGCCTGCACATCGACATTGCTGTTCGAAGTCGGTCCCGATGTCAGCCCCTGCCGGAGCCGCGCCTCGGCCTGGGCGGCGGCGATCCGCGGGGCCGGTGTCACCTTCGCGAGTATTTCCTCGCGCGGGCCGAACATCTCGATGCGTCCGAAGCGCATCACCATCAGCTTGTCGACATGCGCGAGAATGCTCGGCCGATGCGCAATCACCACAAGGGTGGTGCCACGCTCCTTCAACCGGTCGATCGCCTCCAACAGCGCAGTCTCACCTTCCGAGTCGAGGCTGGCGTTCGGCTCGTCCAACACGACGAGCCGCGGGTCCCCGAACACGGCCCGTGCAAGCGCTATCCGTTGCCGCTGCCCGCCGGAGAGCTTGGCCCCGCCTTCCCCGATTTGGGTGTCGTAGCCGTCCGGCAAGCGCAGAATCGTCTCGTGGACGCCCGCCAGCTTCGCGGCCTCGACGATCTCCTCATCGTCCGCGTTCTGGAGGCGGGCGATGTTTTCGCGGACGGTGCCGTCGAACAGCTCGACGTCCTGGGGCAGATATCCGATGTGGCGCCCGCGATCGATCGCTTCCCAGGCGGCGACGTCGGCGCCGTCGAGCCGAACATTGCCGACGTTCGGCGACCAGCTTCCGACGAGCAGGCGTGCGAGCGTCGTCTTGCCGGCCGCGGAAGCGCCGATCAGGCCGAGCGCCTCGCCCGGCTCCAGCGAGAACGACACCTGCCGGATGATCGGCTCCCGCCCGCCGGCCGGCACGAAAGTCACACCTTCGACATCCAAGCGCCCCTGCGGCTTCGGCAGCGTCATGCCTTCACCCAGGTTCGGCGTCCGCTGCAGGAGCTGCGTGATGTTGCCCCAGGAGCTCCAGGCGGAGACGAAACCGCGATAGGCGGAGATCGACTGCTCGACCGGTGCCAACGCGCGCCCGAGGATGATCGACGCCGCGATCATAGCGCCACCGGTGATGACGTGCTCGGTCACCAGCCAGGCGCCGGTGCCGAGCATCAGAATCTGGAGGAGGAGTCGCACATACTTGGCGGCAGCGGAGATGAGGCCGGCGCGCTCCCCGGCCTTGGTCATGTACCCGAGTCCGACGTCATTGCCCTGGCTCCAGCGCCGGACGATGTCCGGCATCATGCCCATGGCGGCGATCACGTCGGCGTTGCGGACCACCGCATCCGCCCGATAGAGCGAGCGCATCGATTCCGCTCCGGCCAGCTTCAGGTCGGCACGGTTCATGACGTCGTTGGCGATCGCGAAGGCGAACACGACGATCGCACCGATCAGGGCGATCCAGCCGAGCATCGGGTGCATCAGGAAGATGATCGGGATGAAGATGAACACCCACGGGAAATCGAATAACGGGAAAATGCCCGATCCCGTGAGGAACGAGCGGATGCTGGCCAGGTCGCGCAGCCCCTGCGCGCCGCGCGAGCCGCCGGCCCGCAACGCGTCGTTCATGCCGCCGGCGAGCAGCGGACCGCTCAACTCCCGATCGACCCAGGTGCCAAGACGGACCATGATGCGGCCACGCACACCCTCGAGCGCCGCCATCACGCCCAGTGCGACGGCCGCCATGAGCCCGAGGAACAGGAGCGTGTCCGTATTGCGGGACGGAATCACCCGATCGTACATCTGCAACATGAAGATCGGGACCGTCAGCATCAGCATGTTGGCGAACAGGCTGAAGATCGCGACCATCCACACGGCGCGCTTGGCACCCGTCTTTGCTCGCCTCAGGGCGTCGTTAGGCTGCATGGCTTCCTAACCGTTCGGTTGTATCGATTTCATGGACGATCGCTCGCCCCCGAGCCGCCCTTCCGAGACGGCGAGACTACAGCATCGGCCTTGAAATTTCGACAAATTCGCCAGTCCTGTCAGCTGTCGTACCCGAAACATCGCATCTCAAGCGGCCCCGGTCTGTGGTGAATCTCACCGGCCTTCGGCGGCGATGCCGGTTCCGATCTCGGCGGAAACCTATGTGCTCTTCCTTAATTTGGAGTTTCGACGCCAGCCGCGGCATCGGCTTGCGCGCGGCAATGCGAGCCCCTATTCATGCGATCGTCACGATCATGGATGGGTGGCCGAGCGGTTGAAGGCACCGGTCTTGAAAACCGGCAGGGGTTTACGCCCCTCGTGGGTTCGAATCCCACCCCATCCGCCAGCAGACCAAATTGCGCCAGTCGCCCGCGGATCGGTCAAGGCCTGAGAGGGCCCCAACCGCGAGGCTGGCTTACCGTCCTTTTCCGCTGCAAGTGCGACGGCTTCTCTCCATTCGAAAAGCGGCAGCGCAGCCGGATCGCCAGCCGTGCGGCGCGCACTCCCACGAAGACCGTATCAAGACAGCGACGAGCGAATGAGGCCCATCGAAGAACGGGTACACTCCGGCATGGCAAAGCCACAGCCGAGGCATCACTCTGGCGCGAAATTTGCTGAGTCTGCGATCGACACCCCTCCGACGTGACACGGGAATCCTGGCAGCATTCGAGACCAAGAGAGGAGCTGGCGATGAAAGTGAAGCCCATGACGATCTCGGCCTACGCGATCGAGATGCAGAAGATGACGCTTTCGCCGGACAGAGCGGCAGAGCTCGCCAGCGAGGCAGGCGCGATCAACGAGGCCGTACTCGCGGCAGCGACGAAGAGCTTCGGCTTTTTTGACGAGCCGGCACATTTCTTGGGCGTGCTCGAAGCCGAAGCGGAGAGCTTCGAATGAGCGTCGAGAGCATGCCGCCGGCCACCGGCAACAACCCTCCCCTTCCCTCGCTCGTCGAGATCGCGCGCGATATCCGCGAGCGGCGCATTTCGGCCGTGGAGGCGGTCGAAGACAGCCTGCAGCGGATCGAATCATGGCAGCCGCATGTGAACGCCTTCGTCCGGATAGACGCGGAAACCGCCCGCGCGCAGGCTCGCTCCGTCGACGAGGCGCTCGCCGCGGGCAAGGATCCGGGGCCGCTTGCCGGAGTGCCGCTGGCGCACAAGGACATGTTCACGCGCGCGGGCAGCACCGTCTCCGGCGGGTCGGCCATTCTCGGCGAGCTCACGGGAGAAGAGACCTCGACACTGCTCGAGCGCCTCGATGCGGCAGGCGCGGTGACCATGGGCGGCCTGAACATGGCCGAGTTTGCGGCCGGCCCGACCGGCCATAACGCCCATTACGGCCACGCGCGCAACCCCTGGAACACTGCGCACATCACCGGTGGCTCCTCGAGCGGGTCCGGCGCGGCGGTCGCCTCGGGCCAGGTCTATGCCGCACTCGGCTCCGACACCGGGGGGTCGATCCGCCTGCCGGCGGCGATCTGCGGGGTTGCCGGCATCAAGCCCACCTACGGCCGTGTCAGCAGGCACGGCGCCATGCCACGATCCTGGTCGCTCGATACCGTCGGCCCCCTCGCCCGGAGCGTCGAGGACTGCGCGCTCGTGTTCTCGGCAATCGCGGGTTACGACCCGCGCGACCCGACCTCCAGCCGGCTCCCGGCCGCATCGTTCGAGCAGTTGCTGGGCCAGCCGCTGCGTGGGCTGCGCCTCGGCGTGGCACGAGGAGAGCCGTTCGGTCCCCTGCACCCGCAGGTCGGCGCGGCGCACGAGGCTAGCCTCGTCGTCTTCGAGCGGCTCGGCGCGCGACTCGTACCGTTCGACATGCCCGCACCCGGGACGCTGTTCGCCCTAGCCGACGCGGTTTCGAAGTCCGAGGCAGCGGCGATGCACGGTCGCTGGATGCGCGAGCGGCCGCAGGACTACTCCGTTCACGTCTACAGCCGGACCGAGGCCGGACTGATGTTGCCGGCCACCCGCTATATCGAAGCGCTCGGCCTCCGCGGTCGCGTGACGCGCGAGTTCATCCGGACCGCATTCGCCGAGGTCGACGTGCTGCATCTGCCGGTCCTCACCCAGCCGGTTCCGACCATCGCGGAAACCGACGTCGACGATCCCGGCGCCATCCCCGGCATGGTCGGGAGCCTCACTCGGGCGACGCGGCCGTTCAACTATCTCGGCCTGCCATCGCTGGCGCTTCCCTGCGGCTTCTCGGACGGCAACCTGCCAATAGCGATTCAGCTCGTCGGCCGCCCCTTCGCCGAGCCGCGCCTGTTCTCGCTGGGGCACGCCTACCAGCAGGAGACGGACTGGCACCTTCGGCGTCCTTCCTTGCCCCGGGAGTAAATATGTCTCTTGTGCCAGGCGGCCCGGCCCGGCTGCTGCTCGCCTATGTTCCGGCTGCATTCGGCGGCTGGCTCTGCTCGCTCGCGCACGTCCCGTTGGCCTGGCTGATCGGTGCTCTGCTCGTCACGGCCGCCCTGAACGTCGCCGGACACGGACTTCCGGTGTCAACCATCGGTCGCCGCGTCGGACAGCTCGTGCTCGGCATCGCGATCGGCCTCTTCTTCACGCCCGTCACGGTCGCCGCTCTCATGGACAATGTGGGGGCGATGCTTTTCGCCGGCGCGTTCGTGCTGGTTCTCGGTTGCCTTGCCGGACTTCTCCTGTTGCGGATGACCGGCATCGACTGGCCTACCGCCTATTTCGCGAGCGTTCCGGGCGGTGCCGCCGAGATGGCGCTGATGGCGGAGCGCCACGGCGGCAACGGCGCACCCGTCGCTTTCGCGCAGGCTCTTAGGGTCGGGATCATCGTCACGATCGTGCCCCCGGCCATCACCTGGTCCGGCGTTGGCGGGGTGCCCGATTTCGTGACCCGCTCTTCGCACTTCGACCCGATCGGTCTCGCTGCCTTGATTGCGATGGCCGTTGTCGCCGCTGTCCTGACGGCGAAAGCCCGGTTGCCGAACGCATGGCTGCTCGGTCCGATGACGCTGTCGGCCGCCATCACCGGCTTCGGGATCACGCTCTCGACGATCCCTCCGATACTGATCGCGATCTCGCAGGTTCTGTTGGGGACTTCGCTCGGCGCCATGTTCAGCCGCGACACGCTTCGTGGCGCGCACGGATTTTTCACCGCCACGATGGTCGGCAACGTTGTCCTGCTCGGCGCCTGCCTGGGTCTCGGGCTGCTCGGGACCCTCGTGGTCGAGGCTCCCTTCGCTTCCATGATCCTCGCCACCGCTCCCGGCGGGGTCACCGAAATGTCCATCACCGCAAAGGCGCTGCACCTCGACGTGGCCCTGGTGAGTGCGTTTCACGTGGTGCGAATATTCATGATCGTGCCGACGACGCCGCTCGTCTTCCAAGGATTGCACTGGCTCGGAGCTCGGCTGAGCGCGAAACGCACCTGAGCTCCCGGCGGGGCACCCCAGATCCCTCGGCCTGCCGCACCCCCACCTGCCGATTCGATGATTGCAGCAGTCGGGACGCATGGTATCGTCTGGTGAAGAACAACGGCACCGCCAGAGATGAGCGGACGCCAGCCGAGGGGAGGAAGGAAGGGTCGTGTCCGACTTCGACTACTTCCTGATCGACTTCTTCCAGTCGCTCGCTGCCGGATTGATGGTCGGCGGCACCTACGCACTGATGTGCGTCGGGCTCGGGCTGATCTTCGGCGTCATGCGCGTGATCAACTTTGCGCATGGCGATTTCATGATGGTCGGTATGTATGCCGCCTACTTCCTCTTCACCGGCCTCGGCGCACTCGCTTTCCTGGGGCCATACGCGGGACCGATCGCCGCCGCTTTGCTCGCCGGCCCCATCGTCTTCGTTCTCGGCTGGTTCGCGCACCGTTTCCTGGTAGCGCGCGTCACCGGCGCCCGCGTGGTCACGGCCGAGGCCGAAGGCCACTACGCGCAGATCATCCTGACACTCGGCATCGCGCTCCTCCTCCAGAACGGCGGCCTTATTCTCTTCGGCTCCCTGCCCGTGAGCGTGCAGACCCCGCTTTCGCGTCAGTCGTGGGACATTTGGGAAATCTTTCTCAATCAGGCGCGCACCGTAAGCTTCGTCGTCGCGGTTTCGCTCGCCTTCGCCCTGTATCTGTTCCTCTCCCGGGCGCGGCTCGGCAAGGCGTTGCGGGCGGCTGCGGACAATCCGATCGCCGCCGCCTACATGGGTATCGACGTGGATCGCTCGCACCGGTTCGCCTTCGGCCTCGGCGTCGGGATCACGGCGGTGGCGGGCGGGCTGCTCGCCGCGTCGCAGTCGTTCCAGCCGTACATCGGCTTCGAGTTCGTGATCATCATGTATGCCGGTGTGGTGCTCGGCGGCCTCGGCAGCATCATGGGGGCGTTCTGGGGTGGCATGACCATCGGCGTCGTGCAGCAGATGTCGACGCTCTTCCTGCCCTACCAGTTGCAGAACACGGCGATCTTCGTCGTCTTCCTGCTGATCATCTTCCTCCGCCCGCAGGGGCTGTTCGGCCGGGTCTGGGAGCGAACGTGAGCCTATGACGGGACGCAGCCTCCGCACTGATCTGATCGGAATCGCCGCGTTCGTTGCCGTCTACGTGATCCTCACGTTCGTGGTCCAGAGCCGCTATTACCAACTGATGATGGCGCTGGTTCTGATCTGGGCGGTCATGGGCCAGTCCTGGAACATGCTGAGCGGCTACAGTGGCCAGATCTCGTTCGGTCAGGCGGCGTTCTTCGGGCTCGGCGGCTTCACTGTGACGATCGCCTTCGTCGACTACGGGATCTCGCCCTGGTTCGGCATCCTTCTCGGCATCGCCGTCGGCATCCTCGCGGGCATCGTCATCGGCCTCCCCACCTTCCGTCTGCGGGGCCACTATTTCGCCCTGTCGATGCTCGCGTACCCGCTCGCGATGCTCTACGTCTTCGAATGGCTCGGCTACCAGGAAGTCGCGCTGCCGATGATGCGCGACACGCCGGCCGCCTACATGCAGTTCGACGACGTTCGCGTCTACATCTTCCTGGCCCTGATTCTGCTCGTCGCCTCGATGCTGGTCGCCCTCGCGATGGAGCGGACCCGCTTCGGGATGTCGCTGCTCGCGATCAAGCAGAACGAGCCCGCCGCCGAGGCTGCGGGCATTCCCGCGCTCCGGTGGAAGATGCGCGCTATCATGGTGAGCGGCGGCACCGCGGCCGCGGCCGGCGGGTTGTATGCGGTCGTCCTTCTCGTCGTCACGCCGCCGACGCTCTTCGGTGTGCTGGTCTCTGCCCAGGCATTGATCGTCTGCCTTTTCGGCGGCGTCGGCGTGCTGTGGGGACCGGTGATCGGCGCCGTGATCCTGGTGCCGCTGGCGGAGATCCTGCACGGCGAGCTGGGTCACATCGTGCCCGGAATTCAGGGAGTGGTGTACGGCATCGCCATCATCCTCGTCATCCTCCTGGCGCCGGAGGGAATCTACTGGCGCGTGCGCGACCGATGGTTTGCAAGAGCGGGCATCGCCGACATCCCCGTAACGGATGCGGAGCCCGCTCCCGCTAGCCCCGTGGTTCCGCGACGGCAACCGCTTGCGGGCCGCGCCCTTCTCGAACTGGAGGGCGTCACCCGTTCGTTCGGCGGCCTGAGGGCGGTGGACGGGGTCACCCTTACCGTGAGCGAGGGGGAGATCCACGGCATCATCGGGCCCAACGGCGCCGGCAAAACGACGCTCTTCAACGTGATCAACGGCTATCTCGCGCCGGACAGCGGCTCCATCCGGTTCGACGGCACCAGTCTCGTCGGCCTGAAGCCGCACGACGTGTGCCAGCGCGGCGTCGGCCGCACCTTCCAAGTCATGCGCCCGTTCCCGCGGATGACGGTCCTCCAGAACGTGATCGTCGGCGCGTTCGCCGGCACGAGGGACGACGGCGAAGCGCGTCAGAAGGCGCTGCAGGCGCTGGACACCGTCGGCTTGAGCGCCGCAACGATCCATTCGCCGGCGGCAGGACTGACGACCAGAGAGTTGCGCCTCATGGAGCTGGCGCGCGCACTTGCCCCCGCTCCCCGGCTCCTGCTGCTGGACGAAACCCTGGCCGGGCTCGGCCGTCAGGAGCTGGAAGACATCCTCTCCGTTATCCAGCGGGTCAACCGCGAGGGAACCACCGTGCTGATCATCGAGCACACCATGCACGCCATGGTGCGGCTCGCCGATACGTTCAGTGTCCTCGACCACGGACGGCTCGTGGCGGCGGGGCCGCCGGCGGAAGTCGTCCGCGATCCGAAGGTCATCGAGGCCTATCTCGGCCGGAAGTGGATGGAACGTGTTAGAGATACGGTCGCTTAACGTCGCCTATGGCGGGCTGCACGCGCTCACGGACGTGACCCTCACGGTCCAGCGAGGTGAGTTCGTGGCTGTTGTGGGGCCGAACGGCGCGGGCAAAAGCACGCTGTTCAAGGCGATCTCCGGTACCGTCGCACCCGCCGGCGGCTCGATAACGTACAAGGGACGGGATCTGGCAGACGTGCCGGCGGCGCGGCGCGCACATCTCGGCATCGCACACGTGCCGGAAGGCAGGCAGGTGTTCGCCTCCATGACCGTCATGGAGAACCTGGAGATGGGCGCCTACACCGA
>Ga0079224_100015470_pt1 | contig 10686 bp, 8 predicted proteins | sample Stecom2015_FD_80414 | JGI IMG/M metagenome (GOLD analysis project Ga0079224, IMG submission 80414) | Agricultural soil microbial communities from Utah to study Nitrogen management - Steer compost 2015 | ecosystem: Environmental > Terrestrial > Soil > Agricultural land | place: USA: Utah...
AAGGTTTCCATGGAAAAGATATTTTGTTTCAATATAACGAAATTTCGGGAGATAGAATTCAATTTCCCACCGAAACCCCAAAATTCAATCTTCCAGATCCTTGAGTTCCTCCCTGATTATGAAGCTAGGGAAACTCAGTGGGTTGCGGATTCTGAAGCCGGAAGAAGGGCTGGAAACCGGGCTCTGGAATCCTCGCCTGCAATGTCGCAAGGCAGCCAGGCTACGTCGCGCAGGCAGCCCAGGCTTCCAGATCCCTACACTTTTGTATTCCCAATTTTATCTTGCGATAGAATAATGGATTACCAGATTGCTATTTAAAATGCAAACTCCTCACCCAGTAATTTCGAGAAAACCAAGCCGACATAATTTACCGGGGCCCCATACCTTCCATCTTCCAACAAATAACCTTTTACATCTTTCGAGTCCGGATCCACGATCCAGTATTCCTGCACACCATGACGTTCATAGCCAGCTTTCTTTTGACCTAAGTCATATCTGGACGTAAAAGAGGAGAGCAATTCTATGACCACATCCGGAGCTCCATGAAAACCATTCTGCTCAATTTTCGATAGATTTTCATTTTTGATAAATATAATATCTGGTTGGAATACATTATCGACATCCAGATGAACATCGTAAGGAGCGATCCTCAACTCTCCTTTCGGGTTAATCTCCAGGTATTTTAGGATCAAAAAAACTATACTAATCAACATCTTTTGGTGTTTGTCTGTAGGCGAAGGAGACATGATGAGATGATTTTCGATGAGCTGCGCCAGGGTTCCTTACGGAAGTGCATCATAGACCTCCCGGATGGTGCGAGGCGGCCGCGTGGTGATCAAGGTTTCCATGGAAAAAATACTTTGTTTCAATATAACGAAATTTGTGAAATTTCCGTTCATCCTACCTGGCCTGTCACCAAAGACGTAGTGGAAAGCAGGATGGTGAAAAATAGGAATTAGTACAATCGTAGATCGTAAATCTAATCCGGTTTACTCTTCCTCATCCTTTTCTAGGTTCCGGCTATTCTCCAACCAAAATGAATTTCGTGACTCGCCAGTATGGATAATTACCTGTTGGTTGTTGATCAGTTCCAACAAAGCCAGAAAGGTGACAATGGCATGCAACCGGTTTTGCATGGATCCAAAGACCTGATCGAAAGATACCCGGGAATATCGCTGAATGGTGCCCAAAATATAAGTTCGTTGATCCTCGATCGTGTACGGAATAGACACCACCTGATGCATTACACGACTCTTCTCTGAATCAAAACGATCCATAGCCGCCTGGAACAATCGAAACAAACGGTACAAATCGATCGATTCCCATTCGGATTCCACCATAACTTTTCCCGATAATTGCTGTAGTTCAGCAGCTATATTTCCACGCTGATGTCTTTGCATTCTTGCCTCTTCCATATCAGCCAGTTCCTGGAGCACGGATTTGAAGCGCTTGTATTCGATCAGACGCTGGACCAATTCCTCCCGGGGGTCTATTTCATTCCCCTGATCGTCCACTTCCTGCCGGGGAAGCAACATCCGGGTTTTGATCCGCATCAATGTAGCCGCCACGACGATAAACTCTGAAGCCAGCTCGATATTGAGCCGCTCCATGGATCGCATATAATCCATAAAATCAGTAGTGATTCTGGCGATCGGTATATTGCTTATATCAAGCTCATCCCTCTCTATGAAAAACAGGATCAGATCGAAGGGGCCTTCGAACTGTGGAAGCTTGATGTAGTATTGATCACGGGTGTTCTGAAACATGGGGTAAAGATAGGGATTTTAGGTTGAGATTGAGCTGCGGATCAAGTCCGCAGTGACGAGGTTGAGGTTGAGGCTGAGGTTGAGGTTGAGGTTGAGGGGGAGCTGAGGATTAAGCCCGAAGTGACCAGGCTGAGCTGCGGATCAAGTCAGCAGTGAGGAGGGGGTGGGAGAGAAACTAAATGCTTTATAACCGAAATACTCTCATAACTGGATGAAAAGTTAGCATTCACGTTTTCAAAGCTTATCATGAATGTTAAATTTTTTCCGACTTAAAATATTTAAATAAAGTTTTTTTGAAATAACTTTAGGCTCCTCATTGATCGTCAAAGGACTTCTAAATATTTTGTATTAAGGGAGTTATGGATAACAGACTCGAATGTAAATATTGCAAACAAACCCTGGTAAAAGAACTTTTCTGAGGTGTAGAAAATTGACTATAACTATGACCACCAAATAGAAATAAATACTTCCGAGTAGGGATATTGCTGATTCTCTGTACACTTCCTGTGTTTTTGTGTCGATTTTCCTGGAATTTGAGCAGAACTATATCTCAGTAATGTAAATCTTATTTGGGTACTGGTGCGTTGGTTTGCAAGCATACTCATTTTACTGGTTATACCATCAAATTTTGACCTTACCCTTGCATTAGGCATGGGAGATTACCGGACAAATTTTTATCGGATTAGCATCAATATTGTCACCCTATTGGGTCAGCCAATCGTTCTCCGTTTTGTGTTGGTAATAGACGCCTCCCAATCCGATCAGCACAGCCGTGACAATGATCAATTATCCAAAATGCGCCTTGACTGCCGGAATAACCTCATTTCCATATAGCTCAATAGTCTCCATCAACTGATCGTGGGTGGGACCACCCACATCGATGTGGGCTACAAAGCGGGTCAGACCAAACATCTCTATGGTCTGAATGATTTTGTCAGTCACCTCTTCTGAACTCCCCATATACAACGCCCCGTATGGGCTCATGCCCGCCTGAAACTTGTCCCGCGTGTAATTCCCCGGCCATCCGCGTTCCCGACCGATTTTGTCCATGGAATAAGCATAATATGGATAATAATTGTCCAAAACATCTTGCTTCGACTGCGATATGAAGGTATGGGAATGAACACCTACCTCCAATTTTTCGGGATCATGCCCATGTGCCTTATATTGTTCTTTATAAAAATCGATCAATGGCTTAAACTGTGACGGCATACCTCCGATAATAGCGAATATGATCGGCAAGCCCAACCGCGCCGCACGCTCTACCGATGCCGTGGTTCCTCCCACTGCTATCCACACAGGTATAGATCTGTCAGGGACAGGAAAAATGGTTTGCTCGCGTAAAGGAGCGCGATATTGCCCCTCCCAGGTAATAGGACCTTTCTTCCGAAGTTGCAGCAGCAACTCCAGCTTTTCTTCAAAAAGCTCGTTATACTCACTCAAGGCATACCCGAACAGCGGGAAAGATTCGATAAAACTCCCCCGACCGGCGATAATTTCCGCTCTGTTGTCGGATATAAAATCAATCATAGACAAATCCTGGTACAGCTTAACCGGATCCGCCGAACTGATGACATTGACCCCGCTGGCCAGTTTAATCCGCCTCGTCACGGGTGCCAGGGCTGCCAAAATTATTTCCGGAGCTGCTATGGAATAATCCTCCCGATGATGTTCACCCATCGTCACGAGATCAACCCCCAGCTCATCCGCCCGTTTGACCTGCTCGATGATCTCTTTCATCCGGTCCGATGCCTTCTGGTATTGCTGCGTCTCAGGATCATACGTCTGATCCCCGAAATAGCCTATCCCCAGTTCCATATGATATTGTTTAGGTCTTTGAATTCCTTTTTCAACACCTTAAGAAGCATAAGGTTTTTACTCCCCCTGGTGTCCTATTTTCACAGCCTTTCCTCTTCGTCATGTTTCAAGCCTCTTGCCTGTCCGTACCATCACGGTACACTGCTGGATTTTGAAAAAACACAGCTTCCATACGCCCGGATGTAGAATCTGAATTACTGTTTCCATACACCCCTCTTACATCGAATTTTTATTATCAACCACATTTTTCTTAGTTTCACATCATGCAATCGAAAGCCGTTCTCTACCTGATCCCCACCCCCATCAGTACCGAAGATACTTCCCACGGACGCATCCTGTCCGTACTACCCGATATCGAAGTGTTTATTTGTGAACGGATCCGCACCACCCGTCGCTGGCTGCGATCCATCATCCCGGATTTTGACATCGACAGTCGTATATTTTTAGAATACGACAAACACACTAACCGGTTCCCCTGGAAAGAGATTCGCCAGTACTGGCAACAAGGCAAAATATGTGGCCTCACCTCCGAAGCCGGGATGCCTGCCATCGCGGATCCGGGTTATCAGGTGGTTGCCTCAGCCCACGAAAATCAGATCCTGGTACATCCTTTACCGGGCAGCAATTCCATTGTCTTGAGTCTCATGGCCTCCGGCTTTGACGGGAACCGATTCACCTTCCACGGCTATTTTCCCATCAAAGACCAGGAACTGCGACAAGCCATCAACAGAGCGACAGCAGCGGTCCGACAAGGGTATGCTCAGATTTTTATCGAAACACCATACCGGAATACCAAAACCATGTCCGCTCTGCTGCGACACCTTCCACAGGATATCCATTTATCCGTATCATCAGCCATCGGCTCATCAGAAAGTCGTTCTGTTACACAGTCCGTCAAACAATGGAAGAGCACCGATTATCGGTATCTGGATAAAGTGCCCGCCGTTTTTTCGCTGGGTGCGATGGGGAAACGCACATGACACACCTCAATTTTTAATTGCAAATAATTATCTAACTCATATATTCCTTAAAATGCATCCCTACTTCAAACAATGCTCCCCATTCTCCCAGCCCCGAAAGAGAATTGCAAAGAGAAGACCTATGATCTGATATCGCCATGAGTACTTCCTGGAGGTCCGGCAAAAAAATTCGTTGAGAAAGAACCGGACATCCCCGGTGTGTGTTAATGGGTTAAATTCCGATACCCGGTTGGTACCAGGATTGCGGCCAAAATTTTATACATTTGACATTTTTACCACGGACTATGATCACAACTGAAGAATTTGCATTAGCTACCAAAAATCTCGAGAAAAAAGGATTTTTGGATCTGGACATCGATCCCTCTCTCGATCTGGAAGAAGAAATTCAACGGATGAAACTAGAGAAAAATGCCATCATTCTGGCCCATTATTACCAGGAGTCGGATATTCAGGATATTGCAGACTATATCGGCGATAGTCTGGGCTTGAGTCAGAAAGCCGCCAGCACCGAGGCCGATATCATCGTATTTGCGGGCGTGCATTTCATGGCTGAAACTGCCAAGATGCTTTCACCCGACAAAAAAGTCCTGCTGCCTGACCTCAAAGCCGGGTGTTCTCTGGCAGATTCCTGCCCGCCGGATCTCTTTAGAAAATTCAAAGAACAACATCCGGAAGCTGTAGTGGTGAGTTACATCAATTGCACTGCAGAGCTCAAGACCCTCACAGATATCTGTTGTACCTCGACCAATTCGGTGGATATTATCAACAGTATTCCCCGTGATAAAGAGATCATTTTTGCTCCGGACCGTAATTTGGGGGCGTACCTACAGAAAAAAACCGGTCGCGATCTTATTCTTTGGAACGGTTCTTGCATGGTACATGAAGTATTCAGTAATGAAAAAATTACTAAATTACAACTGCAATATCCAGAGGCGAAATTTATCGCACATCCTGAATGCGAGGAGCATATTCTGGAGAAAGCTGATTATATCGGGTCAACAAGTGGCCTGCTCAAGTACACCAGGGAATCTGAGGCGGATACATTTATCGTAGCAACCGAGCCCGGGATCATTTATCAGATGGAACTCGCGTCGCCCGGTAAAACATTTATTGCCGCCCCACCATCGAATATGTGTGCATGCAATGAGTGTCCACATATGAAAAGAAATACGATGGAAAAATTGTATTTGAGTATGAAATATGAAAAACCTGAAGTAACTTTGCCCCAATGGGTAATTGAAAAGGGTGTAAAATCGATCGAGCGGATGTTGGAAATATCGGAAAAAGCAGGACTGGGCTTGAAAGATTAAATTTTGGATTCAGACTGACGTTATTATACAGTTACTTCGTTAGTGGCCTTGCCTTTCACGAAAATGATGGCAAGGCTTTTTTTATGTTAGCTACTTATGCAATTTCCTGTTGAATTATTGAACGGATTGGAATAAAATCATATTTATGAGTTTAACGATTGTCGGGACGGTAGCTTTTGATTCTGTTAAAACGCCCTATGGGGAAGCCAGAAAAGTCATAGGGGGTGCCGCGACCTTTGCAGGATGGTCAGCTTCTTATCTGCATTCAGAAGTCCGGCTCATTTCCATCATCGGGGACGACTGGCCGGAGGAAGAATTAAAAAAAATGCAAGCCCGTGGCATCGATACCGGTGGAATCGAAATAGTACCAGGGGGTAAGTCCTTTTATTGGGAAGGAGAATACGATAAAAACATGATCGACAGGACAACCCTACTGACCGATCTCAATGTACTCGATGATTTTAACCCCGTCCTCCCGTCCAAATACAAGAATACAGAATTTCTTATGTTGGGCAACCTCACTCCTGAAATACAGCGGACGATCATCGATCAAATGGAGGAACGACCCAAATTGATCGTGATGGACACGATGAACTTCTGGATCGACATCGCCCTCCCATCGCTTGAGGATACCATTCGCAGGGTCGATGTTCTGAGCATCAACGATGAAGAAGCTCGATTGCTCAGCGGTGAATACAATTTACTACGGGCTGCCGACCGGATCCTGGACTACGGCCTTCGATACCTGATCATTAAAAAAGGAGAACACGGAGCACTTCTTTTCAGCAAGGACCAAATGTTTTTCGCCCCTGCTCTGCCCCTGGCCGAAATTACTGACCCCACCGGTGCTGGCGATTCGTTCGCAGGCGGTCTAATGGGTTATCTCGCAAGTCAGTCGGAAATCACTTTTGAGCATATGAAGATGGCCCTGGTGCACGGTGCCGCTATGGGATCTTTTTGTGTGGAGGATTTCTCCCTGCGCAAACTTCAAAATCTGACCCGGGAACAGATAGACACCCGGGTGAACGATTTGATTGAATTGGCCCGGGTGGAAAAATTGTAAACCCATCTATCTTCATACAGGTAAGAATTACCGTGCCCCGATATTTTGCTGCACATCAAAATATTCCGGGACTCCCCAACAAACCTGGTCATTCTCTACAATCACTGTGGGCCTGTGACTAAGGAATATCGGAACAGTGACACCAGCAACTGGCCAAGAAAAAAATGTACAATATTACATATACACTCCACCGCACATCAGGTTATTCACTGGTCTAGTTGTGACTGCTCTGCTCACAGGTCTATAATACCAGCTCTTTTTGATTCATTCTCCGTTTCGATTGTACATAACCAAACCATACTCTTCTGAGATTAACATCAAAAAGGGTCTATCCGCCCAGTTCGTCTGAGAAGCCGAAGCGCCAACTATGGGAAAAAAATTTTACAGTTTCCGAATTGATAATATGGGAGCTTATGGGACGGCATATCGTTTCCGACATTAGCAAGTCATCTGTAAGTCGGAACGGAGAATAAACGAACTATTTAGGGTCTACTCATAAGTACAAAAATTGAAATCAAGGAGTTCCGCATTTTCATCAGGTGGGTTAAAACCAACTTGTATGGGTGCTCCCATTCTCTGATTGACCAACTTTGTGACCATTTCGACATATCCGCACCGGTCAACCCACCCCGGGGCCTTTGGCCTAGGGTTGAATATCAATAGCCCGGCATGGTAACGGGAGGGGATGGAGATCTCGCGATCTCCACTCTGAATGAGTTGAACTATTCAGACATAGGGTCTAATCAGAAATACAGAAAATGTTTCCTTGATGTTCTGCAAGTTAGAGCATGTTGTTGGCCCATTCTTTAATTTTAAGTTAATGATGAGAAGTCCGATGTGCCACAGGCAAAGTTATGGCACACATACATCAATAACCTTTCCCTAAAACAAACAAATTAGAAGGTGAATACGCTCAATTTCAGAACTATATGAGATTATGAGGAAAACCTATTTAACTTATTCTCCCCACTAAGGACCAGCCAATTACTGCTTACGTCGTAGCGGCTGCTTTAGCAGCCGAAAAACTTGTCCATATGGAAGAGAACAATAAGGGCAATTATTCGATGGATGGGACATTCCGTAAAGATAAACAGGGAAAGAAAATGGTGAATATTTCTTCGGCGATTAAAACTGCTGCTATCGAAGGATGTCGGCTTTAGTCCAAATACTAGCTGGTTAAATTCACCTTTCCAATTCATTATAGTTGATGGGAACCGATATGCGATACACAGGCCGGGCATGACCGTTGTGACATGTGTTGCAATTGACTGGATACTCCTGGTATATATAGTTGTCCTTAAAATCGCCATCCACATCAAAGTATTGCTCGTTGATTTCTGCTGTCATTCGCATCATATAACGAGTGATATTTTTATTGGGATGATCATCGGACTTAAAATCCAGCTTGGAAGGATCTTTCTCAGATTTGGCGTGACAATCATTGCAGCCCATACCCAAGGCTACTTCAAAACTTTGCATGATGGCTCCTAATTCATCATCACTGATGTCATGGGGTAATACTTCCAGGTTTCGCTCATTGTCCTGGGTTTGTTTAACGGGATTGAAGGCCGATGCTGCAAGAATTACAATAGCAAAAATCAATAAGGCTCCAACTTGCCTCCTGAAGGTTTGAGTTTTCATACGTAGGATTTTCATGCGGTTATTAAAAATATTTTACAAAATATAAAATTATTTCATAAAATTCTCCAGGATGGTATATATGAGCCTGTAAATGGTCGGTTTACGTAGGTATGATCTGTTATGACTATAGGAATCCACAGTATCGCCATTGATTCGTTGTATCTTTGGAATAGTGGTGGAGGAAACTACCCAAGCCAGGAAACGATTTATTGGTGAGTCAAGGTCGGCACCAGGGTCGCTTTGGTGTGTCCGGCCCATATGGTCCCATACCGCTGATGAGTAACCTTGACTGAACGTTATTCCAGCTTGCATGGAATCATTCGTACGGACGGCGAAGGAAGTCAAAGGAGTAGGTAGGTTTTTCGGGTGGGCTGTAAGACACCCCTATGTACGGCGAGTATTATCGATGAAGTGAGCGGCAATTTTTCCGCCCAGAAACCGAGTAAATTAAATCAGCTAGGGTGAAGTATTAGGTAATATCCAGATAATATGAAAATCAATTACAACAACAAAAAATTTCAACCTGTACAGAATACAGAGAATGGTGAAACTTCTTCCCAAACCATATTCAAATACAAACAGAGCGGAAACATACTGACTGCCAAATACGAAGGTGGCAAAATCTTACGAGGCCATTTAATTGGGGTGGTGAGTCGGAAGGGCGAAATTGAAATGCGCTATCATCATGTCAATTCCATGGGGCAGCTGATGACGGGCAAATGTTTTTCCGTCCCAGAGATCATGGAGAATGGTAAAATCCGGTTACACGAATCCTGGGAGTGGACTTCGCATCCCCAAACCAGGGGCCATTCTGTTCTGGAAGAAATTTAAATTCTATACAATAAGCCACCATGCGATTATGGTCCTTTCATCACCGGTATATGGATTGCAAAGCTCTACTTCCGATGTAGCGTGAAGCTCTGCTGGCGAAGGTCCTGGAAGGCAAAAACAACCGGGAACCAAAATCACCCTCAACTACATCGTTTCCGGAATGCTGTCATACCCATCGATCGTATCCATCAATATCAAACAGTAGTGTATCGGGAACCACACGTTCGTGGGTACCGATTGATGAGGGAAAAATCGATTTGAATTTTACCAAATCCGTGCTGAGGGTTTCCAAAGGACAATTGCAATATGGAAAGGAACGTTTGGTGGTGATAATACAGTTTCGTGATCCACTGCGATATGAGCAAGTACTTACCACCAGTGATATTCAACTATATCTTATGTTCCGGATTGCAGAAGGAAATGTGGAAGATAGGGAAGCAATCCATTGAGAGCCTGTATTCTGAAGGGACTACAAGGATAATTATAAATTGGAATTTCAATTCAGGTAACGTCGGATTTTGCAAGTATCCTTCTAAATATTCCGGGAACAAATCTTTTTAAATAAACGGCCAGAATCTCGTATTTACCAATATTCACCTCCTTCTTCTTGTTGTATATAGCTCGCAATACCCTGGAACTAAAGTCTTCCGGTGACAATCCACGTGCCTGTTTATCATCCATGGTATTCTGAGGTTTGCCATCTGCGGTAAGGGCATTTTTTGAGATGTTGGTGCGGATAAAACCCGGGCAAATCAGGGTGACGTCAATATTATCATCCTGTACTTCAAACCGAAGGGAATCGAAATACCCGTGTAAAGCGTGTTTGCTGGCTGAATAGGTAGATCGTTTTGGACTTCCAAATTTTCCAACGATACTTGAAATCGTTACAATGTGACCTTCTTTTCGTTGGATCATGGAGGGTAGCAGCAATCTGGTAAGTTCGATGGTCCCGAAAAAGTTGATTTCAAATAATGTTCTCGTAACTTCCGGTAAAGTTTCCATCGCTGCTGCACGTTGACTGATCCCGCCATTGTTGATCAGAATATCGACCTGACTCCCAAAGCTCAGCGCGCTCATTACTTTATCCTCCAATGTATCACTTTGGGATAAATCCAGGGGGAGGATGTGCTTCTCTCCCTTTCCGCTGCACCGGGCCGCTACGTCTTTTAATTTTTCTTCATTCCGTGCAGACAAAATGAGATGGGCATCCTCCCGGGCAAAGGCCAGTGCCATTGCCTCTCCAAGACCCGCTGACGCACCGGTTATCCATACCCATC
>Ga0079224_100015471_pt1 | contig 10686 bp, 9 predicted proteins | sample Stecom2015_FD_80414 | JGI IMG/M metagenome (GOLD analysis project Ga0079224, IMG submission 80414) | Agricultural soil microbial communities from Utah to study Nitrogen management - Steer compost 2015 | ecosystem: Environmental > Terrestrial > Soil > Agricultural land | place: USA: Utah...
CTCCACCCAGCCCAGGGCCTTGATGTCAAGGCCCTGTTTTTGTTTCGCGGCGCCATACCTGGTGCGAAGACGTGGGCGGTGATGCCGCCGCCGATGCCGACATCCAGGAGATGCGTCTGGCGCTTGGGCGCTATCCCGAGTAGCCCGCGTCGGCCAGGATGTTCCGCCCTATCGCCATGCGGCTGGCCCGCCGTTTGGGCATGGTCGTCCAGTAGTACCAGATCATCAGCGTGATGCAGAGTGCCCAGGCCCGCCCCCGCAACCACGTCGCGTCGTCGACCCCCAGCTGGGTACGGAACAGTTCCCGGGCCGGGGGATCAAGGACTTCCCAGGCCACCACGAGGTCGACCGCCGGGTCCCCGACCGCCAGGCCGCCGAAGTCCAGGACCGCGGCCAGCCTCCCGTCCTGCACCAACAGGTTTTCGGCCGTCAGGTCCCCGTGGTACCACCGGGGCGGCGCCGGCTCCGCGGCGCCGGGGAGCCGCAGGGCGTCCTCCCAGATCCGGGTCACGGCGTCGAGGTCGAGCGGGAAGTCCGCTAGGGAGCGGCACCGTTCGATGTTCTCCCGGGTTGTCTGATCCATCGTGACCAGTGGCCCGCCGCGATACGACCGCAGGTGCGGATCGTCGACCGCCTCCGGGGGAACCTCCAGCTGTGACAAGGCAGTCAGGACGGCGGCAAGGTCTCTGGCCAGGACCTCCCGCCGAGGGTCGACCGGCGTCTCGGGGATGACCACCTCCGGATGGTCCCCGTCGAGCCAGCGCACCACGGACCAGTGTTCGGGATAGCCGTGGTCGGGTCCGCAGACGGCCACCACCTCGGGCACGGCGACCGGCAGCCGGGGCCTCACCACCGGCAGCCAGGTGGCCTCTTTCCGGATGGCCGCCGACCCGCCGGGTTGGCGGGGCAACCGCACCAGAAGCTCGTCGCCGAGCCGGAACAGCACATTCGTGGAGCCGCTGGCCGCCAAGCGGCGGACCGGGGTGGCGGCGTGGTGGGGCAGTGACCGCGCCACCAGCGCCCGGACCAACGCGGTGTCGATCGGTATCTCGTCGGAATGGAGGACGCGCGCCACCTGCCTGACTCAACCTCACCGGGGTGGCTGCGGCAAGCGACCTCCCTCGCGGCGGATCCGGCTACCTCGCGTCGGGAGCGAACCGGCTCCTCGGTTGACCGGGCCGGACAGCGTCACCCGCCGGCGCTCAGTCCAGGGCGCGGCGGACCAGCCGGCGCGGGGGACGGGCGACCGCCAGAGCACCGACCAATCCGGCGACGGTCACGCCGACCGCCAGCGCGGCCTGCACCGGCCACAGTGGTTCCGTGGTCAACCAGGCCCCGTCGAGACCGAACCGGCGGTTCCACGCGATCAGGTACGCCCCGAGGGCGAGCCCGGAGAGCATCCCCAGCGGTACGCCCGCGGCGAGCGCCACCGCCGCCTGGATGACCGTGAACCGGCGCAGAACCCTGGGCGTCGCCCCTACCGCGTGCATGGTCGCGAAGTCGCGGAGCACCTGGGTGCGGGCCAGCGCCACCGAAATGGTGGTGGCCGCCACCGCCACCGCCACTAGCAGCACCACCGGGACGAGCATGCCCATGCTGCCCCAGGGATACGCCGACCCCGACTGTCCGATCACCACCAACGTGGTGTGCTCATTGAGCAGGGCGTGGGCACGCGTTAGCTCCGGCTGGCTCAGCCCGACCGCGGTGACGACGTACTCGCCCACATACTCCAGCTCGGTGACCCCGAGCATCCGAGCAGTGTCGGGGGAGAGCGCCAGCGGTGGGGCGAAGCCTCGGATGAAGGCGCCCGGCAGGGTGACGATCCGCTCGGCCTCCGCTTCTTGCGGCAACGGCTCGCGGGAGATCGCCACCCGCACCGTGCCGTCGTCGGCCAACAGCGCGGCGTTGTTCACCACCACCCCACCCCGGTCCAGGACGGCCGCGGCCTGCTCCGCCCCGGCCAGGCCGGAGGCGCGCAGCGCATCCCCGGCCAGGACGTGGACGTCCGTGCCACCCCACCACGGCAGCGACAGCCCCGGGGCGTACGCCCGCTCCCAGGCGACACAGCGCAGCGGTGCGCCAATCTCGACCGAAGACGCGGTGTCCGGGTAGGTGCCCTCCGGGCAGGAACGACCCTCCGGTGGGAGCGCGGCCAGGTAGACCTCGCTGCCGCGGGGAATCGAGAACACCGGTTCGTGGCCGGTGACCGGCAACTCCTGGGCCAACACGTCCACTGCGGCGGTGAGGACCCGACGGTCGAACGTGTCGCTCACCGGCACCCGCGCGCCGAGCACGATCCGGCCGTCCCCGACCATGTGGCCGACCCGGTCACGTTCGTTCGCGACCCAGGAACCGACGAGCACCGCGAAGAACGAGGCGGCCGTGACCGTGACCAGCACGGCGGTCGCGGCCGGGAGGAACCGGGACCGGTGGTGGGCGGCGTCGCGGAGCGCGAGGCGACCGGCGGCGGGCAGCCGCCGCGCCAGCACCCTCAGCAGCTCGGGGAGGGAGCGTAGGAAGAGGACGATCCCGCCCGCGGTCAGCAGCAGTGTCATCAGTAGCGCCAGGGGCAGCACTCCGCCGACCACCTCCGCCCCGCCTCCCTCAGTCCCCGGTAGGGGCAGCCACAGGGACAACCGGGCGCACACGATGGCCGCGACCAGGAGCAGGGCGCCGATGAGGGCGTCGCGGCGCCGGCGGGATCCGGACCGGGCGCGGTGGGGGTGGGTTGCCCGGTCCTTGATGGCGTCGATCGGGGCCAACCGGGAAGCGGCCGCGGCCGGCGGCAGGGTGGCGAGCCAGCCCAGTAGTCCCGCGAGGCTGACCGCGACCGGCAGGATCCACCAGGGGAACCGCATCGCGGCCTCCGGTGACCAGGCCCGATAGGCCACGACGCCGATCCCCGCTCCGGCGGCCGCCCCGAGCAGCCCCCCGGCGAGGCCTACCACCAGGCCCTGGGTGGTGACGATGCGCCGCAGGTCGGTGGGGGTCGCGCCGGTCACCGCGGCCAGGCCGAGGGTACGGCGGGACTGCTCAATGGAGACGCTGAACGCCGGGGTCACCAGGAACAGCACCAGCACCGCGCCGACCGTGCCGGCGATGACGATCGCCGCCAGGCGATACAGCAGGACGAGAGGATCAGTGGCGACCGGGTAGAGCTCGTCGGGCGCGGGATAGTTCTCCAGTACGTGCCGGGAGAGCGCGAACGCCTGCAGGTGGTTGATCGCCCGGACGTGGTCCCAGGTCACCGGCGCCTCCCCGACCATGAGCCAGTGACCGGTCACTCCGGCCGGGTCGGCGGCGACCAGCTCCGAGATCCAACCGGCCAGTGCCCAGGCCTGCGGCGTGTCGGCCTCGACTACGCCGGAGATCCGGTAGGCGCGCTGGGTGTTCTGCACTACCTCGCCGAGGCGACCACCGGTGGGGCTGTACCAGCCGGTGTGGGGCGGGGCGATGAACGCGATCGAGTCGCCGATGCCCACCCCGAGCCGGTCGGCGAGCGCGGTGGTGACCACGACCTCCGTGGAGTCGGCCGGTAAGTGTCCGGTAGCGAGCCCCGGCACCAGCAGTGCCAGCGCCGCTGACCCCGCCTCCTGCAGGCGGCCCACCGACACTCGGGCCAGATCCAGCTGCGCCAACGTCTCTGCCCCGGCCCCGGCGGTGGTCTGCTCACCGGGGGCGAGCCGCAGTTCACTGGTCACGAGCAGCTCGGGCGAGTCCCAGTACGGCAGGAGTCGATTGCCGGCCGGCAGCCGCGCGGCCAGCTCGGCGCCGCTCGCCGGTACCTGGCTGAAGTCGTCGATCCACGGCCCGGGCGGCCCCTCGGGAAGTTGGGGGAACGGCGCCCCGGTCCGGGGGATGGCGGTGGTGGTGATGACCGCCTGTGCTCCAGCGGGAATGCGGGCCAGCGCGGCCTCCCGGGCCGGCACCTCCGACTGGGTCAACACGGTGCCGCTGACCAGCACCGTGATCGGGAGGGCGACCAACACGGTCGCCAGCAGGGTCCGCATCCGGTGGCGGGCGGCGTCGCGGCGCGCCATCCGCAGCGCCGCTGCCCAGGGGCGCAGCCGAGCCCACCAGGGGGTGCGTGGCGGGGCCGATGATCGAGGCATCATCCGGCCCCTCCGGTCAGCAGTTCGGCCGGATCGGAGGGACCGGTCTCATCGATGATTCGGCCGTCGCGGAGGAAGATGGTCCGGTCGGCCCAGGCGGCGAACCGGGCCTCGTGCGTGACCATGAGCACGGCCGCGCCCCGGTCGGCGCGGTCGCGCAACACCTGCAGGATCTCGGTGCCGGTGACCGAATCCAGTGCCCCGGTCGGTTCGTCGGCCAGCAGTAGCCGGCGTGGCCCCACCAGCGCGCGGGCGATGGCGACCCGCTGGGCTTGGCCACCGGACATGTCTTCCGGGAACCGGTCGGCGAGTTCGGCCACGCCGGTCTCGGCGAGTACCGCCAAGGCGGCCTGCCGGGCTCTGCGGACCGACCAGCCGTCGAGTTCGAGCGGGAAGGCGACATTCTCGGCCGCGGTCAGGGCGGGCAGCAGGTTGAAGTCCTGGAACACGTATCCGATGGCGCGGCGGCGCAGCAGGGTGCGTTGGGTGACGGTCAGGCCGGCGAGGTCGATGCCGTCGACGAGCACCTGCCCGGAGGTCGGTACGTCCAATCCACCCGCCAGGTGCAGCAAGGTGGACTTGCCGGAGCCGGACGGGCCCATGATGGCGACGAACTCGCCCGGGCGCAGCACCAGGTCGGCGTCGACCAGGGCCCGGACCTGCCGCGGACCGTCCCCGTGGATCCGCGACGCCCGGCGTAGTTGGAGGATGGGCGCTGCCTGGCCTGCGTGGCTGGTGTGCTGGTGCGTGCTCACCGGGCGCTCCGTACCAGGTTGTCCGCAGTGGTGGAAGACGCGGGCTTGGGCGCCTTACCGGTCTGGAGCTTCGCGCGGGTGACTGTCTCCTCGACTTCGTCGAGCCAACGCAGTTCGGCTTCGGCAGCGTAGATGTGGTTGCTGAGCACCAGTCGGGCCGACAGGTCAGTTACGTCCAGGCCCCGGCGCAGTCGGGTCAGGTCATGCAGGGTGCGTTGAGTGGCCGCGCGTTGACGCTGGATGAGGGCTGCGACGTCCACTCCGGGTACGACCGCGGCCAACGCCAGCTTGATGACCAGCTCGTCGCGGCCGCGGGTTGCCCGGGAGACGGGGCTGCGCCACCAGGCGGCCAGCTCTGCCCGCCCCTGGTCGGTCAGCCGCCACGGTTCCGGGGCCGCCGGGTCATCCACTGCTCCGGCTTCGCGTACCACCAGGCCGTCTCGTTCCAGCCGTTGCAGGGTGGTCGAGACCTGTCCGATGTTCAGTGGCCAGGTCTGGCCCGTCCAGGTGTCGAAGTCTTTCCGCAGCTGGTACGTGGTGGAGGGCCGCCACGACAGCAGCGCCAGCAGGGCGTACTTCACGGACATGAGGCGTCTCCCGGGCGGTCGGCGACAGCGTCGACTCAGGTGATGGTTACTCGGTAAAGGTTACGCAGTAACCATAGTGGTTGTGAGCCCGGGGGTCGCGAAGGGGTTGCGGGTGCGGCCCGGTGGCCAGGGGCTACGGAACTCTTGACCTGACGACTAGGGCGGGGTAGCGCGTAGCGCTACCCCGCCCTAGTCAGGGTCGGCTCGGGTCGCGAGCAATCAGCGGCCCGGATCGAGCCGGCTCACTTCAGAGGAAGGCGGCCGAGTTGCTCGAACATCATGTCGAGCTGATGCATACCCTTCTCGACAAAGGCGGGATCGTACTGGGCCTGCTGGAAGGATCGGACTGCATCGACCAGGTGAACACCCGCCTCCGTCACGATGGGGTGCTCGTACACCTTGCCGCTTTCCAGGTCGACGAAGCCGGTGGTGCCCAGATTGATCTTCGTATCCCCGAGCAGCTCAGAGAAGATCAGGAGCTGCTCGACAGCCTCCTGCTTCAATCTCGCCATCCGCTCGGGATCCTCGGTGACGATCGCTTTCGAGTAAAGCTGAAGACCGTCACGAAATGGATTGAATACCTCATCGCGGATGATGTCTTCAATAATGTCGATGCGGATCGGGCAGGTGAGGCACTCCGGCGGGATCGGAGGCACCCAAGGATCGAACTCCTTCTCCATGATGATGTCGATCGGAATGCACTCGTACTTGTCAAACCTGCCGTCTCCATTGAGATCCAAGCAGAGCTCCCTTTTTGCCAGCAGGGCGTGGGCTGGGCTGGTGGGGGCGAACAGCGTGGCGCTGGCTACCAGTGCCATCGCCAGGAGGATGCGGTAGAGGGTCTTCATGTGGCCGCCCTTCGTCGAGGAGTGATCCATTGACTCCACATAGTGGTGGGCATGATCGCCCATTCGCATCAGATTGTCAAATATGTGACTTAATGATTGACTGGGGCGTGTAGATCGACTAGCGTCACTTATTTGGTGGTGGCTGCCCCCGTCGTCTCTCCGGCGCGGCGGCGGACGGCCTGATCAGCGCAGGTGTGGCGCGGATGACCGTCACGGCTTTCCCGTCGGTCGGTAAGGTGTCCCTCCTGATGGGGCTGGGGAGACGGCGGGAGGGGCGGTGACCGGCATCCGGCATTTCACGGCATCGGCGATCGTTTTCGATCAGCAGGGCCAGGTGCTGCTGATCCATCACCACAAGCTGGGCATGTGGCTGTACCCCGGTGGCCATATCGACCCCAATGAGGACCCTGCCCAGGCCGTGGTGCGGGAGGTCCGGGAGGAGACCGGGGTGGCGGTGGAGCTCGTCTCAGCGGGCACGCCGTTCACCCACCCGGCGGTCGTGACCCATCCGGTGCCGTTCGCCATCCTGGAGTTGCCGGTGCCCCACGACCCGGCGGTGGGACCGCACCACCACATCGACTTGGTCTATGTGTGCCGTGCCATTTCCCGCGAGTTGACACCCCGGCCGGGTGAGATCCGCGACTGCCGGTGGGTGCCGGTTGAGGAGGTCGCCACCTACCACGTACCGCCGCACCTGCCGGACCTGATGGCCGCTGCCGCCGCGTGGGTCGACAGCGGTGCGGCCGTGGTCAGGTGAGGGAGCCGCCCCGCGCACCGATGAGGGCATTGAGTCGCCGGTGGAATCAATCAGAACAGGGTGGGAGTCTCGATCTCCACCGGCTCGGGCAACGGTGGGAGCTCCGGCACCCGCACCCGTACCTCGTCGTAGAAACGGCGAGCGAGCATCGGCGCGTCCGTGTTGTCGGGGGTGTGGATGAAGACGGTGGGGGAGCGCCCCTCCCGTAACCAGCGAGCGGTGATATCGAGCCAGTGTTGCCAGCCCGCGACCGTCAGCGCGACATCATCGCGACCGAGATAGCGAACGATCGGCCGGTCGGTCAGCGCCTGGGTCCGGAGCGGAGTCCGTGGTTTTCTTTCCCAGCATTCCCGCTCCGCCGCGCTGGTGGGGGGGCGTTGGAAGAACGCGGTGGTGTCGAACGGGATCCACTCAGCGGCCACCGGGGCGAGCACCCGTTCCAAGAGCTGGGCCGCGCGCGGATCGTCGAAGAAAGCGCGGTGCCGCACCTCTACGGCGTACCGATGATCCTGCGGCAGTCGGCGGAGGAAGGCGGCCAAGGCGGAGAGGTCGGTGGGAGCGAACGAGGCCGGTAGCTGAATCCACAGGGCATGGGCGCGCGGCCCCAGCGGTTCGATCACGGTCAGGAAGTTGTCCAGCGTCCCGTCGACTAGCCGGAGCCGGTGCTCGTGGGTGATCACCTTCGGCAGCTTGACCACGAACCGAAAGTCCGGGCTGGTCTGCTGGGCCCAGGAAGCCACGGTGTCGCGGGTGGGAGTGGCATAGAAGGTCGAATTGCCCTCGACCGCGTTGCACCACCTGGCATAGGACCGCAGTCGCTCCCGGGCCGGTAGCGCGCGTGGTAGGAAACGACCCTGCCAGGACTGGTGCGCCCACATCGCGCATCCGACATGCAGCCGCACCGCTTCATCCTCTCGCCGTCGGCGCTCGCTCCAGGAAGTGTACGAAGCGCCTCCGCGGCCACGTCGATCCACCTGATTGACCGCCGGATCGACGAGGCGCCACCATGGCTGTCACGTCCATCTTCCATGGAAAGGGCGTGATCGCCCGGGTGCGATGAGCGCCCGCAGCCAGAGTCGTCCAGAGTTCGTCTGGGGGGACTCACCCGCCGCGGCCGCGCCGCTGGTCCCGCCTCCGCAGCCGCCACGAACAGACGGCCCGCGGCGGCTGGAGAACCAGCTGGCATCCCTGATGGTGGGGCTGCGGGAACGGTTGGACCGCTACATCGGCATTGAACGGTATTGGGACTGACCACATCTCCAGTCCTTGCCGGACGATCCGGTGGCGGCGCCACGTTCCGGCAGTGATTTATCCACTTTGGGGGCTCCGGTCCCGTACCGTCCTGGTCGCTGACTAACAAGTGATGCAGCGGAGGTGGACACCCGGGTCTGGGTGGCGCGGCACACTGGCCGCGTCACCCAGACCCGTCAGGGCGAACCAGCTAGAGCTGGATCAGCCGGCGTACAGGATTTCCAGTTCTTTGAGGGCAAGGTTGAAGTGGTACATCGCCTTATCGATGTTGGGCTGCGGGGTGGGGTCACCCGGCACCGGCGGCTGCATCAACATGAGCCCCTCCACCAAGTGGGTTCCCAAGGGGATGAGCGTATTGTCCCCGTACACCTTGTCGTTCTGTAGGTCGACCCAGCCGGTGTCGCCGAGGAGAATTCCGGTGCCGTGGAGGGTCTCCGCAGATAGCAGGAACTGTTCAGTCGCTCGCTGTCGTAGCCGCGTGTGCAGCTTCGGATCCTTCGTCAGTTTTGCCCTGCTCAGCAGAAACAGACCTTGGCCCAGACGGTCGAGATACTCCCACTGCTCCCATGGCTTGACCTGGTCCAGGAAGTCGACGTAGGTCGGGCAGGACAAGCACTCGTCCGGCCATGGCCCAGGCTTGAGGGCCACCTTGGGGACCGTGATCAGGTGGCAATTCCAGATAACTTGGTTGCCGTTCTCACTGTCCGCCGGGAAGCAGATCTCGACATCATGGCCGACCTGGGCCTGGGCCGGCCCAGTAGGAGCAACAAGCGTTGCGCTTGCTGCCAGGGCCAGCGCGACCAGGATCCGTTGAAGGATTCGCACAGGTGCACCTCTCGGTTGAGGGTGGTTGATATCCGCCATTATGACGACCTCGCTCGTCGTGTTTGGACGAAATTGTCAAATATATGACTTGATGTTGCTGTCCATATTGCTGACTGGTATATGGACTCAACTTCCAAGCAGTGGATCTTCCGTCAAATCGGGGCGGCAGCAGCGTCCGCATGGGGCCCGGCTGCACCCGGGTGATCACGCCTCCTGCGGCAGCGCCGTCCCCGGCTGGGCGGAGCGGATCGCCAGGAGTCGCGGCCGCCGCGGCTCCCGCGGCGACGATCCGGGCCGCCAGCAGCATGCCGAAGGAAAGGCCGGCGGCGGCGAGATGGGCGACCACGAATCCGGTGATGGTGGCGGTGGAGGTAGTTTCTTGAGTCCGCCACGATGCCGTAGCCGACGCAACTGCTGGCGGTGGCGTGGTGGGTGGGGGCGGGTACGGCAGCGGCCGGCGCCGACCCGGGTGGTCAATCTCATCCGGGCGTTGCTGGTGCAGGAGACCCGGGACGGGTTCGTGCCGCGTGCCACGGACGGGCAGTGGCGCCGGATCGGTTTCCTCATCCACGGTGAGCCTCCGCCCCCGCACGGGGACGATCCGATCCGGGCCATCTGGATACCGCACGGGATGCGGTGGGGGATGGTGGCGGCGTTCGTGCTGCTGCTCGCGGTGGAGGCGGCGCGGCGGACGGATGGTCGGGGCAGGCGGTGGTGGCTCCCCACGCTGGGTGGCCTGGCCCTGGTCGCCGGCCCGACTAGGGAGTTATATACCCATTGGAAGATTTTTTCCGATTGGTCAGTTAAGCGTATTTTATGACCATATGCTGGCCATGGTGCCCGATGGTCCGGTGTCGTTTGTGCCGTTCGGTGCACATGTGTCGTGCGGCCATCCCATAGATAGCAATCCATCACTGGAGGTCGTGCTGTGGCCGGTGTAGGGAAACGTCATCTCCGGCAAGCGCGCGGCCTGCCGCTGGCGGTCGTGTCGACCGTGGCGGTGGCGGCCGCGCCGTTACTCACCAGCGCTGTGCAGGCGCACCCGTCCGCCGGACCCGCGGCTCCGGAGGTCGGCGCCTCCAGCCAGGTTCTCAGTCTGGGGCCGTCAGCCGCGCAGGCGTTGGGGTTTCCGGAGGGGTTGGTCGGGGCGGAGCTGCGGCTCGGTAGCCAACCGCCCCGCTCGGGAATCGGGAGCCACGCGACGCCGCCCGCGGCGGCGTCTCCGCCGGTCCAGGAAAGTGCCGGTTTCTTCAGCCCCGGCGTCTACCGGATGGGCGCCCCGAGCGGGACGTACCATCCGTTCCAGTCCGGACTCACCATCCACATCACCCCTGGCTACTACTACCCGGGTAGTGGCCCGCTGTACGGGCGTGTCTGCACGGCGGGGACGTTCCACGACACGGTCACCTCCCAGCAGCAGGTGACCACCAGCACCGGAGAGATCGTCACGATTCACACCGTCACCTACGTCACGGTTTCTTCCTCGTCGCCTTATCCGGCGCCGGAATGCCACCGGCCCGAGTGGTATTCACCGCCATCGGCAGGCGCACC
>Ga0079224_100015472_pt1 | contig 10685 bp, 11 predicted proteins | sample Stecom2015_FD_80414 | JGI IMG/M metagenome (GOLD analysis project Ga0079224, IMG submission 80414) | Agricultural soil microbial communities from Utah to study Nitrogen management - Steer compost 2015 | ecosystem: Environmental > Terrestrial > Soil > Agricultural land | place: USA: Utah...
GTTGTTGCAGTTGAGTCCGCTTGGTGGTCTATTTGAAAACTAACCTCATCGGGTTGAATTTTTACAATTGTACCTAATCCTGGTATTAACTTTTTAGCCTCTTGTGACATTCGTTTCACCTCCTTATTGTGATTGAACAACCCCAAACTTAATCCTCAGCGCTTCTTGCAGGAGTTAAGGCACTAATTATCCCAATGATATTTGGTGGTATGCTAGCAAGCAGAAATAACCAGTTGTCAGTGATGATTGATAAGACTGTAAAGAGAATAAGGGACACTGCCACAATGGAAATTCCTAATTTAACCCTAGAAGGTTTCAATGGTTCTGACATATTCATATTGATAGACATAATCACACCTGTGATCGCCCAACTTGCCAGATGAACCATCATAATGACACCCAGAACCATCGCTGCATTGAGTTCAATTCCAAACATGATTAAAGAAAATAAAACATAGAGTGATGCAAGTGTAAAGAACCAAGAAATAGCTCGAGCCTTTTGCCATATATGTTCATGCAGTTCATCCAACCCACGCTGTTTTTTAGCCATACGTCGTCCAAACCACCAGCCTAATATACCGAGTACAGCGCCTCCATATAAACCAATCATTCCAGCTATTTGTACCTCCATTATTCCTCTCCCCTTTCTTCAAATATAAAGACCTCTTCGATAATGCAATTAAATACTTTGGAAATGTTGTATGCCAGTTCGAGTGATGGGTTATATTTTCCAGATTCGATTGCAATAATTGATTGTCTCGAAACGCCTACCTTTATTGCTAATTCCTCTTGTGTCATCTTCCTGGCTTTGCGTAAGTCTTTGATTCGGTTTTTCATCATTACCTCACCTTTTTTGTAAAGCTGCCTTTACATTCATTTGTAAGTAAAGCTTACTTTACATTCATCCGAATGTCAAGGGCGCTTTACATATTTACCAATAAATTTTTTTATCACAAAGGCATTGCTTACACAACTACATATCATTTGTGGTTCATACATGAAAAGGCTAGAATGTAACTAGAACTAGTAAGGACTTGAATTGGAGGGGATTGCATGGATAAAAGAAGAATCGGCACTTCAGATTTGTTTGTAAGTAAAATTGGATTAGGTTGTATGTCGTTCGGATCAGAAGAAAAAAAGGCGCTGCAAATTATTGATGCGGCGGTTGATATGGGAATTAATTATTTGGATACGGCCGATTTATATGACCAAGGACTAAATGAAGAATTTGTTGGAAAAGCCATCAAGCAAAAAAGACAAGATATCATTCTAGCCACAAAAGTAGGGAACCGTTTCGAAAAAGGAAAAGAAGGTTGGTCCTGGGACCCATCAAAAAAATACATAAAATCTGCTGTTAAAGATAGTCTAAGACGCTTGCAAACTGACTATATTGATCTCTACCAACTTCACGGAGGAACAATTGAGGATAATATCGATGAGACGATTGAAGCATTCGAGGAATTAAAACAGGAAGGTGTGATCCGTTATTATGGAATCTCCTCCATCCGCCCGAACGTTATACGAGAATTTGTGAAAAATTCCTCTATCGTAAGCGTCATGATGCAGTACAGTATATTAGATCGACGTCCTGAGGAGGAAGTATTTTCCTTTTTAAAAGAACATAAGGTAAGTGTTGTGACACGAGGACCAGTGGCAAAAGGTCTACTTACAAATCGTCCGATAGAGGATGCTAGCTTAGGTATCAAACAAAATGGATATCTGGATTATTCATTTAAGGAACTACAAGTAGCCATCTCTACTATTAAATCGGAAGTTGCGCCTGAACGTTCATTAACTGAAATTGCACTGCAATATTGTCTTTACGAAGAAGCCGTTGCTTCTGTTGTAACAGGTGCAAGCAGCGTTCAACAAATAGAAAAAAATGTGGAAGCTGTTAATTCAAAACCATTAACAAACCAACAAATTCAAAAAATACGTGAACTTACAAAAGCTTCTGTTTACGCTCAGCATAGATAAAGGAATGTTCTCGTGCTAAAAATAATAAATTCGAATGAGAACAAGTAAATAAAACAGTTAGGACTGTATGTCCATATATTTAAACAACAAAATCCCCCACAAATTGCCTGTGGGGGATTACATTATTTGAAATCAGACCATTTAAGGTCGCTTTCGCTTAAAAGCTCCTCAAATGACTTATTTTTTTCACGTTGTCTTCGTTCTTCTCTTTGCCTTTCAAGCTCTTCTTCTTGTTTCTTTTGTTCTTGGGCCTTTAGCTGCTGTTGTGTATGCTTCAGTTTTGAAACAATATCCTCATTCAATAAATCTCCGAGGCTTACCTTTTCCTCTTTCTGCTTTTTAACAGATGGCTTTTGTTTCTTTTTAGCCATAGTATTCCCTCCATACATAAACCATTTGCTACAATATTATAGCATAAAGTAAAATATACTGCGGTGTCTATAGGGATAAAAAGGCGAATAACCGCGCATTTAGTCATTCGCCATAAGATACTTTAGTATGCATCTAAAACAACGTCATCCTCAATTAATAGGGCTGGCTCTGTTGAGTTTTTTATATCTTCAATGGTAAAGCCTTTTGCCACTTCTATTAATTTTAAACCATTCTTTTCCACATCAATGACAGCTCGATCCGTAATAATTCGATTCACTACCCCTTTTCCAGTTAGAGGAAGCGTACATGTTTTTAAAATTTTTGCTTGCCCTTTTTTATTGACATGGTCCATAATCACAATGATTTTCTGTGCACCATGTACTAGGTCCATGGCTCCCCCCATTCCTTTAATCATTTTTCCTGGAATCATCCAGTTGGCAAGGTCACCTGTCTCTGAAACTTCCATTCCACCGAGTATAGCTATATTGATATGTCCACCACGAATCATCCCGAATGATTCAGAACTATCAAAGTAAGCAGCACCTGGAATGGCCGTAACTGTTTCTTTCCCAGCATTGATCAAATCAGGGTCTACATCTGCTTCAGTTGGATAGGGTCCAATCCCTAGTAACCCATTCTCAGACTGGAGAACGACTTGTTTATTAGAAGATATATAGTTTGCAACAAGGGTAGGCATACCAATTCCAAGATTCACATAAAAGCCATTTTGAATTTCCTTTTCAGCCCGCTTCGCAATCTTTTCTCTCGTATTTGTCATAAGCCTCTCCCTCCTATTTTGCTAATGTTAGCCGCTCAATTCGTTTCTGTTGTTTACCTACAATCAATCCTTGTACGTAGATACTCGGTGTATGAATCATATTTGGGTCTAATTCGCCGATTTCATATAACTCCTCAACTTCAGCAATTGTCACTTTCCCCGCTGTTGCTATAATCGGATTAAAATTACGTGCCGTCTTGTTATAGATTAAGTTCCCCATCTTATCAGCTTTTTGGGCACGAACAAGACTAAAGTCAGCAACAAATGCTTCTTCTAGCACATATTCTTTTCCGTTAAACACACGGGTTTCTTTACCTTCAGCTATAGGTGTTCCAACTCCTGCAGGTGTGTAAAATGCTGGAATCCCAGCTCCTCCTGCGCGAATTTTTTCAGCCAATGTTCCCTGTGGCACAAGTTCAACTTCAAGCTCTCCAGATAAGGCTTGTCGTTCAAATTCCTTATTTTCCCCAACATATGAACCTATCATTTTAGAAATCTGTTTGTTTTGTAAAAGCAAGCCAAGTCCCCAATCATCAATCCCGCAATTATTTGAAATAACGGTTAGGTTTTTTATTCCAGACTCAGCTAATGCTAAGATTAAGTTTTCTGGGATTCCACATAAACCAAATCCACCAACCATAATCGTTGAGCCGTCCTTAATTTCCTTCACAGCTTCCTGAAACGAAGAATATATTGGTTTCATCTGCACACCCCACTATTCAATATTTTCAACAATTGTCGCCACACCTTGCCCCCCACCAATACATAGGGTAGCTAAGCCGTAACGGTCCTTCCGACGCTTTAATTCATGTATAAGTGTGACAAGAATTCTCGCGCCACTTGCCCCGATTGGGTGTCCTAAAGCTATGGCTCCACCATTTACATTTAAAATATCATGGTTAAAATGAAGTTCACGGTCAACTGCAATTGATTGAGCAGCGAATGCTTCATTCGCCTCAATTAAATTCATATCATTTACTGTTAAACCGCTCTTTTCCATCGCCTTCTTCACGGCAGTAACTGGTCCAATCCCCATAATACTTGGATCTACCCCTGCACTCGCATTTGCTTTAATGGTCACTAAACCTTTTATACCTAGCTCATCCGCCATTTTTTTGCTCATTACTACGAATGCAGCAGCACCATCATTAATACCAGAAGCATTACCTGCTGTTACGGATCCATCCTTCTTAAATGCAGGACGTAAAGTACCTAATTTTTCAACAGTCGTGCCTTCTTTAGGGTATTCATCTGTATCAAAGACAATGCTTTCTTTTTTACGTTGCGGAATTTCAACAGGAACAATTTCTTCCTTAAACCTTCCAGCTTTTATGGCAGCAATTGCCCTCTCCTGACTGCGGGCTGAAAAACGATCCTGCTCTTGTCTTGTAATCTCATATTTATCACATAGATTTTCAGCTGTTACTCCCATATGGTAATCATTGAAAGCACACCATAATCCATCAGAAATCATACTATCAATTAGCTTTTGATCACCCATTTTAAATCCATTACGCGCACCTTTTAATAGATAAGGTGCCTGACTCATGTTCTCCATTCCACCAGCCACTACAACATGAGCATCACCAGCTAAAATAGCTTGAGTGGCTAAGTGCACTGTTTTTAATCCTGAACCACACACCTTATTAATCGTCATAGCAGGAGTTTCTTGTTGCAGTCCAGCTTTTATGGCAGCCTGTCTAGCAGGATTTTGGCCAACTCCAGCTTGTAAAACATTCCCCATGATAACTTCATCTACAAGTGTTGGATCCACTCCAGCCTTTTCTAAAGCACCTTTAATGACCACAGCTCCTAATTCAGGAGCCGAAACAGATTGCAAACTCCCTCCGAAACTACCAATCGCTGTTCTGACAGCGCTTACAATAACAACTTCATTCCCCATTCTTACATCTCCTTACGTACAGTTATTATGTATTCACTACCATATATATTTCGATGAATTTTACGAAATACCTCTTAATTTGTCTAAATTCCTATTATTCTTGCTTTTCGCAAAATAATTCAAATAGAATAAGAATAACAAAATGTTTTACTGGAGGGCTGTCCATGCAATTACCTGAACAGGTCACGATTATTGAAGTAGGGCCAAGGGACGGGTTACAAAACGAAAAGAGTCTTATTCCAACGGAAACTAAAATTAATTTTATTCAAAAATTAAAACAGGCGGGCCTGCAAGAAATGGAACTAACCTCATTTGTTTCGCCAAAGTGGGTCCCACAAATGAAGGATGCAGAAACAATCCTCACTACTTGTCTTGATGGAACACGAAATATTGTTCTAGCTCCAAATCGTAAAGGAATTGAAAGACTGTATAAAACAAATTGTAAAGCTGTTGCAGTGTTTGTTGGGGTGAGTGATACCTTCAATCGAAAAAATATCAATAAATCAACATCTGAAAGCTTGAAAGAACTAAAGCCCCTCATAAAAGAATTAAAAGCAAGAGAATACTTTGTACGTGCCTGTATCTCCACCTCATTTTACTGTCCCTATGAGGGTAAAGTGGATGAAGAGGCCGTGCTAAATCTATGTTCAAGTTTTGTTCAGTATGGAGTCGATGAATTAAGTGTGGCGGATACAATTGGAAAGGCTAATCCCAAAGAGGTCTTCTCCCTTTTTTCAAAGCTGAAAAAAGAACTGCCGAACGTGCTTTTGACAGCTCATTTCCACGATACCCGTGGCATGGCTCTTGCGAATATAGTCGCAGTTCTTCAGGCTGGGATTGACCGCTTTGACACTTCTGCAGGAGGATTAGGTGGTTGTCCATTTGCTCCTGGCGCAACTGGGAATGTTGCTACGGAAGATGTCGTGTATATGCTTGAGAAAATGGGAATTCCAACAGGCGTGGACCTTTCAAAACTTGTGAAGGCTTTGGATGTAATCAAGCCACATCTTTCTCGGCCGATTGAAAGTAAATATTATCGGTTACAGTCTGAATAATCCGTTTACTAACTCCACATCCTATCCATGAAATAATACATAGGGTTCAGAAAGTCGACAAATCTGAAGTAAGAAAGGTATCGAACTTGAGACTTAAGGATTGAAGCGTGTACAATTAATACGCGAGAGCCGCAAGAGAACGAGTCCACAAATAATCGTAGCTTTTTTGGTGACTTTTTGAACATCCTATAGGAAATGGAGTTGTTACCATTGGCGAAACGTGACAAAGGTCGTTCCCAAAAAGGGAAACCGAATGCCGACACGACAAATAATACAATGGCTGCAGAAGAAATGGAAAAAGCCGTACACCCGACAAACCGCCAAAATTCAGAGCAATAAAACATCCCCTGGTACAACTAAGTACCAGGGGATGTTTTTAGATTTTAGGAACGGTTTCTACCTTAATCCCAGCTTTTGCTTCTGCCTCCTTTCTCACTTTACGGGTTGTAACTGTCCGAGAAAACAACCGATAAACTGCTGGAATTAACAATAATGTAATAAGGGTTGCAAATGTAAGTCCTGAGATGATAACTGTGGCCATTGGTGCCTGATAATTTCCAGATGCTCCTGATTCAAGAGCTAACGGAAGCATCCCACCAACTGTCGTTAATGTTGTCATAAAGATCGGGCGAATTCGATCAATTCCCGCTCCGATTAGCGCCTCTTCAACCGAGTATCCTTCCTTCCTGAGCTGATTTGTTCTGTCAACGAGCAGTATTGCGTTATTTAGTACAATACCCACTAACATGATAATTCCCATTCCCGATATGAGGTTTAATTCCATTTGAGTGATAAATAATCCCAAAATAATCCCAATGATGGTGATTGGAATGACAGACATGACAATCAATGGATGACCAAGATGATTAAATTGAATAGCCATGACCATATAAACTAGGAAGATCGCTATGGCAAACACAAACAACATCTCCATCATGAGTTCCTGTTGCTGCTCTAAATCACCTCCTGTTGAGAGAGTATACCCGGTTGGCACTTCGAATCCATTCATTGCTTTTTGAATGTCACGATTTACTGCACCAAGATCACGATCTTTAATATCCGCAGAAATGGTAACAAGTCTCTCTCCATTCGAGTGAATGATTTCGTTGGGGGATTGAACACTCTTCAGTTCTATATAAGTAGAAAGTGGCTTTTCCTCACCGTTTACATTCAATTTCATCTCGAGTAAATCTTCTTTTGATGCTGGTATTTTGGTCCAACTAAGCCTTACAGGAATGGTTTCTCCCTGATTTTGCAACGAACCAACTGGCATTTGAATAAAGGATTCCTCCATAAACTGTTTGATTTGTGCAGGATGCAAGCCTGCCTTTTCTATTTCTTTTTCCTTTAAAATAACTTGTTGTTCTTCAGACGTTCTTGCATTTGTACTAGAAATCGCTGAAATACCTTCTATTTTGTTAAGCTCATCTATAAATTGGGTTGAAATTTCTTGAAGTTGATCAAAATCTTCTCCTTTAATATTGACTTGAACGGGATATCCTCCCCCGCCTTCCATAACACTTTGCACACCTAAAACAGGGTGTTCCTTCTGCATTTCTCTTATTGTATCTAGTATATTTTCATTTACTTCCTTTTGTTCAAGCGTTATTTGATCCCCTTTCGTCATATTTATAATAATGTAAGCCATGTTTCCATTGTCCATTACGTAATTGGTCTCTACATCCTGAACTTCTTGTAGTCTTTCATTTATTTCATTAATCATACTCTGTTTTTCTTCAATCGAAAGTCCTGGTTCTAGCTCTACTGCAAGTTCTGCATAGCGATTTAACATATCAGGCATAATTTGTCATTGGTACTTTAGTTACAAGAAACAGGGAACCGACAAGCATCAATAGAAACAAAGAGATAACGGCAAAGCTGTTTCGTTTCTTTTTAATGACCCAAGCCACAAGATTTCGATAACCATTCATTAAGAGCGGTTCTTTTTTTGATTTCGTTGTTTTTCTAAGCCTTAAAAAATTCTCGGAAAGTGTTGGGATCAGTGTGAATGCAATCACAACTGAACTGATTAACGTAATGGCCACTACAGCCGAGAGCATAATGACAAATTTGCCCATCTCACCACCGATTAAACCAATCGGCAGAAAAACAACAATTGTTGTCAGCATCGATGCAATAACAGCAGATGCAACTTCTTTTGTCCCTTTGATAACCGCGTCAAATTTTTCAAATCCTTGTTCTTTCTTTTTATAGATGGCTTCTAGGATGACAATCGAAGAATCTACCATCATTCCAATCCCTAACCCGAGTCCAAGTAGTGTTAGCATATTAAAACTATAATCAAATAACCACATTACGATAAAGGTCAATAGCACAGATGAGGGAATGGATAAACCAATAATAAAAGTCGCCCTCATGTTTCGTAAAAAGAGTAATAAAATAACTATCGCAATGACTCCACCGATTAAAATATTGTCCTTCACACCATCAATCGATTCACTCACATAATCGGCTTGGGCTACTACCTCGTTTAATTCATAACCCTTTACTAAATTTTCATTTTTTATTTTCTCGACTTCTGCCCGTACTGCTTTCGCCATCTCAATTTGGGTTACATTCGAAACGCGACCAACCTGGACCAAAATAAAGTCCTGTGAACCGTTTTTCCATACAAATGAGTGGTTTTCAAGAGGCTTTATCGTGATATCTGCAATTTCCTTTAACAATATAGATCCTTCTTGCGTTGGGATTGAAATATTCTCGACATCTGTTACATTATCGATCTTCGCATTCCATCTCAAGGAAGGCGAATCCTTTTCACTCTGTAATTCACCAATTGTCGCCTCACTACTAGACTCCTGGATTGCTGCAATTACTTCTGTAATCGTTAGATGATGCTCACGTATTTTTTCACGTTCTACATTGATCGCAACCTCTTGTTCCTCAACACCTACAAGTGATACGTCCCTGACTTCAGGTAAGGCTTCTAGTCTTGGTTCTAAAATATCTTTTGCAAATGCAGACATTTCTTCCATTGTCCCACCTGAAATATCCATAAAAAATTCGTAGCTTTGACTTCCACCATATTGACCTGATGCAACATCTGTAACTCCTGGATACTCAGATTTAGCAGATGCAACAATCGCTTCAACCTCTTTATATATTTCTTCTCCTCTTCCAGCTTCAAAGCTTAAAGCCAGAGCAGTTCTACCGATATTCGTGGTTGAATCAATTTCCTCAACACCTTCTATTGCTAAAATACGCTGCTCAAGAGGAGTTGTTATCGTTCTTTCCACTTCAACGGCTGCCATCTCACCTGCATAAATTTCAACATAGGCTCCATCTAGTTTCACAGGTGGCATTAGCTCTTTATCTACTTTTACTAATGAATAGCTTCCAACGACTGCTACTAGAAAAATCAATAATGAAATCATGATTTTCCTTCGTACAATAAATTTCAATATCTTCACATCTCATCTCCTCTTTCCCTAATAGGTAAAATTTAGTATTTTTGTATAAATTAATCATATCCACTTATCGGAAGAAGTATAATGAGCCAGAGATTTATCTTTACCTAAGCCTTAAGTCGTAGGTAAATGATGGTGATTGGATTAAAAAAGGATATAATATAGGAAGCACACTAATCGGAATGTTTGGAAGGAGTGTTTTTCATGAAACGAATGAAAAAAATTTTTATCTTCCTCGGAATTTTAATTGGCTACACGGTTACCATTGGAATGGTTTTTACAAATATTGTAATGTTTATGAAGAAGAAAACAGATGATGAAATTCTTGAACGTGAAACAAAAGAAGGCCGTCTGACTTTAGATGAGGTCCACGCCCTTCAAAAAGAGGACGTATCCATTCACTCCAAATTCGGATATACCATTAAAGGATGGCTGGTGAAAGGTACGGATAAAAACAGATTCATTATCATTTCACACGGTGTGACTCAAAACAAACTGAATTCCATTAAATACATGAAGCTTTTCTTAGAACGCGGTTGGAATGTTCTTTTATATGACCATCGCAGACATGGAGAAACTGGTGGAAAAACTACAAGTTACGGTCATTACGAAAAATTTGATCTTGCATCGGTCGTTTCCTGGATTAAGGAAAAGTATGGAGATGATTGTACACTCGGTATTCACGGAGAATCAATGGGTGCTGTGACAACCCTGCTTTACGCTGGGATGATTGAGGATGGAGCTGATTTTTATATTGTAGATTGTCCATTTTCTGACTTTGAAGCCCAATTGAAATATTTATTAAAAGTGGATTATCGAATTCCTGCTTCACTTGTCCTTCCCTTTGCGAATCTATTTTTGAAACTTCGAGATGGATATAGTATTAAAGATGTTTCTCCAGTTTCTGTCATTCAAAATATTAAAAGTCCCGTTTTATTTATCCATAGTGCAAAGGATGATTATATTTTGCCTGAAATGACAATCGAGCTCTATAACATGAAGGATGGGCCTAAACAAATGCTGATTGCCGAAAAAGGAAAGCATGCTTATTCCTTTGCTGATAACAAGGAAGCCTATGAAAAAGTAATTGATGACTTTATGAAAGAATATGTAGGGGACTGAACGATCAGTCCCTTACATCTTGTAGACAACTACACTCATTTTTATAGGAA
>Ga0079224_100015474_pt1 | contig 10685 bp, 8 predicted proteins | sample Stecom2015_FD_80414 | JGI IMG/M metagenome (GOLD analysis project Ga0079224, IMG submission 80414) | Agricultural soil microbial communities from Utah to study Nitrogen management - Steer compost 2015 | ecosystem: Environmental > Terrestrial > Soil > Agricultural land | place: USA: Utah...
CACGGTTCGTGACACGCTCGCCCTGCTCCGTGGCGGCCTGAACATCCCGGCGCGACGCGGCCTAGGTTGCGGTGTCGTGAAGGGGTGGATGGTCGGACTGGCACTGGTGATCGTGCTCGTCGCGTCCGGGACGGGCCTGTGGATCACCTGGGACGACACCCAGACCTCCCGAGCCAGCCCGGTCGGCCGGACCGCCGACGTCGCCACCTCGACGACGGCCGGCCAGGACGCCCGGACGACGACCACGATGGCGCTCGCCCCGGCCTGCGGGTTCGGCGACGAGCCCGTCACCACCGACCCCGCCGAGGACTGGGCCACGACGATCGTCGACACCCGGCACCGGCTCCCCGAGGACTTCGTGCCCCCCGACCTCGTGCCCGTGTCCGACGCAGGCTTCGACACCCAGGACCAGGTCCGGGCCGTCATGATCGAGGACCTCGCCGCCATGCGGGCGGCCGCCGAGGCCGCCGGCGCCCCGTTCGTCGTCGTCTCCGGCTACCGCAGCTTCTCGTACCAGGCGCAGCTCTACCTCCAGCGGGTCGCGCAGGTCGGCGAGGAGGAGGCCAACCGGCGGGCCGCCCGGCCGGGCCACAGCGAGCACCAGCTCGGCACCGCCATCGACGTGCTCGACCCCCAGGGCGGCGACCTCACGACCGCCTTCGCGGAGACGCCCACCGGCCGGTGGATCGCGGACCACGCCCACGAGTTCGGCTTCGTCCTCAGCTACCCGGAGGGCGCCCGCGACCGCACCTGCTACGACTACGAGCCCTGGCACCTGCGCTACGTGGGCCGGGACGCCGCGGCGGCGATCCACGAGCTGGGCGTCACGCCCCGGGAGTGGATGGCCGCCCAGGCGGGCCGGACCCCGAGCGGGTGATGCCGGGCCGGGGGCCGGAGCCGGGGTCGCGGCCGACCCGCCCGCCGCTCCGATTAGCGTCGATCCGGTGTCACGACGCCCCCTCCGCCTCCTGGCCGCGCTGCTCACGCTGACGCTCGTCGCCGCCTGCGCCGACGAGGCCGACGAACCGCTCGCCGGTGGCGCCCGCGCGGACGGCGACGCCGAGGCCGCCGGCGGCGACACGCTCGACTGGTCGACCTGCGGCGGCGACGCCCAGTGCGCCGAGCTCGAGGTCCCGCTCGACCACGACGACCCCGATGGCGACACGATCACGATCAGCGTCGCCCGCGCCCCCGCCCGGGGAGACCGGATCGGCGCCCTGTTCGTCAACCCCGGCGGTCCGGGCGCGACGGCCGCGGACTTCGCCGTGACCCTCGCCTACATGCTGCCGCCCGAGGTGACCGAGCACTTCGACATCGTCGGCGTCGACCCCCGGGGCACCGGGGCCAGCGAGATCGACTGCGGCGGCGACATGCGAGAGCTGTACGGGCTCGACCCCACGATCGACTCGCCCGAGGACGTCGAGGAGCTGCTCGAGGTCAGCCAGGACTACGTCGACGGCTGCGAGGCCGATGCCGGCGAGCTGCTGCCCCACCTGGGCACCGAGGCCGTCGCCCGCGACATCGACGCCGTCCGCGAGGCGATGGGCGACGAGCAGCTGAACTACCTCGGCTTCAGCTACGGGACCGCCATCGGCCAGGTGCTCGCCGACCTCTACCCCGACCGGGTGCGGGCCATGGTCCTCGACGGCGTGCTGGAGATCGGGCCCGACGGCGTCGAGACCGCCACGCAGCAGGCCGCCGGGTTCGAGACCGCGCTGCAGCGGTTCGCCGACGACTGCAGCGACGACCCCTCGTGCCCCATCGCCGACGACCCGATCGGCGCGATCGAGGAGCTCGAGGCGATGGTCGAGGAGGAGCCGATCCCGGCCGAGCCCCGGGACCTCGGCCCCGGCGAGCTGTCCATCGGCCTGGCCATGCCCCTCTACAGCGAGGCGCTGTGGCCCGACCTGGCCGACGCGGTCGCGGACGCCCTCGACGGCGACGGCAGCGGCATGGTGTCGCTCGCCGACCAGTACATCGGCGTGGCGAGCTTCGACGTCTACTTCGCGGTCAACTGCCTCGACTTCGCCTGGCCCGACGACCCCGAGGAGCTGCTCGACGCCGCTGCGGAGGCGGCGGAGACGGCGCCGCACTTCGGTGAGGCGATCGTCAACGACTACGTCCGCTGCCCGATGTGGCCCGTCGAGGAGGACCCGCTGGAGCCGGTGACGGCGCCCGGCGCGCCACCGATCCTGGTGGTGTCGACGACCGGCGACCCGGCCACGCCGTACGAAGCCGGGGTCCGCACGGCCGAGCGGCTCGAGAGCGGCGTCCTGCTGACCTACGACGGAGACGGCCACACCGTGGTGGCCGACGGGGTCGACTGCGTCGACGACATCGTCGCCGCCTACCTGGTCGACCTCGAGGTGCCGGAGGACGGCACCACCTGCACCGACGACTGACGCCGGCGGGCGTCAGCCCTGGGTGCCCTCGGCCACCAGCCGCTCGAGGGTCAGCTCCGGGTACTCGGACTCGATCCGGGCCAGCCAGTACGGGCTCTCGAACAGCGCGTAGAGCGTGCCGCTCGCACGCGACAGCACCCGCACGCCCGGCATCCGGGCCAGCTCCGGCGCCGAGGCCTCGTCGGTGCGGCGGGCGATCGTGTACGGCGTCGGCGTGAGCTCGGCGGCGGCGCCGAACTCGTTCTCCAGCCGCCACGACGCCACCTCGAGCTGCATCGGGCCCACGGCGGCCAGGACGGGCGCCTGGTCGCCGAGGTCGGGGTCGCGCAGCACCTGCACCACACCCTCGTCGTCGAGCTGGGCGATGCCCCGGCGGAACTGCTTGAACCGGCCGGTGTCCCGCGCCCGGGCGGTGACGAAGTGCTCGGGCGCGAACTCGGGCAGCCGCGGGTACTCGACCGGTGCGTCGACGTAGAGCGTGTCGCCCACCCGGACGTCGGAGGCGTTCACGAGCGCCACGATGTCGCCCGGGTAGGCCTCCTCGAGCGTCTCGCGCTCCTGGGCGAAGACCGAGTGCGCGTACTTGGTGGCGAACGGCCGGCCGGTCGGCTGGTGGGTGACGACCATCCCCCGCTCGAACCGCCCGGACCACACCCGGACGAAGGCCACCCGGTCGCGGTGGGCCCGGTCCATGTTGGCCTGGACCTTGAACACCTGCCCCGAGAACGGGTCGTCCAGCTTGCGGGCCGCGCCGTCGGCGTCGAGGCGGGGCGAGGGTGGGGGCGCCAGGTCGACGATCCCGTCGAGGAGCAGCCCGACGCCGAAGTTGGTGAGCGCCGAGCCGACGAACACCGGCGACTGCTCGCCGGCGAGGAACAGGTCGGGGTCGACGGTGCCGGCGACCTCGTCGAGCAGCGCCACCTCGTCGACCGCCGCCTGCCAGGCGTCCCCCTCCTCGGCGGCCGCCTGCTCCAGGTCGAGGACCTCCTCGGTGGCCGCCGCGGCGCCGTGGGCGGTGCGCCCGAAGCGGACGAACCGCTGGCGGGGCCGGTCGATCAGCCCGCGGAAGTCACCGGCGATGCCGACCGGCCAGGTCACCGGCACCGGCTGCAGGTCGAGCCGGGTCTCGATCTCGTCGAGCAGCTCGAGGCCGTCCCGTCCCGGCCGGTCCCACTTGTTGATGAACGTGAGCAGCGGGACGTTGCGGGCCCGGCACACCTCGAACAGCTTCAGCGTCTGGGCCTCGATGCCCTTGGCGGCGTCGAGCACCATGACCGCGGCGTCGACCGCGGCGAGGACCCGGTAGGTGTCCTCGGAGAAGTCGCGGTGGCCCGGGGTGTCGAGCAGGTTGAGCACGTTGCCCCGGTACGGGAACTGCAGCACGGCCGAGGTGATCGAGATCCCCCGCTTCTGCTCGAGCTCCATCCAGTCCGACCGCGCGCGCCGCCGCTCGCCGCGGGCCTTGACCTGACCCGCCTCCTGCACGGCGCCGCCGTAGAGCAGGAACTTCTCGGTGAGGGTGGTCTTGCCCGCGTCGGGGTGGCTGATGATCGCGAAGGTGCGCCGGCGCGCGGCGAGGTCGGCGACGGATTCCATGCGACAGACCAGGCTACGGCGCCACGGCCCGAACCCCGCGATCGGGGCGTGGCGGCGGCACGCCCGACCGGGCACCCGCCCCACCGGGAGGGCGGTGCGCCGCCGGTGATCGGTGACCGCCCCGCCGCCAGGGTCGAGAGGGCCCGCCGCCCTCCGCGGCACCCGCCGGTTCCGCCGTGGCGTGGCGCCGTGCGACCTCGATCGTCGACCCCGGGGCGGTCCCGTCGCACCGCCCTCCCGTGTGGCACCCTCACCGTACGGCGGAGCCGTGACCGGGCCATCGGGGTGTCCCCCGGGCGCGCGGCCCCGGCCCGGGGCATCTCCCTCGGTCGGGCGGCCGGACGGTCCTGGGGGCAGGGCGACCGTCGGGGCCGGCCGGGGTCGGGGCCGCCTCAGGCGAAGGCCGGCTCGACGCCGATGGCGTCGTACACCGCGGCGACGAGGCCCCGGCTGCGGGGGTCGCCCGAGAGGTTGGCCACCATGCGGTTCATCACGTAGCCGAACCCCAGGCCGTTGTCGGGGTCGGCGAACCCGACCGACCCGCCGGCGCCGGCGTGGCCGAACGACCGCGGCGACCCGTAGGGCGAGAACTCCGACGAGAGCATGTAGCCCAGCCCGAACACGGTCTCGAGGAGGAGCACGCGGTCGCTGCCGTCGGTCTGGCGGGCGGTGGCGGCGGCGAGCTGCTCGGGGCCGAGCAGGGGCCCGGCGTCCGCGCCCTCGACCTGCCCGATCGTCGCCGCGTACATGCGGGCGAGGCTGCGGGCGGTGGTCACGCCGTTGGCGGCGGGCAGCTCGGCGGCCCGGACCCGTGGTTCGTTGAACACCCCGTCGCCCACCAGCGGCAGGGCGGTCGACCCGCCCAGCGCCCGGAGCAGCAGCGAGTCGGGGCCGAGGAGCGCCTCGACGGTCGCCACGAGGTCGCCGCCCTCGTCGGCGGCCGCCCCGCCGGCGCCGCCCGTCGAGGGCGTCTCCGCCCCCATGCCGGGCGCGTGGGCCTGCGCCGCGGCCGCCGGCGCCGCGTCCCGGGCCCGGGCGGGGCGCAGGCCCCGGTTGGTCAGCGGCGCCACCCGGCCCTGCTGGTCGTCGGGCAGCCCGATCCAGAGCTCGAGGCCGAGCGGCCGGGCGACCTCCTCGGCGAAGAACGTCCCCAGGCTGCGCCCGGTGACGCGCCGCACGACCTCGCCCACGAGCCAGCCGTAGGTGACGGCGTGGTAGCCGTGCGCGGTGCCCGGCTCCCACACCGGGGCCATCGCGGCGAGGGCCTCGACCGGGCGCTCCCAGTCGAGCAGGTCGTCCAGCCCGAGCGGGGCGTCGACGTAGGGCAGACCCGCCTTGTGGCACAGCAGCCAGCGGACGGGGATGTCGCGCTTGCCGTTGCGGGCGAACTCGGGCCAGTAGGTGGCGACCGGCGCGTCGAGGTCGAGCTCGCCACGCTGGGCGAGCAGGTGGGCGCACAAGGCGGTGGCGCCCTTGGTGGACGAGAACACCAGCTGCAGCGTGTCCTCGGTGTAGGGGGCGCCGGTGGCGGCGTCGGCCACGCCGCCCCACAGGTCGACGACCGTGCGCCCGTCGTGCACGAGCGAGAAGGCCGCCCCGACCTCGCCGTGCTCGGTGAAGTTGCGGACGAAGGCGTCGAGGACGCCCTCGTGGCCCGGAGCGATGCGCCCGCTGATGCCGAGCCGGCCGCCCGGCGTGTCGACCTCGACGGCGACGTCGTCCATGCTGCGCTCCCCTGTCGGTGTGAACGGTGCCACAGGCTGCCAAGCGTGCACCGACCGTGCAACGAGCGTCCGAGCGGATCCGGTGTCCCGCAGGCGGCCGTGCGGTGCCGAGCGACGCCGGGGCGGTCGGGCGGGTCAGGGGGTGCGCAGGTCGTCGAAGAGGTCGGTGGAGAAGTAGCGCTCCATGCGGTCGCAGGCGACGGTGGCGACGTGACGGCCGGGGCCCAGCTCGCGGGCCAGGCGCCGGGCACCGGCCAGGTTCAGCCCGCTGGAGGGCCCGACCGGGAACCCCCGGGCGGCGAGCTCACGGGCGGCGGCCATCGCCTCGGCCCGGGGCACGGCGATGGGCGGGTGGCCGCCGAGGGCCCGCTCGTCGAGCAGGCCCGACAGGCAGTCGACGACGCCGGGGATGCCGAGGCAGGTGGGCCCGCCCTGCTCGGCGTCGACCGTCTCGCCCGCCACCACGACCCGGGCGACGGTGGCGCCCGGGTCGGCGTCCCGCACCACCTGCCCGACGCCCATGAGGGTGCCGGCCGTGCCCACCGCGGCGACGAACCCGTCGACCGACCCGCCGGCGGCGCGCACCGACGCCAGCAGCTCCGGCCCGGTGCGGGACGCGTGGGCGGCGACGTTGGCCGGGTTGGTGAACTGCCGGGGCAGGAAGACGCCGGGGTCGCCGGCCGCCAGGCGCTCGGCCTCGGCGATCGCCCCCGGCATGCCGGCGTCGCCGGGCGACAGCGCCACCTCACCGCCGTAGCGGCGGATGATCATCAGCCGCTCGTCGGACACGCCCTCGGGGAGGACCGCGACGAACCGCACCCCGAGCGCCGCGCACGCCATGGCGAAGGCGATCGACGTCGAGCCGCTGGAGGCCTCGACGACCGTCGTGTCGGGCCCGACCTGCCCCTCGGCGACCGCCCGGGCGAGGACGTGGGCCGCGAACCGGTCCTTCGTCGACCCGCTCGGCAGCTGGTACTCGAGCTTCAGCCAGATCGTGCAGCCGGAGGGGTCGTCCAGGGGGACGGTCGGCGTCCCGGCCCCGAGCAGGGGCTCGAGCCGCGCGGGGTCGAACGTCCTCGTCGCCGGCCGCACCTCGGTCACCGCGTCGATGGTCCCACGGACCCGGCCCGGCGGGCGAGGCGGGCGCGCCCGGCGCCACCCCGGGCACCGGTCCTCAGGCCTCGTCCACCGGCCCGACGGCCCGGGCGAGCGCGGCCCGCTCGGCCTCGGTCCCCTCCCGCTCCAGCTGGGCCCGGGCGGCGTCGAGGACCGCCCGCTCGACCCGGTAGGCGACGAGCTGGCCGACGATGCCCGCGAGGGCCCGGATGGAGGCGGCGACCCGCTCGGCGCGCTCGTCCTCGTCCGGCCCGCCCCGCCCCCCGGCGGCACGCCCGGCCCGGCGCCCCCGGCGCAGGCGCGAGCCCACCAGCGTCGACCAGGCGTCGATGACGTCGCGGGCCAGCGCCTCGGACGCCTCGAGCGGCCCCCGGGCGATGCGCATGAGGTCGTCGAGCGACAGCCCGACCCCGAGCAGCATGAGGACGTTGCGGACGAAGCGGACGTCGGCGTCGGTGTAGCGGTCGCCGTCGGCCGTGTGGTGGGGGCGCAGCAGCCCCGAGGCCTCGAAGGCCCGCAGCATCTCGACGGGGACGCCGCTGCGCTCGGCCACCTCCGCGAGGCGCAGGACCTCGCGCTCCTCCACCAGGGCGACCGGGGCCTCGGCGCCCTCGTCGAGCGCCTCGGCGATCATCCGGAGCGTGAAGCCCCGCTCCTTCAGGTGGCGGATGTGCAGCAGCCGCTCGCGGTGGTGGTCGCCGTACCAGGCCCGGCGGGCCTCGTGGCGGGGCGGCGGGAGCAGGCCCTTCGACTGGTACGACCGCAGCAGCTGCACGCTGATGCCGACCTCGGCCGCCAGCTCCTCGGCGGTGTAGCGCGCCCCCGGCGGGCGCTCCTGCTCAGACCCCTCGACCACGGCTGCGACCTCGTCCCACTCGTCCCCCTCCGGCACCCGGTGCGGTGCCCGGGGCCCGGCCGGCCGGTGACCCGACCCGCCGACTTCGACGAAGTTCTAGAAGCTTTCCACGGATCCGTGTAACCATCGGGAGCCAGGCGGGTCAGATCCCCTCGGTTCTCGCCAACTCGCGACCCGCTGGAGGATCCCACACGTGTCGTTCGCCGCGATCTTTCCCGGCCAGGGCGCCGCGACCCCGGGCGCCGGCGCGGCCTGGGTCGACCACGTCGCGTGGCATGTGGTCACCGACGCGGAGGCGGCGGTCGACCGGCCCCTGGCCCGGCTGCTGCTCGACGCCGACGCCGACGAGCTGTCGACCACCTACGCCAGCCAGCTCGCCGTCCTGCTGACGTCGCTCGTGGCCTGGCGGGCGGTCGAGGACGCCCTCGGGCGGCCCGTGCCCGTCGCCTTCGCCGGGCACTCGCTCGGCCAGATCACGGCGCTCGTCGCCGCCGGGGCGGTGGACCCCGCCGACGGCTACCGCCTCGCGGTCCGCCGGGCCGAGCTGAGCCAGCGGTCGGCCGACGCCCGCCCCGGTCGCATGGCCGCCCTCGTCGGCGCCGACCCGGAGGTGGCCGCGCAGGTCTGCGCCGAGGTCGACGACGTGTGGGTCGCCAACGACAACGCCCCCGGCCAGGTCGTCATCGCCGGCACGCCCGCCGGGCTCGAGGCCGCGGCCGAGCGGGCCCGGGCCGCCGGCGTGCGCCGGGTCATGCCGCTCGACGTCGGCCACGCCTTCCACACGCCGCTGCTCGCCGACGCCGCGGCCGACCTGCGGCCGCTGCTCGATCGGATCACCTTCCGCGAGCCCGCCGCCCCGATCGTCGCCAACACCGACGCCGCCGCCCACACCGACCCCGCCGGGTGGCCCGAGCGCCTGGAGCGCCACCTCACCGAGCCGGTGCGCTGGCGCGAGTCGCAGCGCACGCTCGCCGAGCTGGGCGCGACGACCTTCGTCGAGGTCGGCCCCGGCAAGGTCCTGGCCGGGCTGGCCAAGCGGACCGTCCCGGACGTCACCGTCGTGAACGTCGCCACCCCTGACGACGTCGAGACGCTGGCCGCGGCCCTCGCCCCGACGGGAGCGACGCGATGACCGCGCTCGAGATCGACCGCGGCGGCACCCACCCCGAGCCCGCCGGACCGCCCCCGGCGCACGACGTCACCGAGCTGACCACCGTCTGCGCCGAGGAGGTGCACGTGCCCGAGCGACTCATCGCCGCCCCGGCGGCCGGGGTCTTCCAGGCCGCCCCGCCCGAGGTCGTCACCGCCGAGGGCGAGATCGTGCACGCCGGCCAGGTCGTCGGCTCGATCGTGCTGACCGACGGGACGGTCGAGGTCACGAGCGCCCACACCGGCTTCCTCATGGGCCTGCTCGCCATGCCCGGCGAGCGCGTCCGTGCCGACCAGCCCCTCGCCTGGGTCCGGGTCCTCGCGTGAGCGTCCTCGCCGAGGGAGCCACCCCCGCCGCCACCCCCGCCCCGGCGCCGAGCGGGGGCGTCCGGGTGATCGGCTGGGGCGCCGCCGTCCCCGCGCACCGGGTGACCAACCACGACCTCACCCGCTACCTCGACACCTCCGACGAGTGGATCGTCGAGCGCTCCGGCATCCGAGAGCGCCGCTGGGCCGGCCCCGGCGAGTCGACCGGGCACCTGGCCGTCGCCGCCTGCCGGACCGCGCTCGACCGGGCCGGCACCCGGCCCGACCAGCTCGACGCCGTGCTGGTCGCCACGACGACGCCCGACCACCCGGTGCCGTCCACGGCCGCCGAGGTGGCCGCCGCGCTCGGCACCACGGCCGGCGCCTTCGACCTCAACGCCGCGTGCGCCGGCTTCGTCTACGGCCTGACCGTCGCCTCCGGGCTGCTCGCCGCCGGCGTCGCCCGGACGGTGCTGGTGGCCGGTGCCGACGTCATCACCAGCATCCTCGACAAGGGCGACCGCCAGACCGCCGTGCTCTTCGGCGACGGCGCGGGCGCGGTCGTGCTCGCGACGGGTGGTGACGCCGGTGCGGCGGGCGGCGACGGCGCCGCGCCGCCCGGTCTGGTGGCCTGCGACCTGGCCGGCGACCCCGGCGGCGTCGACCTGCTCGTCGTGCCGGCGGGCGGCAGCGCCCGACCGGCGTCGGCCGAGACCGTGGCGGCGGGCGAGCACCACCTGCGCATGGACGGCCGTGAGGTGTTCCGCCGGGCCGTGCGCGCCGTGGAGGCCTCGATCGAGCGCACCCTCGCCCGGGCCGGCTGCGCGCCGGACGACGTGGCGCTCTTCGTCCCCCACCAGGCCAACGCCCGGATCGTCGAGGCCGTGCTCGCCCGCACCGGCCTCGACCCGGCGCGCACGCTGTCGACCATCGACCGCTACGGGAACACCTCGGCCAGCTCGATCCCCATCGCCCTCAGCGAGGCGGCGGACGCCGGTACGGTCTCGCCCGGCGATCTGGTGCTCATGTCCGGGTTCGGTGCCGGCCTCACCGTCGGCACCGCGCTGTGGCGCTGGGGTACCCCGACACCTGTGGGAGGCGACGATGTCTGAGCGAGTCGCGTTGATCACCGGGGCCTCGGGAGGCATCGGCTCGGCCTGCGCCCGGGCGCTGGCCGCGGCCGGCCACCGGGTCGCGGTCGGCTACGGCGCCTCGGCCGGGGCGGCCGACAAGGTGTGCGAGGCCATCGCCGCCGACGGCGGCACCGCCACGACCGTGGCGATCGACGTCACCAGCCCCGAGTCGGTCGACGCCGCCTTCGCCGCCGTCGAGGAGACCTGGGGCCCGGTCGAGGTGCTCGTCAACGCCGCCGGGGTCAACCGCGACAAGCTGATGGTCCAGCTGCGCGACGACGACTGGGCCCGCACGCTCGACACCGACCTCACCGGCCCGTTCCTCACCACCCGGCGGGCGCTGCGCCCGATGATCAAGGCCCGCTTCGGCCGCATCGTCAACGTCTCGTCGATCGTCGCCGCG
>Ga0079224_100015475_pt1 | contig 10685 bp, 10 predicted proteins | sample Stecom2015_FD_80414 | JGI IMG/M metagenome (GOLD analysis project Ga0079224, IMG submission 80414) | Agricultural soil microbial communities from Utah to study Nitrogen management - Steer compost 2015 | ecosystem: Environmental > Terrestrial > Soil > Agricultural land | place: USA: Utah...
ACCTTCATCCTCTCGGTGCCCCGGGTGTTCGAGAAGGTGTACAACGCGGCGGAGCAGAAGGCGGCCGCCGGCGGCAAGGTGAAGATCTTCCGCTGGGCGGCGAAGGTGAACATCGCCTACTCCCGCGCGCTCGACGAGCCGGGCGGCGCCGGCCTGCGGCTGAAGATGCTGCACAAGGTCGCCGACGCGCTCGTCCTCAAGAAGATCCGGGCGGTGCTCGGCGGCCGGGCGGTCTACGCGATCTCCGGCGGCGCGCCGCTCGGCGAGCGGCTCGGACACTTCTACCGCGGCCTCGGCCTCGTCGTCCTCGAGGGCTACGGCCTCACCGAGACCACCGCGCCGGTGACCGTCAACCGCCCCGCGAAGGTGAAGATCGGGACCGTCGGTCCGCCGCTGCCCGGCACGTCGATCCGCATCGCCGAGGACGGCGAGATCCTCGCCAAGGGCATCCCGGTGTTCCGGGGGTACCACAACAACCCCGAGGCGACCGCCGAGGCCATCACCGACGGCTGGTTCCACACCGGTGACGTCGGCAGCCTCGACGAGGACGGCTACCTGAGGATCACCGGCCGCAAGAAGGAGATCCTCGTGACGGCGGCGGGCAAGAACGTCGCCCCGAGCCAGCTCGAGGACCCCACCCGCGCCCACCCGCTGATCTCCCAGTGCCTGGCGATCGGCGACCGCCGCCACTTCGTGAGCATGCTCATCACCCTCGACGCCGAGATGCTCCCGAGCTGGCTGAAGACGCACGGCAAGGAGCCGATGAGCGTCGCGGAGGCGAAGGACGACCCGCTCGTCCGCGAGCACATCCAGATGGCGATCGACCGGACGAACAAGAAGGTGTCCCGTGCCGAGTCGATCCGCAAGTTCGTCATCCTCGACCAGGACTTCACCATCGACAACGGCTACCTCACGCCGTCGCTCAAGGTCCGCCGCAACGCGGTGATGAAGGACTACGCCGACCTCATCGACGAGATCTACGCGCAGTCCGCGCCGACGACGGCGGCGAAGTCGGGCTAGGCACGACGACGGGGCCGAGGTGACCTCCGGACCGGCGCGGGCGCTCAGCCCGCGCCGGTCTGTCGTAGCCGGAGCGGTGGCACGAGGCCACCGTCGGCGAGGACGGCCAGCGCCGTGCGCTCGTCGTCTCCGAGGTCCCGCTGCGTGGGCGCCGGGCCGCGGGCCGGGTCGGTGAGGAAGCTGACCACGCAGTCGTCGCAGGCGATGTTCCTCATCGTGCAGGTACCACAGTCGATGATCATGGCGCGACGGTAGGACCGACCACCGACATCGGCGGGTGGGCGGTGCGCCGTCGGAGCGATGTCGGTGGCCCGACGTAGCGTCGGCCTCGTGACCGCGAACCTGCTCGCCCCGGCCCCCGGGGGCCGCCTCGCCCTCGAGGGGCCTTCCCGCGCGGGCACCGGCACACCGCTCCAGGTCGGCTTCGACGACCTCGGGGTCCCCCTCTCCGAGGTGACCTTCGTCGTCGTCGACCTCGAGACCACGGGCGGGTCCCCCACGCAGTGCGAGATCACCGAGGTGGGGGCGGTGAAGGTCCGCGGCGGGGAGGTGCTCGGGGAGTTCCAGACCCTCGTGGACCCGGGCTCCCCGGTCCCCCCGATGATCACCGTGCTCACCGGGATCACCGACGCCATGCTCGTCGGGGCACCGCGCATCGGCGAGGTGCTCCCCTCGTTCCTCGAGTTCGCCGGGTTCGGTCCCACCACCGTGCTCGTCGCGCACAACGCCCGGTTCGACGTCGGCTTCCTGCGTGCGGCGGCGGCGCGCCTCGACCTCACCTGGCCCTCCCCCACGGTCGTCGACACCGTCGCCCTCGCCCGGACCGTCGTGACGAAGGACGAGGCGCCGAACCACAAGCTCGCCACCCTCGCCGGGCTCTTCGGGGCCACCACCAGCCCGGACCACCGGGCCCTGCACGACGCCCGCGCGACGGTCGACGTCCTCCACGCGCTGCTCGGTCGGCTCGCTCCGCTCGGCGCCACCCACCTCGAGGACCTCGCGACGATCGCCGACCCGGTGCCCCACGGCCGGCGGCGCAAGGCCACCCTCGCGGACACGCTGCCCACCGGTCCCGGCGTCTACCAGTTCCTCGGCCCGGCCCGCGAGGTGCTGTACGTCGGCAAGGCGGTCAACCTGCGGCGACGGGTCCGCTCGTACTTCACCGCCGGTGAGAAGCGGAAGCGGATCGGGGAGATGGTCGACCTCACCCAGGAGGTCCGCTCCATCCCCTGTGCCACCGACCTCGAGGCCTCGGTGCGCGAGCTCCGCCTCATCGCCGAGCTCGACCCGCCCTACAACCGGCGCTCGCGCCGGCCGGACCGCCGCCCGTGGATCCGGCTCACCGACGAGCCCTTCCCCCGGCTGTCCATCGTGCGCACCGTGCCCGCCGGAGCCGTCGACGCACTCGGCCCGTTCCACTCCAGGGCGGCGGCCCAGGCGGCCCTCGAGGCCCTGCAGGAGGCCTTCGCGGTGCGCCGCTGCACCCAGCGCCTCCCGGTCGTCCCGCGCCCGGACGCGAAGGCGTGCGCACTGGCGGAGATGGGGCGTTGCGGGGCACCGTGCACGGGCGCCCAGACCGAGGACTCCTACGCGGGTGTCGTCACCGCCGTCCGCGGCGGCCTCGTCGACGCCGCGGGGCCGGTGGTCTCCGCGCTGCGCGCCCGCATCGGGACCCTCGCCCTCCAGCAGCGCTACGAGGAGGCGGCGACCGAACGGGACCGGCTGCGCGCCTTCCTCGTCGCCGCCCGGCGGGCCCAGCGCCTGCGGCCGCTGTGGCGCTGCCCCGAGCTCGTCGCCGCACGGCGGGCGGACACGGGCGGCTGGGAGATCGTTCTGGTCCGGTACGGACGTCTCGCGGGCACGTCCACCGTCCCGCGGGGCGTCGACCCCATGCCGGCGATCGACGCGCTCGTCGCCACCGGCGAGCACGTCCCACCGCCGTCGTCGGGGACGGGTGCGGCGACGTCGGAGGAGACCGAGCTCATCGCCGACTGGATCGACCACCCGGCCACCCGTCTGGTCCAGGTCGCCGCGGACGCCGAGCCGCTCGCCTGCCCCGTCGACGGTGCCGCGAAGTACCCGCTCCCGCCGACGGCCTAGGACCGCGCGCCGGCGGGCGCGCTCGGGTCAGTCACCGAGGCCGATGGAGAAGGCGGACTCGAGGTCGTGGCGCGAGTAGGCCTGGAAGGCGATGTAGGTCCGGGTGTTGAGGACGCCCTGGACCTTGCCCACCCGGTCGGCGATGACGTCGGCGAGGTCCTCGTGACGGGCCACCCGGGCGATCGCGATGAGGTCGACGTCCCCGGTGACCGAGTAGACCTCGCTGATCCCGTCCAGCTCGGCCACCTCCTGGGCGACCTCCGGGACGCGGCTGGCGTCGGTGTCGATGAGGACGATGGCGGTGAGCATGGGGTCTCCTTCGTCGCTGTGCCGGCGGGGTCCCGCCGGCTCCATCATGGCGCAGGCGCCGCGGTCAGCGTCGGGCGCTGACCGTCGCCCACCTCTCGAGGGTCGTGCGGGCACGACCGTCGTCGATCGCGGCGGCCGCCAGGGCGGTCCCGGCACGCATCCGGGCGATGAGGTCGCCGTCGTCCGGGCCGGTGCCGGGCAGGCTGCCGTGCGCGACGAGCGCCGCCGCCGAGTTGAGCAGGACGGCGTCGCGCACCGGCCCGGCCGCGCCGTCGAGCAGGTCGCGCGCCACGCCCGCGTTGAAGGTGGCGTCCGCGCCGCGGAGGTCGTCCAGGGTGGCCGGTGCCAGGCCGAAGGCCTCGCGGGTGTCGATGAGGTGCTCGGTGACCTCGCCGTCGGCGACGTGCCAGACCCGGCTCTCCGCCGTCGTCGTCAGCTCGTCGAGGCCGTCCTCGCCGCGGAAGACGAGGCCGCGGGTCCCGCGGCGGGCGAGCACACCGGCGACGAGCGGTGCGATCCGGCGGTCGGCGACCCCGATCGCCGCCGCACGCGGCCGAGCCGGGTTCGTCAGCGGACCGAGGACGTTGAACGCCGTGCTCACGGCGAGCTCACGGCGCGCGACGGCGGCGTGGCGCATCGAGGGGTGGAAGGTCTGGGCGAAGCAGAACGTGATACCGACCTCGCGGAACGTCGCCTCGACCTCCGCCACGGTCATGTCGAGCCGCACCCCGAGCTGCTCGAGCACGTCGGCGGAACCGCTCGCGGAGCTCGACGCCCGGTTGCCGTGCTTGACCACCGGGACCCCGGCGCCGGCGATGACGAGGGAGGACATCGTCGAGATGTTCACCGTGCGGGCGCGGTCGCCCCCCGTCCCCACGATGTCGACGACGTCGTCGGGCAGGTCGACGGGCACGGAGTGGGAGAGCATGACGTCGGCCAGGCCGGTGAGCTCGGCGACCGTCTCCCCCTTGGCGCGCAGCGCGACGAGGAAGCCGGCGAGCTGGACCGGGCTGGCGAGGCCGGACATCACCTGGTCCATCGCCCAGCCGGTCTGGCTCGCACTCAGGTGCTCGCCGGCGACGAGGGAGGTGATGAGGTCGGGCCACGTGGGCACGACCGGCTCGGCGCCCTCGACCGTCACCGGGTGCCGCCCGCGCGCAAGAGCTCGGCGACAGCCTCCTGGATCTTCAGCGGGTCGATGGGCGCCTGGACGATCGCGTCGGCCTGCGCCCAGGTGGCGAGCCACGCATCCTGCGGACGCGCGGTGAGGATGAGCACCGGCGGGCACTGGTACATCTCGGTCTTGAGCTGCCGGGCCACGGCGACGCCGCCGACCTTGGCCGCCTCGCCGTCGAGCACGAGGAGGGCGAAGTCGCCCTCCTTGGCCTGGGCGACGACGGCGGCGTGGGTGGCCGCCTCGGTCCAGCGGATCCGGGGCAGGTCGGCCGCGGCACGGCGCCCGACGGCGCGGCGCACCTGCTCACGCGTGGTGACGTCGTCGCTGTAGACCAGCACGTCCACGACGTCGGTGGCAGTGGTCACAGCTGCGTCGGGCTGCGCGGGCGTCATCGTCGGTCCTCCAAGATCGCTTCAAGCGCACCGCCGGACACGGTGGCCTCCTCGCATGGTAGTCACGCCGGACGCCCCCTGCGGACACGGGCCACCGCGTGCCGGACGACGGCGCCGAACCGGGCGGTCACCGCTCCCCCGCGCCGCGAACGGGACGAATCGGGCACCGACCGGTCCGGCGTGTCGGCACCGCCGCCGACCGGGACCAAAGGCTCAGGCGCGGCATGCTGCGGAAGTCCTAGCCTCGTGGTGGACGACTCGGCGAATCGCGGGCCGGCGGAGTGGTCATCCCTCCCCCCTTTCAGGCCATAATGGCGACTGTGTCGTCTACTACGGCTGCTCCAAGCGCCACCCACGTGAACGTCAACCGGCCGAACTCGGTGTCGGTCGGCACCATCGTCTGGCTGTCCAGCGAGCTCATGTTCTTCGCCGGACTCTTCGCCATGTACTTCACGCACCGTTCGGTGTCGGCGGAGATCTGGCCCGAGCACTACGACATGCTCAACATCCCGTGGGCGCTGACGATCACCGCCGTCCTCGTCGCGAGCTCCGTCACGGCACAGATGGGCGTGTTCGCCGCCGAGCGCTTCCAGCCGCGCCGCACCGGCTCGCTCCTCGACGTGCGCAAGTGGGGCATGGAGGAGTGGTTCATCCTCACGTTCATCATGGGCGCGTTCTTCGTCGCCGGTCAGATGTTCGAGTACGCCGAGCTCGTCTCGCACGGCGTCACCGTCTCCTCCAGCCCGTACGGCTCGGTCTTCTACATCATGACCGGCTTCCACGCGCTGCACGTGATCGGCGGGCTCATCGCCTTCCTGCTCATCCTCGGGCGGTCCTTCGCCGCCAACCGCTTCGGCCACTACGAGGCCACCGGCGCCGTCGTCGTGTCGTACTACTGGCACTTCGTCGACGTCGTCTGGGTCGCGATGTTCTTCATCATCTACTTCCTCGAGCTCTTCGGCTGAGGAAGGCCGTGACCCTGCCCTGTCCACCTTCAAAGCCAGACAAGGACACAACACCGTGAAGGCACTCGCCGCCAGCAGAAGGCACCGGCTCGCGCCGGTCGTCCTCCTGCTCCTGGCCCTGATCCTGACGGGGGTGGCGTACTCAGCCGTCACCTCCGAGCCGGCCACAGCCCAGACGGCCAGCCAGGAGGAGATCGAGGAAGGCGAGGCGCTGTTCCGGTCGAACTGCTCCACCTGCCACGGGCTCGACGCCCAGGGCACGGACCTCGCGCCGTCCCTCGTCGGCGTCGGTGCCGCGTCGGTGCACTTCCAGGTCTCCACCGGCCGCATGCCGATGGCGAACAACTCCCCGCAGGCGGAGCGCAAGGACCCGCAGATGAACGAGGAGCAGACCGCTGCCCTCGCCGCCTACGTCGCCAGCCTGGGCCCCGGCCCCGCGATCCCCTCGGCCGACCAGGTCGACCCGGAGCAGGGCAACGCCGCCAACGGCATGGAGCTCTTCCGGGCCAACTGCTCGATGTGCCACAACGCCGTCGGCGCCGGTGGCGCCCTCACCGAGGGCAAGGTCGCACCGCCGCTCGACGAGGCCACGCCCACCCAGATCTGGGAGGCGCTGCGCACCGGTCCGCAGTCGATGCCGATCTTCAACGAGGCGGCCATCACCGACCAGGGCGCCCGGGACGTCATCGCCTATGTCATGGAGCAGCGTGAGGTCGACCCGGGTGGCATCAGCCTCGGCAACCTCGGCCCCGTCTCCGAGGGCTTCTGGGTGTGGATCGTCGGAATCGGCGGGCTCATCGGTCTGGCCGTGTGGATTGGAGCAAGGTCCTCGTGAGCACGAACCGTCCCTCTGAGGAGCTGACCAGCACCGCGGGCGCCCACGCGTCCGACGTGCCCGAGCGCTTCGTCGACCCGGGTCTCGAGCCGCACCCCGTCCGCCTCGCCGACCGCAGTCCCGAGGGCGCCAAGCGGGTCGAGCGGCAGGTCGTCGGGGTCCTGCTCATCTCGATCCTCGCGTCCATCGGCGGCATCGTCGGCTTCTTCCTCATCCCCGTCGGCACGACCCTCATGGACGTGCGCCTCTCGACGCTCGTCCTCGGTCTGGGCCTCGGCCTCGGCATGCTCGGGATCGGTGTCGCCGCGGTGCACTGGGCCAAGGCCCTCATGGAGAACGCCGAGCGGGTCGAGAAGCGTAAGCCCGTCCTGTCCTCCCCCGAGGTCCGGGAGGAGGCGGTCGAGCAGCTGACCACCGGGATCGAGGAGTCGGGCATCGCCCGCCGTCCGGTGCTCAAGGGCGCCCTCGTCGGCGCGGCCGCGCTCGCCCCGCTGCCCTTCGTCGTCCCGCTCGTCGGCGGCCTGTCCGAGACGTGGGACGTCAACAAGTTCCGCCACACCGCCTGGGGCGACGTCCCCGACGGCACCGGTGGCCGCCTGCCCGACGGCACGATGGGCCGCCGCCTCGCGACCGACCCCGAGGGCCGGCCGATCCGCGCGGCGGACGTCACCATCGGCTCTGCGTTCGCGGTCATCCCCCACGGCCTGCCCGACGAGGAGAACTACCTCGAGGAGAAGGCCAAGGCCGTCGTCTTCATGACGCGGATCGACCCGAACGAGCTCACCGTCTCCCCGGAGCGCCGGGACTGGAGCTACGACGGCATCATCGCCTACTCCAAGGTGTGCACCCACGTCGGCTGCCCGGTCGCCCTGTACGAGCAGCAGACCCATCACCTCCTCTGCCCCTGTCACCAGTCCACCTTCGACCTCGCCAACGAGGCCGCCGTGGTGTTCGGACCGGCCAAGCGCGCCCTGCCCCAGCTGCCGATCACCGTGGACACCGAGGGTTACCTGGTCGCCCGCTCCGACTTCCACGAGCCGGTGGGCCCGAGCTTCTGGGAGCGCGAACGATGAGCACCGCGACCACGTCCACGCAGTCCGACACCGCCAAGGCCCTGGCCAAGGCGGGTCCCGCTGCCGACTACCTCGACCGCCGCACCGGCATCGGCAAGGTCGTGCGGGAGTTCGCCCGCAAGGTCTTCCCCGACCACTGGAGCTTCATGCTCGGTGAGGTCGCGCTCTACAGCTTCATCGTGCTGGTGCTCAGCGGCTTCTTCCTCACGATGTACTTCGTGCCGAGCATGGGCCACATCACCTATCCCGAGGACCAGCTCCCGGTGACGATGCAGGGCGTGGGGATGTCGGAGGCCTTCGCCTCGACCCTGCGGCTCTCCTTCGAGGTCCGTGGCGGCCTCCTCATGCGGCAGATCCACCACTGGGCGGCGCTGCTGTTCGTCGCGGCGATCGTCGCGCACATGCTCCGCGTGTTCTTCACCGGCGCGTTCCGCAAGCCGCGCGAGCTCAACTGGCTCATCGGCTTCACGCTGCTCATCCTCGCGCTGCTCGCCGGCTTCTCGGGCTACTCCCTGCCCGACGACGTGCTCTCCGGCAACGGTCTGCGCATCGCCGACGGCGTGGCCCGCTCGATCCCGATCATCGGCTCCTACGCGTCCCTCGCCCTCTTCGGCGGGGAGTTCCCGGGCACCGACATCGTCCCGCGGCTGTTCACGGTGCACATCCTGCTCGTGCCCGCGCTCATCGTCGCGCTCGTGACGGTGCACCTCATCCTCGTCGTCGTCCACAAGCACACCCAGTACCCCGGGCCTGGCCGCACCGAGAAGAACGTCGTCGGCTACCCGGTGCTGCCCGTGTACGCGGCGAAGGCCGGTGGCTTCTTCTTCGTCGTGTTCGGCTTCCTCGCGCTGCTCGGCGGCCTGGTGTCGATCAACCCGGTGTGGATCCACGGTCCGTACGACCCGACCCCCGTGGGTGCCGGCGCCCAGCCGGACTGGTACATGCTCTTCCTCGAGGGCGGTCTGCGGCTCATGCCGGGCTGGCCGGAGTTCGTCATCGGCGGCTTCACGCTCTCGCTGAACATCCTCATCCCCGGCGTGGTCATCCCCGGCCTGCTCTTCACCACCCTGGCGATCTGGCCGTTCCTCGAGGCGGCCGTGACCAAGGACCGCGGTGAGCACCACGTCCTCGACCGTCCGCGCAACGCCCCGGTGCGCACCGCCGCCGGCGTCTCGGTGATCACCGCCTTCATGGTACTCAACGTCGCCGGCGCCAACGACCTCGTGGCCACCCACTTCGAGCTCTCGCTCAACGGGATCACCTGGTTCCTGCGGATCATGTTCTTCGTCGCCCCGGTGTTCGCGTTCTGGATCACCAAGCGGATCTGCCTCTCGCTGCAGCGGCGTGACCGCGAGCTGGCCCTGCACGGCCACGAGACCGGGCGCATCGTGCGGATGCCCTCCGGGCAGTACCTCGAGGTGCACCAGCCGCTCACGGACGAGGAGCGCTGGGTGCTCGTCGCCCACGAGGCCGACCGGATGCTCGAGATCGAGCCGCCGGAGGACGAGAACGGCGTCCGCCGGCCCGGGTACTCGGCCGACAAGCAGCGCCTGCGCCTCTCCCGCTTCTTCTACGAGGACCGCGTCGAGCCCGTCACCCCGGCCGAGCTGGCCGCGGAGATGGCCGCGCACGGCGTCCACGGCGACAGCGAGCAGCCGGCCATCGAGGAGCCGGGTGGCCTGCGGGACACCTTCGCCCGGGCCGAGGAGGAGCCGGCCGGAGTCACGGCCGGACGCGACGCGCGGAACAACCCGCCCTCGTCGTAGGTTGGACCTGATGTGACCACGAGCATGTGCCCGGCGCCCGCGCCGGGCACATGCCGTATGTGAGCCGGTGCACCCCGCACCGGGAACGAGTAGAGGAGGACATATGTCCGTGTACACCCTGCCGGATCTCCCGTACGACTACAGCGCCCTCGAGCCGCACATCAGCGGCAAGATCATGGAGCTGCACCACAGCAAGCACCACAAGACCTACGTCGACGGCGCCAACACCGCGCTGGAGAAGCTGGCCGCGGCCCGGGAGTCCGGGGACAACGCCGCCATCAACCTGCTCGAGAAGAACCTCGCGTTCAACCTCGGGGGCCACGTCAACCACACGGTCTTCTGGAACAACCTCTCCCCCGAGGGCGGCGGAGAGCCGGAGGGTGAGCTCGCCGAGGCGATCAAGGACCAGCTCGGCTCCTTCGAGGGCTTCAAGGCCCAGTTCACGGCGAACGCGACGAGCATCCAGGGCTCCGGCTGGTCGGTGCTCGCCTGGGACAGCATCGGGCAGAAGCTCTCGATCTTCCAGCTCTTCGACCAGCAGGGCAACGTGCCGCTCGGCCTGACCCCGGTCCTCATGCTCGACATGTGGGAGCACGCCTTCTACCTCGACTACCTCAACGTCAAGGCGGACTACGTCAAGGCGTTCTGGAACATCGTCAACTGGCAGGACGTCGCGGCTCGCCTCGAGCGCGCCCGCACCCAGACCTCGGGTCTCATCGTCCCGGCCGTCTGAGCCGGCTCGAGCCCACGCAGGCCCGGCACCCCCGCGGGTGCCGGGCCTGCGGCGTCCCCGGCCCGAGGCGCGACAGCTCCCCCCTCCCGCCGAGAGCAGGATCTCTCCCGCTCGCCGAGGCGCGACACCTTCCCCCTCGCGCCCCGAGCAGGCTCTCTCCCGCCCGGCGAGGCGCGGCACCTTCCCCCCCCCCGGCGAGGGCGGGAGCTCTCCCGCGCGCCGTGGCGCGACACCTTCCCCCCTCCCCCCCGGTGCGGGAGCTACCACCGGCGCCGGGGCGCGACACCGGCCGCGCCCGCCCAGCGACGCGAGCTG
>Ga0079224_100015476_pt1 | contig 10684 bp, 11 predicted proteins | sample Stecom2015_FD_80414 | JGI IMG/M metagenome (GOLD analysis project Ga0079224, IMG submission 80414) | Agricultural soil microbial communities from Utah to study Nitrogen management - Steer compost 2015 | ecosystem: Environmental > Terrestrial > Soil > Agricultural land | place: USA: Utah...
GAATATATTCCCCTTAGGTTTTAAAGATTACAATGTTGAAGCAAACGCAATAGACCCGTCCAATGAAGATGGTACTGTCGCGTTTAAGCCCTGGCCGGTGAAAGGAATCTACATGCCCGACGCCATTGCTGTGTTGCAGACGGGAAGCATTCCATTTTTATTTACGGTTAATGAAGGCGACGCGCGGGAATACGATGCAATAGAAGAACTCAAACGAATAAAAAATATGAGTCTCGATCCTGCTGTATTTCCAAACGAGCAGGAGCTTAAACAGGATGCGCAACTTGGTCGTTTGAATGTTACTACCACATTGGGAGATAGCAACAAGGATGGCTTATACGAAGCCCTTTATTCTTTGGGTGCACGTTCTTTTAGTGTATGGAATGGCACGACCGGCGAAATGGTCTATGATAGTAAAAACGAATTGGAGGTAAAAGCTAATGCTGCTGGCTATTACGATGACGACCGCAGCGATGATAAAGGTGTGGAACCTGAAGGTATCACCCTTGGAAGGGTGGGGAATAAGGATATTGCTTTCATCGGTATGGAAAGGGCTGATGCCATTGCTATTTATGATGTAACGAATCCGAGCGCGCCAACTTTTTTACAAATCTTTAAAACCGGTGACGCACCGGAAGGTGTTTTGTTCGTTTCCGCGGCCGACAGCCCAACGAAGAAAAGTTTGTTAATAGTGAGTAGTGAAGAAGATGGCGTGCTAAAAGTATATACGCCTAATACTATATAGAATAATTTTCAACTCGGAGGCCTTCCGATCCAAACGAAGGCCTTATTCTTTCTCTCGCATGCAGCATGGATAAGATTATCTCACTGAACTCAGTGATTCTTAAGAGGGAGAATACCCAAAAAGCTTTCGTACCCGCTACTTAGTCCAAGATCCATTTACCGTGTTTTCATCACAAAGACTAAGGGGCTTTCACCACAGAACAGGCACTACTGAAGCTGATGTACCTGGTAGTCCGGGAGATCACCAAGAAATGGACAATGCCCATCTGTAATTGGGCTTGACCATCTCACAATTGTACAGTAAATTTGTTGACAGATTAAGGCTGAACGAAAATAGTGTTTAGATTTAGGTTGATCCGGATGACACAGTTCGCGTTACACCACCATATGCTATTCAACTAGCCAAATCCATGGCTGAAAAACAAGTACTTTTAGGGAAAGTTGAACAACTGTTATCGTAATTAAAAACTTCCTGCTGAATGAAAGTCTATCCCATAAAAGACATCATCCCTGAATATACCAAACTAACAGCGTATTACGTTGGGATTTTTGAAGATACCCCGGACCCTGATATCGAATGGCCTCACAGGCATGCATGTTACTCGTTTGTTTGGTTTACACAAGGAAGCGGAATAAACGTAATTGACTTTGACGAATATGAGATTCTACCCAATAGAGTGTTTATGATGAACCCGAAGCAAATTCATAACTGGAATTATTCGATGGATAGTCGTGGATATTTCCTGCTCATCGAAGAACCGCTTGCCCGGCAACTGGATGTCGAATTTTCTAATCCTTTTATTGATCTGGTTGAGGAAGACGTCTATTTTATTGAAGAAATTTTTAAACGGATGATAGTCCACAATAATCAACAGATGGCGATTCCTTATTTATTTTCACTGTTGTTGGGTTCGGAAGATAAACCTCAAGGTCGAAACGACATCACCACCAGGTTTAAAAAATTGGTAACTGAAAACATCGATAAAAATTATGCTATTGAACAATATGCAGAAAAACTTGGTTCCACAACAGAGCTGCTATCACAAGCTTGCAAAGCAGATACCGGGTTAACCGCGAAGCAACTCCAATTGGACCTCAAAATGACGGAGGCAAAAAGGTTAATGTTGTATTCTTCATTGAATGCAAGTGAAATAGCCTTCCGATTAGGATTTGAGGATAGCTCTTATTTTGCAAGGATTTTCAAGAAAAAAGCCAATTTCTCACCGGCGGAGTTTCGGGAAAAGTACCTAAAAAACGGAAAGAAGTCCTAACAAACAGTATTGTATATGCGCTAATTTCGTCTGAAAACAGAAAATGAAATTAGTTGTAACCATCGTGCTCTTGGTATTTGGGATCAATACAAGTGCACAAATCAAATTGGAGAAGATGCAATCAGAAAGGTATAAGGTTGGCTGGGAAAAACTCAAAGAAATAGATGGCAAGGCGGGGGAGAAAGTAATTGAAAGTTTAAAAGATGTTTCACCTGAACTAGGAACATACATCGTTGAATATGCCTTCGGAGACATTTACAGCCGAAGTGATCTCGACCTGAGGTCAAAAGAGATTGCGGTTATCGCAGCATTGGTTGCGGTGGGAAATGCAGAACCCGAACTGAAAGTTCATTTAAACAGTGCATTGAATACCGGAAATTCAATTAATGAAGTAAAGGAAGTTATTTTGCAGATGTCGGTCTATTCCGGTTTTCCAAGCAGTATTAATGCGATGAATGCATTTATGGAGGTCTTGGATGAAAGACAAAATCAGGGGATCAAAGACGATATCGGAAAATCACCTACAGTCCTTTCACAAACAGATCGACGGAAGTTGGGCGAACAGACCTTATCGAAATTGGATAGCGTCCAAGCGGACAAAATGAAAGCGGCCTACAACGATTTTTCACCGGAATTGCTTAAATTTACGTTGGAATATGGATATGCCGATATTCTTTCTAGAGATAACTTAAGTTTAAGACATCGAGAAATCGCAACGGTTGCTGCATTGACTGCATTGGGAAATGCTCAGCCTCAATTAAAGTTCCATATCAATGCGGCATTGAACGTTGGGGTTAGCGAAATAGAAGTAAAAGAAATTATATTGCTAATGACCGTGTATTCAGGATTTCCCTCGGCCATCAATGGAATGGATATGCTAAGGAAAGTGTTGATAGAACGTACTGAAACGTAATTGTTCCTTAAGATATGGTCAGTTTGCATGGTGTGCGATTAGATGAAAACAATCTACTGATGGGGCGCCTACAATCAAAAACTAACAGCCTATGTTTAATAGATTCGAAATATTTAAAACTATTCTGATAGTAGGGATATGTAGTCATTGTTTAAGTTTTTCATACGCACAGGCCTATGAAGTAAAGATCGCCCATATTGGTCAAAGAACAATTGATTTTTTTGATGAGGATAGGGGGCGGAAATTGACAACAGAGATCTGGTACCCTACCAGTGATTTACTAGCAGAAAGCGATAAAATATATTCCCCGTTCAAAAGGTTTTTGACGGTCAGAGATGCCACTCCCTTGGACGTGAAACATCCGTTGATTCTATTTTCGCATGGTAGCGGTGGCAATCGATTATCATTGGAATGGTTAGCACAGGCGTTGGTAAAGGAAGGCTATATTGTCGCTGCAGTGGATCATTGGGGGAATACACATGATAATAAAATAGCGATTGAATTTATAAAACCTTGGGAAAGGCCATTAGATATAAGTGCTGTTTTGACCTGTCTATTGGATGATAATATGTTTGAAGAAATTATTGATTCCGAACGTATCGGTGCCCTCGGATTCTCCTTTGGAGGGTATACTGTTATGGCTTTAGCGGGTGCTGTACTAGATTATCCCAAACTTTTGAATTATTATAAAACCAAGGAGGGATTAAGAGACCTCGCTGAAATTCGGGAATTCCCGGATCTTTCCGAGCGAATTAGCGATCGTTCATTTATCGAAATGACGAAAAATGTTCCATCGTTGAAAGATAACCGAATCCAATGCTTCTTTGCTATATCACCGGGAACCGCGCAGGGATTTAGGGATAAAGATCAATTTAAGCAGGTTAACGACCCCGTTTCCATTATAGGGTGTCGCGCAGATCGGGTAACACCTGTAGCAAAATATGCAAGACATTATCATGCATTAATAGATCATAGTGAATATTTTGAATTTGGCGGTGAGGTGGGACATTACGTCATGCTGGCGGAGGCAGGCGATGAGGTGAAAAAAGAGGCGCCGGAGATCTTTGTAGATGATCCGTCTGTAAATAGGTCGTGTGTACATCAAAAAGTAATCGATTTAGCAATCGATTTTTTCGCCGAACATATAAATAATGAATAAGGTATAATGACAAAACGAACTCAATTGGAACACATTGCTCGCCGATGGATTTCCTTGTGGTGCAGCCCGACCGACTGGAAGCTGTTTGATCAGCTCCATGCCGACCATTTTGAAGATTGTTCGTCAGCGGGAAGGCCCGGTACAAAAGAAGGGTTTGCCTCGGGCCTCCGTGAAATGTTGTGGGCATTCCCTGATTTGACAACAACCGTCGAAGATTTAGTGATCGATGAACAGCAGTCTCGTGTGTCTGTTCGTTGGCGAGCTCAGGGGCTCAATAAACATTCTTTTTTAGGTAATGAGGCAACCCATAAGGAATCAATCATTACCGGTATTGAAATTATTGACATAATAGATGATAAGATTGTCAAGCGTTGGGGCGAATGGGATGTGTCCTTGTGTTTTAATAATTAAAATATGGGTATACGGAATTTAAATTATTGCTTATGGTTTTAAACTTTTGTCGATCAGGAAGGAGGAAATTTAATAATGTGCAACATAGGTAAATTCACTATGCTCTTTCTTTTCGCTCCTTTTAGTCTCTTGGCTATTTGCAACGCTTGTACCAAGTATATTGATATGTACGGAGCTTTTGTTTCAGAAACCGTTGAAGTGAATGGAAGATCCACCCTCTACTATGAGCTTTATATCTCGAACCCTACATCGGATTCGGTGCTGATAGCAAGTTTAGATGTTTTGGGAAGAAAGGATAATGATACGTTGTTGTCCCTATCGGGGGCTGAGCTGATAAATAGACTTGGAAAGCTACGTGCCGATAAGATCGTGTGTGATAACTTGATATTACCTCGGGATACAACGGTCATCTACATTGAACTCTCATCAACTGGACTCCGCGGAACTAAATTGACACACCATCTTCGATATACTATGAACTCAAAAACCGACAGCTTGCTTTTTGATATAAAAGATGTTACTATTTCTGTTCCTGATCTCGATGCGGCCCTGTTGGGTAACCCATTAGACGGCGGGCCTTGGATTGCAATCTATGAACCATCATGGAATCGTGGGCATCGGCGGGTGTTTTATACAGCAAACGGCGTAGCTAGGATTCCAGGAAGATATGCAATAGATTTTATGCTTTTAGACAGTCTGGGACGCTTCGCAGAGGGAAACAAAAACGAGATAACCAGTTATTTTGGATATGACGCCAATGTACTTGCTGTTGCTGACGGTATTGTTGTAGCGCTTAGAAATGATTTTTTTGAAAGTCCGACTTTATCCGATCACCCGAAGTATCCTCCAAAAGAGGCTACAGGCAATTATATCTGTCTTAAGATTAGTGAAAATCGGTACGTTTTTTATGAGCATTTAAAACCGAGAACAATTGCCGTAAAGGTTGGTCAACAAGTAAAAAAGGGACAGGTCATAGCACGGGTTGGTTTCACGGGGCAGACAACGGGTCCACACCTGCATCTGCACGTCGCCAACTCGCCCTCTCCACTCGGATCAGAAGGATTGCCCTTCACTTTTGAGAAATTTAAATTATTAGGGCATTATATCGACTTTAATACCTTTGGGAATGAACGTTGGATAGCCGATGCCAATAGTTATACAGTCTATGCTAATGAACGACCTGCTCCGAATGCCGTCATACAATTTTAACCAAGTACGTGCTATTTGTCGTTTTAGTCGGCTTCCCAGTACCATTTTCACCCCCCTCTCTCCCCATCAGGAATAAGGACAAAAAAACGTATCTTTATATCTTTAGCTACGGATGACGAAATTAAGTAACAGAGCAATACCATACAAACTGGAGCGGTTTGGCATTTTTATTTATAAAGTATTGCTATGGCTTTCCTTGGGGCTTGTTATTGGTTTGTTAACCGCCGAGATGCAGGGGTTTATATCGGTCTGGCTGCTTTTTGTATTCATTCCGGGTAGTATTGGGTTGGCCTGGACATTTGTCCGGGTATTTGTTGGATATACGGACCATAAGGCCCGAATGGCCACATCCGACATGGCCTCCGGTAGGACGAACGCTTCCGCTGCACGTATAGACAGCGTTGATCATGGTGGTATACGATTAATGGAAGAACGGAACCTATTGGTTATAAAAATGACGGTATTTTCAAGGTTTAAGCCACCCTTTCAAACAACGATACGCCAGTTTATGACAGCCGAACAAATTGAACGGCTGCATGAGCTGCCTGTTGTCACGTTTTATGAAGATACCCACAACCCTGGCTCTGGGACGATATCCCTTACACCGCCCACGGGGGAGCTTCTAACCGGCGAAACTACAGCCCAAGCGACTAAAATCTACCCTGAGCGGAGTAAAAACTCATTTTTTCTCTTGATTGGACGTAATTCGTCCATGCTGACACGTTTGGTAAACATGGTGCTGATTTTTGCATTGTTTGGTTTCGGCTTTCTTTCACCTTTTATGCTTACGGGCAATGTGGACTGGCTACGCTTGCGCGTAACCTATTTCCCACAGAAGCTGGTTTTTCAGTACAAAGGCAATTTTAATGCGGAGCCGTTCAGAAAGGCTTATGCTAAGGCCATGGCGTATATCGGCGATCGGCGCGTCGAATCCTTGCTTTTCTACAAAGACTATACGGCCATAATGGTGGAAGACTCCGATAAGCCAGGCTACATTGAGCATGCGATCATTCGTGGGAATTCCGTGGAAAAAGGTATCCTGTCATCAATGACTTCCGATCCCGACCGGCTGTTCACCGTCGACTCCGTTAATTTTGAACTGTTGCAGAAAGTACTGGAGGACGTCGCAACTGACCATGATGTGGAAGATGTCATCTACATTGGGGTTCGAAGAGATACCCGTTGGGGAACGCGGGACGGACGTATTCCCCCTGATTATAAACAGAATCATGTTGATATCCACGTTCTGTTTCGTCCGGATAGTGAGTTGCTTCATTATCATGGTGAAACAGGTGTGCGATTTCCGAGGTAAATAGGGTCGCCACATCAGTTGTTATGCTTCCGCCGCATGCAGTCGCAGGAAGCCAGCAGCCCAAGGATAAGAAACAACAGGGGTATCAATTTGTAGAATGTATTAACCTGATTAACAAATGGTTAAGACAAAATAAAAACGGGACAAAGTTAGATATTTCTACTTTGTCCCGTCAAGTCGGGATGACAGGATTCGAACCTGCGACCTCTTCGTCCCGAACGAAGCGCGCTACCGGCCTGCGCTACATCCCGAATACTCACAGAACAAACTTAGAGAAATGATCTAAATCTGTCAATAGTCTAAAAAAAACAGTGTCTAGCAAAGCCTGTTCTCTCATGGTCTAGCCAGTTTAACAAGTTTACATATGCTAAGAATTTGCAAGCATATTTAAACCTTGACAACCCGAAAACCTCTAATAAAAAAAGCTATCTATGAGAAAACCCATCTATATTATACTGATTTGTTTCGTTGCTTTTGTTCGATCGACGATCGCCCAAACAAAACCTCAACTCGCTGTTCGTCTGAATCCAAGCAATGGCATTGCCTACATTCGCGTATTCTATCCCGAATTGCAGGTTGATCTAAACGGAAATGGCCAACTTATCAATACTTGGAATCATGTGGAGGAGGAAACCGTATCTTTCGATTATTATGATCAATTTGATAACAAAGAAAAGATAGGAAAAATGAAATCAATCGGAAATGTTCATATAGATTATTACGACAATTTCGATGACGAAGCCAAAAGGGGAAAAGTAAAACAAATAGGTGATATACAAATCGACTATTATGGCCGCTTTGACGGCATATTTCAGGGCAAAATAAAATCGATCGGCTATCAACCTGTCACCTATTACGATCAATTCAGTGGAAATGAAAAAAAAGGAAAATTAAAATCGATCGGCTTGGTTGAAATTGAATATTACGATCGATTTGATGGTGAACATCGTGCAGGTAAAATAAAGTCAATTAATGGTAATGGACAGGAGAACGTACGGGTTCTCTTCAATTAGCGAATTTTTATGAAGCAGCGCTTTACATCAATAAAAATATGGTTACTACTAAGCGGACTGACCCTTCTTACCCTCAGTTCCTTTGCTCAAGGTGTTATCGTTAATCAAGACGGAACCATTTCCATACAAAATGGATCCACAATTATCAGCTCCAACGGTTCGGTATCAACTGTTCATGGTTCTATCATCGTTAACGCAGACGGTTCACATTCCGTAATTGCAGGTTCATCCGTCATTAACGCCAACGGCACGGTTAGTACCATTGCCTTGCCCCTTGCTTCAGAAAAAGAGGATAATCATCCTTTTTCCGATAGTAAAGATTCCGATGAGCAATATTTTCCGCCTAGACACAACAAAAAAATCAATATCAGCAAATCTCAGAAGCTAAAACAGAATCCTTCTTTAACTATACCTGTAGAATCGTTTAGCCATCCTGTGAGCACAGATCCTTTCCAACTCAACAACGATAAAAATCTTCGACAAAAAAACAAATCCGTTGTGAGTATATCTAATTAGATATACTCACGGCTTTCCTGATATACTCATTGCTTGTCACCTGTTTTAGCATAAAACCGGCTACGTCCGCCCGAGAAATTTTCAAGGACAGTCCTTTTGCTTTGCTATCAAAGCCGATCTTATAACGATCTGTTCGCTCGCCCGCGGTAAAAGCCGAAGGCCGTACAATTGTATAATCTAAATCGCTGCCTACTAAATGCTGCTCTTGTAATTGATGATCTTTGAAAGCCTTTTTAAGAAGCATACCAAACATAACGTATTTCCAAAAAAAATTGAGGTTTCCGGCACTATCTCCAAGGCCAAGAGTCGTTTCACAGATTAATCGCTTTATCCCTTCCTGCTTCATGGCGTCAATTATATTTTTGGTACCGATTGCTCGGATACTCCCTTTATTTCCATCGCCTATTGCGCATAACACGGCTTCCTGGTTTTTAACCGCTTCTTGTATCGCTGTTTTATCTGTTAGATCTCCCTTGAAAATGTGCAATAGTGGAGATGCCGGCGCTTGTAACTTTTCAGGGCTTCTGGTAAAGGCTGTTACGCGATGGCCTTCTCGAAGGGCCTGCTTTACGATAAGTGTACCTATACTTCCGGTAGATCCGAATACAATTAAATTCATGATAATTCCTTTTTAAATTTAACACAAAATGATATCACGAATTTCTGCGTATCTCTGTCTGAGAAATAGAAAAAAAACGACAAAAGCTAGTCCGTCCGTTGAGAGAAAACTCGTGGGGTTTCGCCGGTAAATGCCTTAAATACGCGAATGAAGTGTGACTGATCGGCAAAGCCATTTTCATAAACAATTTCATTCATCTTTTTAAAATCTTTGAGCGCTAGTTGAGAAAAAGACGCCTGAAATTGAATAATCTTGGCAAATTGCTTTGGTGATAGGCCTGTTTCTTTTATGAAGCGCCTTTCAAGGGTCCTACCATGGATATATAGTGCAGAGGCAATTGCATGAATACTTTCCTGTCCGTTCGTTTGAATAATCCGCTCAATTGCTTGTTTAATCTTTAAGTCAAGCTTTTGCTTTTTTTGTGCTAACAATGAAGATAGAAGCTGCGTAATGGCTTCTATTTTTTCGTCCACTGTGCGATAAGCTAACAATCTATCGTTAAACGAGGCCATATCTATTTCACGAAAAGACGTTAAATCATAGCAGCCATCATTAATGGATTGCGGGTCGACATTAAAGAAACTTTTGAAAACAAAGGGATAAAGCCGAAATATAATAAGCAAGTATGGCCCGGTTAGCTGCATTTCAATCGGTTGGATTGTCTGTCCATACAAAAAAGATAGGGGCATCAATTTCCCATGTGGCTTAATAAGTAAGCCCTCTTTTGTCTGTTGAAAAAGGAGCCCCGGATAACCATCGGCAAAGAAGGGTAAGTTGACTTGCCCATTGACGGTATCTTCTTTATATATCCAGATATCTTTTACAAATAAGGATATACATTCAGGTGCTCGCAGTTTTTGATGATCCATAACCTAAGCGAATATAGGAAAGAAATGCTAAATCATAGGCTGCGCGTGGAAGAGGCTAATTGCTCTGTCAGTTGTTGCAGGTGTCGCAGGGTATGATACGTATTAAAACCCAACCATTCCAACCGTGTAAATGGGCCGTATTGAGGGATAGCAAAATCTGTGCATAAGCGTGATACATCTTCTTGCTGCCATACTTCGCGATGTTGTTCGACGCGCTGTTGAAGACCGTGCATCAGTTTTTTCTTTACGATCCGATCAGCGGACGGCACCACTTCCTGCGGTGCTTGATACTGCTTCTCGAAATTCAGAAGAACACTCTTTATCAGTGGTAGGTTTAAATCAATTGGTCTGTTCGCCTCTATGGTCGTCCCTTTCATCGTATAGATCGAAGCATAAGATTTGTACAAATGCAGACCCAATTGACCAGGTGTCCATTTTCCGATAACCAAGCATCGATTCATCTGTTGCTCCGTCATTGAGTCGAATAACTCTAGCATTTCTGCCATAACTTGTTCAAAAAGATTCTCAAGTTCCTGATGTTTGCTTTTCATGATAATTTTCAATACTGACCAATACAAACTTACGAAAGTTTATACCGTCAAACGGGGAAGGATTACGACAAAAGCGACGTAAAATGCGACGAATGAA
>Ga0079224_100015477_pt1 | contig 10684 bp, 9 predicted proteins | sample Stecom2015_FD_80414 | JGI IMG/M metagenome (GOLD analysis project Ga0079224, IMG submission 80414) | Agricultural soil microbial communities from Utah to study Nitrogen management - Steer compost 2015 | ecosystem: Environmental > Terrestrial > Soil > Agricultural land | place: USA: Utah...
CCTGAGGCGTTCGTCCATGCGATTACACTCCTTCCAGGGCATTCAGGGCCTCCCCCAAATGCCGGTGGGTGTAAACCATGTCTCCGGAATGAAGTGTCAGCTATGTGCCGGGAAGCACAAAAAACACCAATCAAACCCGCTCCAGCATAACGCCGGAGCGGATGTTTTGATTCGCAAAAAGGCCAAAGACGCCAAAAGCGGCCAGCAAGGAAGTTTGCAAACCTGCTGGCACCATATTGGTCGGCTTTACCTTGCCGGCAGCGGCAAGCAGAAAGGCGCCTCCCCAAGGCGTCCCGTACCGGCGGCCGTGTCTTCCCAGGCATGGGGCAGGGCTCTGCAGCTTCCGAAGCAGACGCTCGAAGAAGGGGGCCAAGTTCTGCCATCTGATCCCCGGGTTAGCCGTCATCCTGAAATTTGTCGTGTGTTGGCTGAAGTGGTGAGGGGTCTTTCGGAGAAAGCGGAAGACAGACTTCCAAGCCCAGATGCAGTACGATGCAACAGACTGATCTGGAATAGTTTTTCAAAGCGAGGAGTTGAGCCAAAGACCCGATCAAAAGGGGATCAAGAGCCGCCGTATCGACTTCTTTGCAGGTGCTCGCTCGACTGACGCCAAGTTTTCGCTCGAGAAGGGTGGACCGCAGGGCTGAGCCGGGTACCGGCATGAGTCACCTGCTTCTCCTCCCATGGCCTGCCGTCGACTTTTCCCGCCCTCCTTCCTAAGATGAGAGTCCATAGCCTGGGTTGCAGCCCCAGGTGGTAAAGTCTCCGGGTTCGATTGCGAACCGGCCGGCGTCATGTGTGGCGTGAGCGCGAAAAGAGGAGACGACTTCTTTGGGACGGGGCGATGCTCGAGCTGCCGCTGGCGCACTATCGCTTTCACTTTCGCGCGCTTGAGGCCGTAAGGCTTCCGGACTTTGCCGGCTCGGCCTGGCGGGGCGCCTTCGGCAATTCCTTGCGGCGGCTGCTGTGCGCCACCCGCCTGTCGCATTGTGACTCCTGTCCCCTGGTCGGCACCTGCGCCTTCCCCTATCTCTTCGAGGGGCGCCGCCCGCCCCACGCAACGGTGCTTTCGGGCTTCGAGCGCGTCTGCGTGCCCTATGCCTTGCGGCCTGGAAACCGCGGCCGAATAGAGCTGGCGGAGGGCGCGGCGGCGGTCCTCGACATGGCGCTTTTCGGGCGGGCGAACGATCGCCTCGTCTATATCGTCCATGCGCTCCAGGCGGCCGCTCTCCAGGGCATCGGGCCGGGGCGGGGCCGTCTCGAGCTGAAGCGGGCTCATCGCCTGGCGGGGCTGGGAGAGACGGAGGGGGAAGCGGTCTTCGCCCAGGGCACCTTCCAGCAACCTGGCCCTGCGTCGCCTCCCAAGTTGCGCTTCGGAGAGGCAGCGGCCCTTGCCATCCGGCTGGAGAGTCCCCTGCGCCTGAAGAGTGCCGGCAAGCTGGTCACGCCCGAGGCCTTGACGGCGCCGCACTTCATTGAGGCCTGTATTCGGCGTATCTCGGCCCTCGCGGCCTTTCATGCACCCGCCCCGATCGAGGCTGATTATGCCCGGCTGAAGACGCTGGCGGCGCTGGTTTCTCTCGGCAGGGGCGATCTGCGCTGGCTGGACTGGAAGCGCTTTTCCCGGCGCCAGGGTCAGAGGATGGCCATCGGCGGGATCATCGGCGATTTCGTGCTGGAGCTGCCGGAAGAAGCGCGGGAGCTGCTGCCCTGGATTGAGCTCGCCCAGTGGGCGGGGGTCGGCAAGAGCGCGAGCATGGGGCTCGGACAGTTCCGCATCTTATCGGGCGGAGAAGCTGAATCGTGACGGCGTCATCCGGCCATCGCGAGAGAATTCTTCTCGCCGTGGTGGGCCTGGCGCCGCAGATCGTCACCGAGACGCTCTTCGCCCTCATCGTTGGCCAGCCGCACCCTTTCGTGCCGACGCGCCTTCATCTGGTGACGACCGGGGAGGGGGAGGCCCGTATCCGGCTCCAGCTACTCGATCCGGAAGAAGGAGCCCTGCCGGCCTTTGCCAGGGACTACGCGCCGGCGTTGCTCGAGGTGGTCGAGCGGACCCGTATGGATGTGCTTCACGACGGGAAGGGGCGGATCCTGGATGACATCACCCAGCCCGAAGAGATTATGGCTGCGGCAGACCAGATCCTCGACGTCGTCCGGCAACTGACTGCGGGAGAAGACAGTGCCCTCTGTGCCTCGATTGCCGGGGGGCGCAAGTCGATGGGCTTTCTCCTGGGTTATGCCATGAGCCTCTACGGCCGCCCACAGGACCGCCTGACCCACGTCCTGGTGAACCCGCCCTTTCAGAATCATCCGGGCTTCTTTTACCCACCGCGGCGCGAGCGCATCCTTTTCGTGCCCCCGGACAACGAGCCGATCTCCACGAAAGCGGCCCGCGTTCTTCTGACCGACATTCCTTTCCTCCGCTTGAGAGAGAACCTTCCCGCCTGGCTGCTCCAGGCGCGGAGCAGCTTTTCCGATACCATTGCGGACCTCCAGGGGCGCCTGGCGCCACCGCGGCTGGTTCTGAGAGTTCCCTGCCGTGAAATCGAGTGTGGCGGCCGTAACTTGCCGGTCCCGCCCGTTGATTTCGCCTTCGCCTGGTGGTTGGCACGGCATTCACTGGCGCACGGGGACGAGGCGCGCGGCCTCTCCTGGCGGGATGCCTGTCCGGAGGAGTTTCTGTCTCTCTACAGACGGGTGGCTGCCGAAGGGCATCTGCGGCGGGTGCGGGGCGCCTTCCTCGACGGGGTGGAGAAGGAGTGGTTCGAGCAGCGCGTGTCCCGCTTCAACAAGCTTGTGAAAGACCACCTTGGCGCTCTTGCCCGCTATTGTGCAATCATCACGATTGGTTCAAGGCCACGCACCCGCTATGGTTTTGCCCGGGAGCTTCAGATTGCCATCGAGGACGACGCGAGCGGAGAGGAGCCATGACACAGGAACAGTCGGCCAGCCTGGATGAAGTGGTGCTGGGCGCCTTCCTGGAGGATATCGGAAAGTTCATGCAGCGCGCGATGGGATCTTCGCGGCAGCTCCCGCCCGAGGTCGCGCGCCGCGCCAGCGACGTGCTGCCCTCCTTCAGGGGGCGCTCAACCCACTGGCACGCGCTCTGGACCGACGCCTTCTTCCATGAACTGGAGAAGCGCGGGGTCGCACTGCCCGCCGGGATCAACCTGGGCCGTGTACGCGACTGCGCGGTCTATCATCATCGCCCGCTGACGCCGCTTCATTATCTTTCTGCCGAAGCGGATCGGCTGTCGGCCGGCATGGATCGCAAGCCCCGCGACGAGGAGGCGGAGGCGAATGACGGCGAAAGGGATGCCTTTCGCCGCGTAGCTTTGCGCAACGTCTTCGCCGCCGTCGACCTGGGCCTGGGACAGCCGCCGTCGCCGGCTGCCTCAAGATCCTACCGGGTCGCGCCGCTGGTGGCGGAGGCCCTGCAGCCGGCAGAAGTCGATGGGCAAGCGCAAAAGGCTGCCTATGTCGCGCTCTGGCCCGATTTTCTCGAGGGCTTCATCACGCTGTGCAGGGAGGCCAGGAGCCCCCAGCTTTTTCACGAGGGCCTGCTTTCCCTGTCCGAGCGCTATACCTGGGCCATTCCCTCCTCGACCATCGACCAGCCGGACGTTCCGCTTCACGACCACAACAAGTCGGTCGCGGCCGTCGCCGCCTGTCTCTATCGCTTTCACGAAGCCCGCGGGGAACTGGGTGATGCCGAGGCGATTCGCGATCGCCGGCAGGCCAAGTACCGTTTCCTGCTCGGGGATCTTTCCGGCATCCAATCCTCGCTCTTTCGTCTTGCCTCCCAGCAGGTGAAGGGGGCAGCCCGCATCCTGCGGGCTCGATCTTTCCTGATGGGGTCCCTGGTGGAGGCCGTTTCCCTCGCGGTCCGCCGGAAGCTCGAGCTGCCGCCCTATTGCGAACTGCTGGCGGCCGGGGGCCGCTTTCTCCTGCTCGTCCCCGACCTGGCGGGGACCGACGAGGCCCTGGAGGAGTTGCGCCGGGATCTCGATGCCTGGCTGCTCGAGCGTTACCTGGGCGACCTCAGTTTCAACCTCGCCCTGGGCCGCCCCTTGAGCGGCGAAGACCTGATGCAGCGGCGCTTCGGCTCCGCCTTGCAGGCGGCCAACGACGCTCTTGCCGAAGCCAAGCTGCGCCCTCTGTCAAAGGTCACCACCGGCGTGATCGAGGTCGAATACGACGAGACGCCGGAGGGGGGCTGCCAGGCCTGCGGGGTTCGGCCGGCCACACGGGGGGAGGGGAGCGAACGTCGCTGCCAGGCCTGCCATGACGCGCACCGTCTGGGGCAGCGCCTGCCCCGGGCCCAGGCGCTTCTCTTCAGTCACTCGCCGCTGCCCGAGCGCGTGAACGGCATCAGCGTCGCCGTGCCTCACGGCCTCTGGTTGAACCTCTTGACGCAGGAGGTGCGGGCCGACGACGGTGATGCCTGGTCGCGGGTACTCTCAGGCTATCGCGTCGCCACGGCAGACATCGGCTTTCCTGCCCTGGCCGTCCGGCATCTGGCAAGTCACCTGCCGCTCCTGCAGCCAGGCGAAGACCAGGATCCGCGGTTCCAGGACCTCGACGAGGGCTCCGGAGAAATCCAGGCCGGGGATACCAAGACCTTCGCTCACCTGGCAGCGCAGTCACGAGAGTTCCTGGGCGACGGCAGGATTGTTGGTCGTCCGATGCTCGCCATGCTCAAGGCAGACGTGGACCGCCTGGGGCAGATCTTTTCCCGGGGCCTGGGACAGGACTTGAGCCTGGGGCGCCTGGCCACGCTTTCGCGCATGACTGACGCCTTTTTCACCATCGTGCTGCCGGACCTGGTGCGGCGCGACCATCCCAATGCCTACATCGTTTACGCCGGTGGGGACGACCTCCTCATCCTCGGACCCTGGCGAGAAATCCTGTCCCTCGCGGAGGCGGTGGGGCGGGCCTTTGCCGCTCACGTCGGTGGCAACCCCAATGTCACCTTGTCGGCTGGCCTCGAGTTTCTCAGCGCCAATGAGCCTCTGAACCGTGCGGTTCACCGGGCCGAAGCGCGCCTGGAGAGTGCCAAGGACGGGGGGCGCAACCGTCTCTCCCTGATCTCCGCGCGTCCGCTGTCCTGGACGCAGCTAAAGGCAGCGCTCGAGCGTGCGGAGCAGGTTTCCGACTGGATCCGGGATCCCGGCCGCCCCCTCAGCACCGCCTTCGTCTATCGCACGCTGGGCACGGCGCGATTGCGGGCCAGCGCCGAGGCCGGCGACCTGCGCGCTGCGAACTGGCGTGCCCGCTGGGCCTATGCCATCCGCAGCGCCTTCGCGGGCAAGGCGCCGGAAGATCAGCTTCGCCTGCAGTTCTTCGACAGGCTGCTCGGCAGCGATCTGGTCACCGGTGCCTCGGGCGATCAAGCCCTGGCAGAACCGGCCCTGGTCATCGCGCTCTATCGCAACAGGTGAGGAAGGAGAGCAGGATGCAGCACAACAGAGGGCAGCGCCCCCACCGCGGCAGCCGGGGAACGGATCATCCCGGCACGCGGCCCCTCCGCATGCCTCAACCCCAGCCGCTGCAGTACTACGTCCTGGTCGAGGGGAAGGCCGACAAGCGGACGCTGCAGCCGGGGCTCCTGGAGGAGACCGAAAGACTGGCTCAGGAGATTGCCGAGGTGCCGGCCAGTCAGTTGCGCCGCTTCTACGGCGACGTAGTCGCCTTTGCGCGGCGCCTGGATCTCGACAGGACGATCAGCAACGAAGCGATCCGCACCCAGCTGGCCCTGCTGAAGGCGCGCGCCGCCTATGCCTACAAACGGGTCGAAGGGCACCAGCAGGCGCAGTTTCCGGAACCGCTGCTGCGCTTTTTCGTCGATCACGCCGCGGCGGTCCAGGATCGGGCCGACTATGCTGCCTTCCGCCGCATCTTCGAGACACTGATCGCTTTTCACAAGTTTCACGAGAAGAAGGGCAGGGGGTGACCATGGCAGAGCTTCGGATGCTGGGTCTCGCGCGGATCACCGGCAGGATCGAGCTTCTTTCGGGCCTGCACATCGGTGCGGGCAAGGACGTGATCGAGATCGGTGGAATCGACAATCCTGTCGTCAAGCATCCCCACAGCGGACAGCCCTTTATCCCGGGGTCCAGCCTCAAGGGCAAGCTGCGCTTCCTTCTGGAATGGGCCTTCGACGCAATCCGGCAAGACGGCCTGCCGTGGGGTGCCAACGACAAGGGAGAAAATCGCCAGAACGATCCAGAAGATCCGATCCTCAGGATCTTCGGCACGCCCATCAAGCGCGAGGCCTGGAGCGGCGGACCGACCCGGCTGCTGGTGCGCGACGCCCCCCTGACCGAGGAATGGCTGGAGGCTGCCGTGCGCGACATGCTGCCGCTGACGGAAGAGAAGACAGAGGTCTTGATCGACCGCATCGCCGGCAAGGCGCGCGACGGCGTCGGTCTGCGCCGGACGGAGCGTGTGCCGGCCGGAGCGACGTTCGACATGGAACTTGTCTTCCGCGCCTATGACGTGGGCGACCGCGGCAGGCGTGACGAGGAGTGCCTCAACTGGTTGATCGCCGGGCTCTCGCTCCTGGAGCTGGATGCTCTGGGAGGATCGGGTTCCCGCGGCTATGGCCGGATCGCGTTTCGCGATCTGAACTATCGCGATCTCGATGGCCAGGTCACCAACCTCGACAACCTTTTCCGGGTGGAGCGCTTCGACCCGCAGAAGGCACCGGACCTCGTCCGGCTGCGCAGGGCATGAGTGCGGCGCGCCTCTATCGTATCCGCCTGCACCTGACGGCGCCGCTCGCGACGCCCCTGACCTCGGGAACCCTCTTCGGTCATCTCTGCTGGTGCCGAAGAGAGCTTGAAGGCGAAAAGGCGCTGGTGGACTGGCTGCGGCACCAGGAAGAGCGACCCTGGCTGATCTCCGACGGCTTCCCCGCGGATCTCCTGCCGCGCCCCCTGCTGCGCAGAGACGGCTCGGCAAGGCTGCTCGCTACGGAAGAGGCCGACCGCGCCAAGAAGCTGGCGCGCTTGCCCTTCCTGCGGATGGAAGGGTTCCTGAAACACCGGGACAGCCTGTCGGAAGCGACGATCGCGCCCTACCTCGCGGCGGCGCCCGAGTCCGCGGAACGGCCGCTGCTGCGCCACCGCATGGCCCACAACAGCATTGACCGCAGGCGCGGCACCACCCCGGAGGAAGGCGGACTCTTTTTCGTGGAGGAGGACTGGAGCTTCGCCGTCGAGGCCCGAAGGGATGTTTACCTGAAGGCGGCTGCAGAGCCCGGCGAGATAAGGTTGCTCTTCGAGCACCTGGGCGAAAGAGGCTATGGACGCGACACGACCTGGGGGCGGGGGCACTTTCGCGTCGAAGGGATAGAGCCTCTGCCTGCCCTGGATGCCGGGCGGGGCAGCCGGCGCCTCAGCCTGTCGCACGGGACGCTCACGGCGAACATGGAGGACGTTCGCTACAAGCTTTTCACTCACTTCGGCAAGGTGGGCGACGTGATGGCGGCCGGTGGGGCGCGGCCGTGGAAAAAGCCGATCCTGCTTGCCCGCCCGGGGGCGACCTTCCGCCCGCGCGACGAGGGGCCCTTTGGCGAGCTGCTAACCGGCGTGCACCAGGATCGCCCCGAGATCCGGCACGATGCGCGTCACCTGACCCTGGCCTTCAGCGAGGCGGAATCATGAGCCGCTTGGACCTGCTCGCCGTACCCCTTTCGCCCCTGCATGTGGGGGAGGGGACGGAATGGACGCCGGACACCTTCAAGCTGGAGGGCAAGGAGCTTCTCCGCTTTTCGCCGCAAGCGGTCGCGGCGGACTTCGCGCCCACCCAGGCGCGGGATTTCGCCCGGGCGGTCGACCGCGGCGACCTGAAACTGGCGCAGGCGATTCTGCAGGGCGCGGTCCGGCGCCAGCATGTCCGCGAGCGGATCGCGCTTTCCTCGGCATCGGAGCGGGAACTTGGCGAGGCTCTGCGCAACCAGCACCGGGCCGGTCGGCTCCACCCCTTCGTGCGCGGCAGCGGTGGTCCCTACCTGCCAGGGAGCGCGGTGAAGGGCGCGATCCGAACGGCGCTGCTCAGCGCGCGCGTGCAGAAGGAGCTTCCTCGCTTTCGCGACTGGCTCGCGCGCCAGCGCGTGCAGGGCGGGCGAAGCGGGCAGGCCTCGACGGAGTTGCAGGCGCAGGTGCTGGGGACGCTGGATCGGGATCCCTTCCGCTTCATCCGGGTCATGGACGCGCCGCTGCCCGAAGGTCGCACCCGCATCGAATGGATCGTCACCCGGCGCCGGGATGGCCGCCGCCAGGAGCTGCAGATGCACTTCGAGTGCCTGCGCCCGGGGCTGGCGAGTGCCTTTCCCCTTGTCCTCGACGTCCGTGAGGGGCTCGCGCAGGCTGCTCGGGCCCGGGATCCTGCGAAGGCGCCGGAGTATCCCATTGGCACAAAAGAGCTGTTGCGGGCGATCGACGGCTTCTTTCGCCGGCGTTGGCAGCGGGATCGGGAACGTTTTTCCCTGACCTGGTGTCCGGAGCCGCCTTCTCAGGGGCCCGATGGTTTTCCGCTCCTCCTTCGGGTGGGGCGCTTCAGCCACTTCGAAAGCGCCTCCGTCGAGGGACTGCGTGCCGGATGGCGGCCCCAGGGTGGCCGGACGATCGAGGAGGGCTCGACCCGCGCGGTCGTTCAGCTCGCCGGTAACTTCGCCTCCTTCGGCTGGTTGCTCCTCCTGCCGCGGGGGAAGGAGGAGCACCTTCGGAGCCTCGGGTGGCTGGCGGAGACGCCTGCTGCGGATGAAGGGGGGAGGCGCGACGCTTCTTCCCGGCGCACCGCCGCACCGGCCGCAGTGTCAGGGGAGGGGCGCGGCACAGGCCACTTCGCCGCGGATCTGACCGGCCGGCGCGGTTTTGTCGAGGACGAGCCCGTGGAGGTAGTGCGGGACGAGGGGCCGTCCTGCTCGTGCGCTTCCTCGACTCCGGCGATCTGGAAGAGGTCGCGTCGGAAGAGTTTCGACCAGAGGAGTGATCATGGGAAAGGCTCTCTTGCTGACCGTCGGGACGGGCAATCTCGAGGATGTGGAAGGCTCCCTCCTTCGCCCTCTGCGCAAGTCGATCGAAAGCGGTGAATGGGCGCGGATCGTGCTGCTTCCTTCCAGCAGGACCCTCGGCTGGTCCGAGCGGCTGGCCGAGGAGATGGGGGGCGGCAGCCTGGAAATCAGACCGCTGCCGGAAGCGGATCTGGAGAACGATGCCGACGCCTGTTTCCGGCACTTCGAAGCGGAGATTGAACGCCTGCGCCGTGACGGCTTTGCCCAGCAGGACATCGTGGTGGACTTCACTCGCGGCACGAAGGCCATGAGCGCGGCGCTGGTGCTGGCGGCCGTTGCCCACGACCTTCCCCGCCTGCGCTATATCACCGGCAAGCGGGATTCACGCGGCATGGTGACTGGGGGAACGGAGGAGCTGCGTGAAACGAGCCCGGCGCACGCCCTTGCGGTTCGCCGTCTGGAGGCGGCCCGCAGCCTGGTGGGCGGCTACAGCTTCGGCGCGGCGCTGGCGATTCTGCCCGATCCGGACAGTCCCTTTTCCGCGCTGCAGCCGGCGCTGCTGCGGCACGACCTTGCCGCGCTGCGCCGGCTGGTCCGCTTCCTTGCCGCTTGGGACAGCCTGAACTACCGCGAGGCGCGGGAGATCGGCTGCCCGGACCCGGGGGAGCTTCCCGCGGCCTGGCAGTCTCTCTGCCCGAACCGTCAGACCGTCGCCTGGGTTCGCAGGCTTGCCGCAAGGCCGTCGGCGGAGGATCACGGGGCCATGGCAGCCTGGTTGCGGCCGCTCGCCCTCGACCTTCTCGCCAATGCCCAGCGGCGGCGCCAGCTCCGGCATTTCGAGGATGCTCTCGTGCGCAGCTACCGTGTCCTCGAATTGATTGGCCAGGCACGGCTTTTTGACCGAGGGATCGACAGCGAGCGCGTTCCCCCCGATCACGAGGCCGTAGTCCGCACGCGTCAGCGTCTGCGCAAGTCGGGAAGCGCCGATTTCGGGCAAGGCCGGGAGGGGAAGCTGACGGCGGGTCGGGAGACCGCCGCCCGCCTGCTCAAGGAGCTGGGCGATCCCCTGGCGCGGGAGCTGTTGTCCTTCGCGAACCGGGGCGGGACCCTCAAGACGCGCAATCGCAATCTCAGCATTCTCAATCACGGTTTCGAAGCGCGCGCCCCCTCCGATGCAGCGGAATGGGACGAGCTTTTCGACGGGCTCTGGACTCTCCTGGAGAAAGACTGGCCGGGTGAGGCCGCCGCCTTCGCCGCCGCCCGCGCGCAGGCGCGCTTTCCCTGCGGATAGAAAGAGGACCGGGAGCGCCGCCCTTCCTGACGAAGCCGGTCGACAGATTGCGGGCAACCGGACGAAAGAAGACTGCAAGGGATGAAAGACGGCCTGAGGAGCATGTGAAGGGAGTTAACATTCATGGTCCCCCGATTTTTCTGCAAGCCTCCCTGCAAGAGATTGAAAAAATTGAGATTTTTAGAGCGAGGGGTTGAGCCGTAGACCCGATGAAAAGGGGATCAAGACCTTCTTTCAGCTCATTAAGCTTCGCGTTAACAGTGTTGAGCCGTAGACCCGATGAAAAGGGGATCAAGACGCTGACGACCTGCTTCAGTTCGTGCAGCGCATCAGGTTGAGCCGTAGACCCGATGAAAAGGGGATCAAGACTC
>Ga0079224_100015478_pt1 | contig 10684 bp, 10 predicted proteins | sample Stecom2015_FD_80414 | JGI IMG/M metagenome (GOLD analysis project Ga0079224, IMG submission 80414) | Agricultural soil microbial communities from Utah to study Nitrogen management - Steer compost 2015 | ecosystem: Environmental > Terrestrial > Soil > Agricultural land | place: USA: Utah...
GGCATTGCCCGGACCGATCAAGCCGTCCAGCTGAGGATCGTCCAAGTTTTCAAATTCCTGTCGGTCATCGCTGAGCTTTCGTTGAGAAGGTGTGAAAAGATTGAGTCTTTTTTCGTAGAGATTATAGACCCCCTTGAATCCTTTACCCATGCCGATTGGCCAAGAAAGTGGCCTGACGCTGATTCCCAGTTTAGTCTCTACTTCATCCAGCAAATCGTAAGGATCCCGACCTTCACGGTCGAGTTTATTGATAAAGCAGATCACGGGCGTGTTGCGCATTCGGCAGACTTCCATCAGCTTTTCGGTCTGGATCTCGACACCTTTCACGCAGTCGATGACCATGATCACCGAATCCACGGCTGTCAACGTGCGATAGGTATCCTCCGCAAAGTCTTGGTGACCTGGCGTATCGAGGAGGTTGATCTTGATATCCCTGTATTCGAAACCCATGACGGAAGTAGCGACAGAGATCCCTCGTTGCTTCTCAATCTCCATCCAGTCAGACTTGGTTGCGGTGTCGATCTTGTTGGATTTTACCGCACCGGCAGTCTGGATAGCACCTCCGAAGAGCAAGAGCTTCTCGGTCAAGGTGGTCTTTCCGGCATCGGGGTGAGCAATGATGGCAAACGTTCTGCGTTTTTTGATCTCTTCGGTCAAACTCATGGGTCTTGAATTTCAGGGGGCAAAGGTAGGGAAAATGGATGAAACGCTTTTCTATTCTGCCAAGCTCACTTTGATATTCGTCATTCAGTCTTCGATGTTCAAAATTAAAAGGAAGGTAATGTCGAACATCGAATGACGAATTTCGAATAAAATAACTTCGCCCATGATCAGTAGTGGCCTAATACTCTAATATTCCTTCGGTAATAAACTGGGAAGCGTCTTCCAGATTGCCCAAAAGCATGATCCGGAAGGTAGTTCCTTTTCCGATCTCGGAGCTCTTGACAAAGATCTTACCGCCGTGATAGCCCTCTACGATTCGCTTGGCAAGCGTGAGCCCAAGTCCCCACCCTCTCTGCCTCGTGGAAAACCCCGGGTTGAACACCTTCTTAAAGTTTCGTTTTTCGATTCCCTTTCCGGTATCAGTGATATCCACAATGACGAATTTATCGCTGTCCTGTAACACATCAATGGTGATGACACCCTTTCCCCTCATCGCATCGACGGCATTTTTGCAGATATTCTCGATCACCCATTCCAGCAATGGCTTATTCATTAATGCATCCAGGTCTTTGGAGTCCGCGTTGATATTGAGCTCCACTTTGGTGGAGATCCTCGGCCGGAGGTAAGTGATCGTCTCTTCGATCACCTCGTAGAGGTTTTCTGGCTGAATCATCGGTTTGCTGCCGATACTGCTAAATCGCTCCGTTACCATCCGAAGCTTCACTACATCCTTGTCCATCTCCTGGATGATCTCCTTGTTTTCCTCCCAGACAGGCGAGTTCCTCAAGTAATCGATCCATGCCATCAACGAAGCGATCGGGGTGCCAAGCTGGTGCGCGGTTTCTTTCGTGAGTCCAGCCCAAACTCGGTTTTGCTCGGCGATTTTGCTTTGATTGAAAAGTGTGTAAGCCAAAGCTCCAAAGACCAAGATCACTGCCAGCTGGATATAGGGATAGTAGCGAAGGCTAGTCAAAAGTTGGGAGTTGCGGTAAAAAACCCGCACGTCAGCTTCCACCAGGTAGATCGGCTCATACTCTTCCTGCATCTCCAAGAGTTCCTTGTCCAACGTACTTAGGGAGTCTTCCTTATCGGCATTAGCACGGAATTTTATGTTTCTGAATTCAAGCGGATTGCCCTCCGAATCCACCATGATCATGGGGATGGAATGATTCTGCTGGATGATTTCCTGATTGATAAAAGTCAGATTTTCTGACGTGGTCGCGGCGTACTCCAAGGCGGCGGACAACAGTTGAATCTGCCGGCTTTCCCTCTCCCTCAGTTCATCCACCAGCAGGTTGGTGTACCAGATCGATCCAGAACCGATCAGAAAGGAAACCAGAAAAACCAGCCACTTGACCTGCTTTTTATTCTGATAAAAATCGATGGATGTAAGATCCTGAAATCGTTTTTTCATTCAGTAGGGGATGGCTTTTTGAAATAGTAACTCGTAAACGTTATGGATAGTATGACTCGGGGATAGATTTTATCAGTTGGACTTTCGCTTCGACCTCAGTAAATTTATGTCTATTCACTTAGGAAAAAACAGAGAAGGATACGAAATCAGGTATGACGCCGCACCTGCGGTACCACATTAGAGCAAGACATTCGATCCAAACACAGTTTAAATCAACTAATAATAATATGAAAACGAACGACATCGGATTAGAAATCAGAGAATCCAAGCCCTTGGTCAAAAAGCTCAACGATCTTTTGGCCAACTATCAGATCTACTATCAAAATCTTAGAAACTTCCACTGGAATGTATCGGGGCCCAACTTCTTTGAGCTCCACGCGAAGTTTGAAGAATTATACACGTCCGCCAACCTCGCGGTGGACACCATCGCTGAGCGGATCCTCACGTTGGGAGATAGGCCTCATTCTTCTTATGCCGAGTACATCCAGCACTCAGACATAAGCGAAGCCCTACAAATCACCGAAGCAACCAAGATGGTGGAAATCGTCCGAAACAATCAGAACGACTTGCTGAACTTAGAGCGAAAAATACTCGAAGCTGCCGGAGAAGTCGGGGATGAAGGCACCGTATCACTGATGAGCGACTTTATCACCGAAAAAGAAAAGGTGGTGTGGATGCTCTCCGCGTACCTCAGATAATAGAAAATCCCGGCCAAAACCGGGATTTGTTTTTTAGACTTAGAAACGAAATTGCTGTCTTTATTGACTGGCCTTGATCCATTTCCACAGCACCTTGTAGGTGGGCTTGGTGCCATGCATCAGGATTCCGATGCGGTAGATCTTGCCCGCCAGCCAAGTGGTGAACAAAAAGCCTCCTGCCAATAGACCCATTGAGAGTGCCAGTTCCCACAGAGGAACTCCATAACTGATTCTACCCATCATAGCGATCGGCGAGGTCAGCGGAACGATCGAGAGCCAAAAAGAGGTACTGCTGGTCGGATCCTGTAAGACAAATACAAACAGCCCCATGTAGGCGACAATCAAGGGGATGGTGATCGGAAACATGAACTGCTGCGCATCAGACGGAGAATCCACCGCCGAACCGATGGCCGCAAACAGTGACCCGTAGAGCAAATAGCCGCCTAGAAAATAAACGATGAAGCAGGCCACCAATGCGACAAAGTCGATGCCGCTGATCACTAACAGAATATCGGCTAACTCACTCGAATCCGGTGCAGACTGCGCGAATTCTGCATTGGCCAACTCCATGGCTTGTTGCTGGGGCATCTGCATCCCGAGCACTCCCATCACTACCGAGGACAGCGTTCCGATCAGTACTACCCAGATCAAAAACTGCGTCAGGCCAACAGCGCCGATACCGACTATCTTTCCCATCATGAGTTGAAATGGCTTGAGAGACGAAACCAAGATCTCCACGATCCTGGTGGATTTCTCTTCAATCACTCCCTGCATGATCTGATTTCCGTAGACAAAGATGAAGATGTAGATCAGGATTCCGGCGATAAAGCCAATGGCATAATTGACGCTTGCATTGTTGATTTTCTCTTCTCCTTCTTCTCCCAAGGTGACCGATTGGATCGACACCTCCGTGCGGATATCCTTCAATACTTTCGGGTCTATTCCCTGAGCGTACAGCTTTTGGTCTTCAATCTTGCGCTTCAGCGCTCCTTCCAGGTATCCCATCAGCGTCATACTGGGATTTTCATTACCATAGAACTGAATTCCTTTCGGACTTTCTAGATCAATCTTCGGGATATGCAAAAAGCCGTATCGATCCCCGTCCTGAACCATCTTCTTGGCAACCTCCGGATCCTCGATTGATGAAGTGAAAGCATATTGCTCTGAACTCTCCAAGAAAAAAAGGTCGGTATCATCGATCACTTCAATGATTCGCAGCGTCTGGCTGCTTTCTTCTTCTAAAGCGATCCAAACAAACACGCCCATGATTGCCGGGAAAATCAAGGGAGTCAAAATCGTGGCGATCAAAAACGACTTCTTCTTGACTCGCGCCAGATATTCCCGCTGGATGACCAGTAAAATTTTACCCATTTGTCGACGCCTTTACCTGATGAATAAATATCTCCTCCATACTCGGAATTAGTTCTTTAAACAAGATTACTTCGCCATAATCCATCATCTCGGAAAGCAACTCGTTGGGACTCTTCCCCGACAGCGGCAAGGAAACTTCCCAAGCGTCGTTTGAAAATCTGGGAATCCACTCCTGCGGCAGCTCTCTCTTGGGCTGGGAGATGGCGACCTTAAAAACCTCCGGACGAAAACTCTTCTTTACTTCCCGAATCGTGCCGTCAAGTATCTTCCGCGATTGATTGATCATCGCGACATGGTCGCAAAGCAGCTCCACAGACTCCATCCGGTGCGTACTCAAGATTACGGTCGTACCTTTCTCCCGCAGTTCTAAAATCTCATTTTTGATGATTTCGGCGTTTACCGGATCAAATCCCGAAAAAGGCTCATCCAAAATCAACAGCGACGGACGGTGCACGATGGTGGCGATGAACTGAACCTTCTGCGCCATGCCTTTGGACAGATCTTCGATTTTTTTGTCTTTCCATGAGGCGATGTCCAACTTTTCCAACCAATAATTGATTTGAATCTTGGCCTCACTTTCAACCAGTCCCTTGAGCCTGGAAAAGTAGATCAACTGATCCCAAACCTTCATTTTTTTGTAGAGCCCCCGCTCCTCCGGCAGATAGCCGATCTTTCGTATGTCATCCGGGGAAAGTTTTTTTCCATCGATCTCTACCGATCCGCTGTCCTGCTCGATGATCTGATTGACGATACGGATCAGCGTAGTCTTGCCGGCACCGTTTGGGCCCAAAAGTCCAAAGATCACTCCCTTTGGCACAAAAAGGTTCACGTCGGTAAGAGCCCTGTGATTTTCGTAGGATTTATTTAGCTGACTAATCTGAAGCATCAGTGGTTTATTCAATAGTAATCGAACCGACGCCCACATCCAAGATCAACTCCAGCAATCTGGGGTCAGAAGCTTTGAATCCCTTGGTGACGTAGGTTTCCTTATCGATTGATTTTAGGTATTTTGGAAAAACTGTTCGACACATGGGCGTGGTTTTCATCCTGATCTTGACCGGATTGGAATCCGGAGGCAGCTTCAGGTATATACTGCCGCCGCTCACCGCCGCAATCACTTGGCATGAGCTGGCCATCCCGTCGCTGTAATTCAGATTGATCTTTCCATAGTTCACTTCCACGATCATCTTTCGCGCATTCGTGAAGTTGGCATTCTGAACGTCTACGGTGCCCATATTCAAGGTCACCAGGAGGGTGTCCATCGTCACTTGATTGGGAGTCTGATTGCCGTAGTGAATGCGGACGTCTGCGCTGGCACTTTTGACTTTCAACCTGGAAACCGGAATCTGAGCGAGGTCAAAGTCCGCCCTTCCCATACCCAGATTAAAATCCAAGTGATAAAGAAAGTTAGACCCTATACCCAAATCCCACGAGTGGTCGAAGTCCGTATTGCTGGAAAAAAGTTTAGAGGTAATGCTTTTCCCCAGATTGTCGGACTCCACATTTTTATGAGTCAGCTTGGCATCCAGCAGATTGTCGTGTATGGAATAGGCAAAATCCGGAAGAATGTTGGATTTCAGCAGGTGGCCATGAATATAGATAGGATCTGGGGCGATCGTCCGCTTGAGCTGGGTTGTACTTTTATAAGACGAAAAATTGAGATAGACCAGCTCAAAGCCTGTCCTCTCGGTCACTTTATACTCCTTTACAAACTGTGCCTGAACGGGAAAAACCCCCACAATCATCCAAAATACGAACAGACACAGTTTTTTCAGCATACGGATAGGTTACGCTACGACTTACAAAAGGTTTTTTAAAAATATGAAAAAAGCCGGAATCACTTCCGGCTTTCAGTTTTTTAGAAAAACTCCTTCATCTTATCGAAGAATGACTTGTCCTGCTTTCCAGGATCAGGCTTGAAGTTTTCTGAATTCCTCAGAGATTCCAGCACAGTCCGTTCTTCTCTCGAAAGCTCCGTCGGAGTCCAGACATTGACCATGATCAATTGATCCCCGCGGGTGTAGCCGTTGATATCTTTGATGCCCTTACCTTTCAGTCGGAGCATCTTCCCACTCTGTGTTCCCGGATCGATCTTGATCTTCACTTTGCCATCGATAGTTGGGACCTCAATGGATGCTCCAAGTGCAGCTTCGATAAAAGATACGTGTAGATCGTAAATCACATTGTTTCCTTCGCGCTGAAGCACATTGTCCTCCGCTTCTTCGATGACAATGAGCAGGTCACCTGCAATACCTCCTGGGGTTTCGTTTCCTTTGCCCGACATACTCAGCTGCATTCCTTCGCCCACGCCACCCGGAATATTGATGGAAATCACCTCTTCTCTGACGATCAATCCTCGTGAGTCCGCCTCAGCAGGCTTCTTGTCGACAATTTGTCCGCTGCCTCCACATACCGCACAAGTGCTTGCTGAGACCATTTGACCCAGCATAGTATTGACCACCTTCTTCACCTGACCAGAACCCTGACAGGCGCTACAGGATTTGAAAGTAACTCCTGCAGCCACGACGTGGCGCTTCACTTTGATTTTCTTCTCTACGCCGTTAGCGATCTCCTGGAGGTTGAGTTTCAGCTTGACACGTAGATTCGTCCCCTTCTTGGTACGTCGACCTCCGCCGCCGCCGCCGAAAAACGAACCAAATCCGCCGCCGCCGCCGAAGATGTCACCGAACTGGGAAAATATATCCTCCATGTTCATGCCAGCGCCTCCGAAACCTCCGCCTCCACCAAGGCCTTGGTGGCCAAACTGATCATAGCGGGCTTTCTTGTCCGCATTGCTCAGGACTTCATAAGCTTCAGCTGCTTCCTTGAATTTCTCCTCTGCCTCAGGGTTATCCGGATTTTTGTCGGGGTGAAATTGTATCGCTAACTTTCGATATGCTTTTTTGATCTCCTCCGCGGACGCGGACTTGGAGACCCCAAGTACTTCGTAATAATCTCTTTTTGCCATAATACTTTATGCTCCGGTTACAACCTTGGCGTATCTCACGACTTTCTCGCCGAGTGTATAACCTTTTTCAACCACGTCAATAACCTTCCCTTTCAACTCTTCCGAAGGCGCGGGAATCTGGGTGATTGCTTCCTGAGTATCAGGACTGAAGGTGTTACCTACCAAATCCACCATCACTCTCAATCCCTTGGATTCTAGAACTCTGACAAGCTTCTGGAAAATAAGCTGGTTTCCTTCTCTGATTTTTACCAGATCGGTTTCTGATTCCGAAGCCTTAGCGGCCCTTTCAAAATCATCTACTACTGGGATCAAATCTCTCAAGACGTCTTCGGAAGCGGTATTGATCAACTCTAACCTTTCTTTGGATGTGCGCTTTCTGAAATTCTCGAAGTCCGAATAAAGTCTTAGATATTTCTCTTTCAACTCCGCAACCTCGGCCTGAAGTTTGGACTCTTGACTTTCCTCTTCGGCTGAGATCTCAGCTTCGGTTGGAGGAGTTCCATCCAAAATTTCCTCTTCTGATTTCTTGTTTAGTTCTTGATCCACTTGTTCTTTATTTTTCATAGAAATTAGGCAATAGCTGGTGATTGGGAGAATATCAATGACTTTGCCAGTTGTATTTTTCTGACAAAGTGACACTTGTCAAGAATGAATAGCCTGCCAGATTAGGTCCTTGAGTTTGTCAAGATTAAACTGACTCACCGACGAAATGAAAACAAAAGGGATATCTTTTGGGATTTCTTGCTCCATCTCCTTCATCAGACCTTCATCCAGCATATCTGCTTTGGAGATGGCGAGAATGCGTTTTTTGTCCAACAGCTCTGGATTATATTTCTCTAACTCTCCGAGAAGAATCCGGTATTGCTCCTGAATGACAGGCGCATCCGCCGGAATCATAAACAATAAGATGGAGTTTCGCTCTATATGTCTTAAAAACCGGATGCCAAGACCTCTGCCTTCCGCGGCACCTTCGATGATCCCCGGGATATCTGCCATGACAAACGATCTATTGTCACGGTAGTCCACCACCCCCAAGTTCGGAACGAGCGTGGTAAAAGGATAGTCGCCGATCTCTGGTCGTGCGGCGGATATCGAGGATAGTAGGGTAGACTTGCCCGCGTTTGGAAATCCAACAAGACCGACATCAGCCAAGAGCTTGAGCTCTAGAATAATCCATTCTTCGATACCCGGCTCGCCTGTTTGGGCAAAATGCGGAGCTTGATTCGTAGCAGATTTGAAATGATCATTTCCGAGTCCTCCCCGTCCACCGGGAGTCAAGATGACTTCTTGTCCATCTTCTGTGATCTCGAAACGCTTCTCGCCGGTTTCGGCATCTTTGGCGATGGTACCTAGGGGAACGTCAAGAATGACATCTTTGCCTTCGGCACCGGTTCGACGCCCGCCTTCGCCGCCTTTCCCTGACTCCGCGATGACGTGCTTCTTATACTTAAGGTGTAGAAGAGTCCAGTGTTGGGCGTTCCCCCTGACAATAATATGTCCGCCCCTGCCACCATCTCCGCCATCTGGGCCGCCTTTGGGAACGTGTTTTTCACGTCTAAAATGAACTGATCCCGCCCCACCGGCACCGGATCGCGAACAGAATTTTACGTAGTCTATGAAGTTGGAATCTGCCATGGTCTGAGAAAGAAAAAGGCTAAGCCCGAAAGCTTAGCCAAGTCTTGGTGTTGCAAAATTAGGAATTTGAAGTGAATCAGTAGCTATCGATGACGATTGAAATCTCGTCGAAGATGTCGTCGATCCCTCCAACTCCATTGATAGCCTTATATTTTCCTTGATTTTCGTAAAATTTCGCCACAGGGAGGGTCTCATCCATATATACCTTTATCCGGGTATTTATCTTTTCCTCATCCTGATCGTCGGCGCGGTTGGACGTCTTTCCTCTTTCCTTGATTCTCTCTTTCAATACCTCCGGCGGTACTTCCAAGGCGATCATCCCGGAGATCTTCAAGCCAAGATCTGCGAGCATGGCATCCAAGGCCTCGGCCTGGGCAGTAGTCCTGGGGAAACCGTCAAAAATAAACCCTTTGCTATCGGAAGTCGTTGCGATTTTGTCTTTTACCATGCTGATCACCACCTCGTCCGGCACGAGATGTCCTTCGTCCATGTACTTGCGAGCGAGTGTACCGAGGTCGGTTCCCTCCCCTAGGTGCTTCCTAAAAAGGTCTCCGGTAGACAGATGAGTGAGTCCGTATTTTTGAATAAGCTTTTCACTTTGAGTGCCTTTACCCGCACCCGGAGGTCCAAACAGAACTATATTCAGCATTCGAGAAGTCTTTTTTTAAGTTGTAATCAATTGGTAAATGTCGGGCAGATTTCTTCCCAGCCCATCATAATCGAGACCGTAGCCCACCACAAATTTATTGGGAATTTCAAATCCCACATAATCTAATGCGTAATTATACCTGAAGGCCTCTTTTTTGAAGAGTAAGGTGAAGATCTGCAACCGCTTGGGATTATGCTTGGAAAGCTCAGAAATGAGGTAGTCCATAGTGATTCCTGTGTCGACAATGTCCTCAACGATGAGGACATTCTTCCCCAGGAGATCGGCGCTTAGCCCTAACACGGATTTCACTTCCCCCGTACTTGCAGTGCCAGAGTAAGACGAAATCTTCAAGAATTCGATGCTCACCGGAAGATCGATCTCCCGAGCCAAATCCGCCATCACAATAAACGACCCCTTCAAAATCCCAAGAATCACAAGGCCTTCTCCAACGTTGTCAGCGGTGATTTGTCTGGCAAGTTCGGCAAGACGACCCTTGATGTCCCCGGAAGAAATGAACAACTCAAAACTTAAATCCTTTATAGTCAACTGGTTCATAGACTCATATTATAGTACCTCCAACAAAAACTGATACATCCTGATCATAGATTCCAGGTCTGCGAGTGAAACCTTCTCATTGGGAGTGTGCACATTATCTTCAGCTGCGCCGATAAAACACCAATCAATTGCGTAGGGGGAAAACTGAATCTCCCGCCCATCGCTCCCTCCAAAAGATTCCACCTCTAGCTGAAATGGGATACCGCTAGATTCCGCCAAACCTATCAATTTATCTATAAATTTCTTCCTTGGAATAAATTTATCCCTGATAGAGATCACGACTCCTTGGTGATGTGATACACCTTCGGTGATCCATGTGATGTCAGAAATTAACGCCTGTTTAATTGGTGCTTCTTCTTGAATAAATTTAAGTAGAAAGGGCATCGACCCTCCACCATGTTCCTCATACGTTGTGAATATAACCCACCCATTTTCAATGGTTTCACATAACTTTAGTGCGTTATACATCCCCAATCGATTATCTAAGTAGGCTGCTTGAATATATTCTTCTCCCACTCTGATATTCTGCTCAAACGAGAGCCGTGTACCCCGGTCTATTCCTCTGGGGAAATCGAAAAAACAAGCATCTTCATCACCCAACAATTTGCAGACAATCTCCCCTTTACTGTCCTGACCAACCAATCTCGTACCCTCCGCAATCTCCGGCCCTCCGACAGGAATCAGCTGATTTTGGTACCGTGTCATGAATCCAATCGTGTCGATATGAGCAA
>Ga0079224_100015479_pt1 | contig 10683 bp, 9 predicted proteins | sample Stecom2015_FD_80414 | JGI IMG/M metagenome (GOLD analysis project Ga0079224, IMG submission 80414) | Agricultural soil microbial communities from Utah to study Nitrogen management - Steer compost 2015 | ecosystem: Environmental > Terrestrial > Soil > Agricultural land | place: USA: Utah...
CTCATCGGCTGGTGTACACTGCGACAAGACTACCGTGATGTTCGCGTTGATCTGATCAGGACGATGACCGTGACGGACGAAGAATACGATTCAGGAAAATACTACTCGCTTAAGGAGTATTTCGAGCAGGAATCCGAGGATGCAAAGGAACTTCAGAAGGTTGTCGTTACATTTCGTCGAACCGCCGCAGCGTATGCGCGTAACGCCAGGAGCTACTACGGATTTGTGTCCGAACAGGATCTCGGAGATCACATCAGAATGAATTTCCTCGTGAGCAACCTTCATTGGTTTTGTCGGTGGCTCATGATGTATGGTGCCAACGTTGAAATCGAAGAGCCAACAGAAGCCCTGGAAGTCATGACGCAACTTGTTTCCGAACTTCAGGCGCACTATGCAGGTGCGCTCACGTCGTAACGACCCGTTTTACTTTACAGCAGGCCTACCAGCAAGTCGGGGAAGATTCCGAAAAGCAGGGTAAGAATCACTGTAACAACAAGGACAATCCGGGCATAAGCCGGAATGGCCACGATTCTTTCTTTCTCGGTCGACTTCAGATACATGGCGATAATGATTCTGAAGTAGTAGTAAATACCAATGAGTGAAGTAAGAACAGCTACGAGAACTAGGCCGATGTATCCGCTTTCGAAGGCTGTTGTGAAGAGATAGTATTTTCCGAAGAAGCCAGCCATCGGAGGTATTCCCGCGAGGGATAACATTGCGACCGCCATACAAAAGGAAAGGAACGGATTGCGTTTCACCAGTCCGTTGAACGTGTCAACCACGGCGTCTTGCTCGCGGCCCTCCACGGCGTGGAGTACGGTGAAGGCGGTGATGGTTGCTGCTGCGTAAGCTGCGACGTAATACAGTATAGCACTTGCCGAGATGTCATTCAGCGCTACGAGTGAGATGAGCAGGTACCCGGCGTGTGACACGCTCGAATAGGCCAGCATACGTTTCACGTTGTGTTGGTAAACCGCAGTGATGTTGCTGACCAACAGCGTCAGGATGGTAAGCACCTGCACTACATCGACCCATTGCGCAGCGACAGCACCAAAGCTCATAGAGAACAACCGATAGAACGCGGCGAAGGCGGCGATTTTAACAATCGTCGACATAAATGCGGTTACCGGTGTCGGAGCTCCTTCGTAAACATCGGGAGCCCAGAAGTGGAAGGGAACTGCCGAAATTTTGAAGCCCAGACCAATGATGAGCATCAGGATACCTGCGTATAGCCATCCGGTATTCGCACTTCCGTCAGCGACCTGAGCCGCCACTACAGTGAGATCGAACGACGAAGTTGCGCCGAATACGAGGGCTATCCCGAACAGGAGAAACCCGGTGGCAAACGAGCCCATCAGGAAATACTTGAAAGCAGCTTCGTTTGAGAAAATACTTTTGAAGTTACTTCCCGCCAGGACATAAAGGCAGATCGAGAGAACCTCGATGCCCATGAAAAGCATTGCCAGGTTCGTGTACGACACCATAAATACGCCCCCTACGACGGAGAATAGGATGAGGGCGAAGTGATCGGTAATATTTTCGTTGGCTTCCAGATCCTTACGTGCAAGGAGAAACCACAATACAGCTGTTGCGGACAAGACTATGCTGAAAGCGATGGCATAGTTATCGAACGTCAGCATGTTATTGAAATGCGATCCGCCCGCGTTCCAATCGAACACAAGGAGGACGGCGGAAGCAAGCAGCCCCAGTAAGACCAAAGGGAACAGGTAGCGCTTGAAACTAAATACTTCCGCCAGCAAGGAGATGACGGCCAATCCTGAAAGTACGAATACAGAATTCACGTTATGTCTTGTTACGAATTATCGATCAATTTCTTCCCATGGCGTTCAGCAAATCAGCCACGGCCGGCTCAGTCATTTCAAGCAGGGGGGCTGGATAAACGCCAATGAGAATCACCAGGATTACAATAGGGTACAAAACCCATTTTTCATGTTGGTCGAGATCACTGAAGATACTCGTGATAGCGTTGCTCTCGCCGAGCATCGTATTTTGAAAACTTCGAAGCATATAAACTGCACTGAAGATCATGGTCAGCGCGGCAAAAGTCCCACTAGCTCCGTTGTATTCGAAAACTGATTTTATCAGGAGGAATTCACCGACGAATCCACTGGTCAGAGGTAAAGCTACGCTGCCCAGGAGGATTATGATGAACACCGTGTTGAACACCGGTGCGTTGTTGCGGATGCCTCCCAGACTCGCGATTTCCTGAGTTGATGTCCGCGACAAAATAATGTCGACAATAAAGAACAATCCCACGATCACGATTCCATGACTGAACATCTGAATCATAGCACCTTGAAGGCCGGTCTGTTCCAGTGTGAACACGCCCGCCGCGATAAGTCCCACGTGCGCAATAGATGAGTACGCGATAAGGCGTTTCAACTCCTTTTGCATGATGGCGAGGAGCGAGGCATAGACAATCCCGATCACTGACAGGATCAGTGCTGTTGATCCCCACGCGTCAACCCCTGCAGGAACAACCGGAAGCAGCCATCTGATCGCCCCGTAAATACCCATTTTCAACATGATCCCGGAAAGCAGCATCGTTCCCGGAGTCGGTGACGTGTAGTAGGTATCGGGTTGCCAGGTATGGAAGGGGAATATGGGCATTTTTACTGCGAAGGCGAGAAAGAGTGCCCAGAACACGAGCCCTTGCTCGGCAACAGGCAAGCTCTGACCTGCCGCGTAAAGGGCCTGAATGTTAAAGCTGTGATCGCCCGGTGTCTGAAAATAGACATACAGCAGGCCGACGAGCATGATGAGGCTACCGGCCAGTGTATAGATAAAGAACTTCAGTGTTACCGGCCCGCGATTTACGCCGCCCCAACGCAGACAAATGAAGTAGATCGGGATGAGTGCCATCTCCCAGAAAATATAGAAGAGAAACCCGTCAAGCGCGACAAACACTCCGATTAGAGCCATCTCCATGAGGAGAACAAGCGAATAAAACGCGTTGGCGTTGTCGTACTCGTGCTTGAATGACGACAAAATGATCAGCGGCGTGAGTACTGTGGTTAACAGTACGAGCAACATGCTGATACCGTCAATGGCGAGGTGGAAGTTAATGCCCAGGGAACGGATCCAGGGATAGTTGACTTCGAACTGAAGACCTCCCGCGGGATTAAATCCGGCAACCATTACCAAAGCTATGGCGAGTTCGATCAGGGACGCGGCAAGTGCCCACTTCTTTGCGTCTTGGCGCTTGAGGGCGAAGAACACGAGCGTTGCCAGTACTGGCCAGAAAATCAAGAATAGCGTTAACATCGGCTTGAATCCTCAGGTATATCGTCAGATAAGTGTTTTTACTACAAACAGGATAATAATGCTTATGACCATGGCAAATACATAAAACCCAGTGTTGCCGGTTTGGATTAATCGCAGGGTCCTGCCGCCCCATGTTACCAGTTTCCCGGTACCGTTAACAAGCTGGTCGATCATCAGCCGCTCAACAACGGTATCCGTTACGCGCGAAAGGAAGTTCAGCGGTTGGGTAACCACCTTCTCGTACAACTCGTCAACGTAATATTTGTTGTATATGAGTCGCACCAACCCTGTGCGTTCGGCACTCTCGGGAGCGGGAACTGATCCTTTCTTCACGTAAAGGTTATAAGCAAAGTAGATAGTGATCAATGTCAGGCCGACGACAACGCCCATCAAAATGAGTTCGGTGCTGTGATCGAGGTGGTGCGCTCCGGCTACCTCGTGCGATGCGGCAAAGACTGGTGCGAGGAAATTGTTGAGCGCATGCCCGCCTCCAAAAACAGACGGGATTCCAATGAATCCGCCAATCGCCGAAAGAATAGCCAGTGCGATAAGGGGAAATGTCATGCTGGTAGGCGACTCGTGGAGATGTCCCTTTACCTCTTCGCTGGCGCGGGATTGGCCCGAGAACGTAAGGAAGAACAGACGGAACATATAGAATGCTGTCAGCAGTGAGGCCACCAGGGCGACGATCCAGAGCACCGGACTGTTTACGAAGGTAGAAGCCAGGATTTCGTCTTTCGAGAAAAAGCCCGCAAAAGGAGGTAATCCGCCAATTGCCAGCGTTCCGATCAGGAATGTAGCGAACGTTATCGGGAGGTATTTTCTGAGTCCTCCCATGTTGCGAATATCCTGATCGCCGCTCATAGCGTGTATCACACTACCCGCGCCAAGGAAAAGCAATGCCTTAAAGAAGGCGTGGGTCGTCATGTGGAAAATACCGGTTGTGTAGGCTCCGACGCCAAGCGCCAGGAACATGAGTCCGAGCTGACTTACGGTCGAGTAAGCAAGTACCTTCTTTATGTCGTTCTGCAGGATGGCGATAGTCGCCGCGAACAAAGCTGTTGCCACGCCTACTACGGCTACGATGTCAAGTGCCAACGGTGCCAGGGTGTAAAGCAGATTGTTTCTCGCGATCATGTAGATCCCTGCTGTCACCATTGTGGCGGCGTGAATCAGGGCTGATACAGGCGTGGGACCCGCCATGGCATCGGGAAGCCAGGTGTAAAGGGGAATCTGGGCGCTCTTCCCGATTGCTCCGACGAAAAGCAGTAATGTGATCGCTGTGATGACGCCTGAATCTATGTCTCCGGCTTGCGCGAATACTTCCGGATAGGAAAGTGAACCAAAATGTATCAGTATCATGATGACGCCGAGGATTAGCCCGACATCACCGATTCGGTTCATGATAAAGGCCTTTTTCGCGGCGTTGTTGTATTCCGTGTTTTTGAACCAGAAGCCGATCAGCAGGTAGGAGCAGAGTCCTACGCCTTCCCAGCCCACGAACATCAGCAGATAGTTGGCTCCCATAACAAGGAGGAGCATGAAGAAGATGAACAGGTTGAGGTAGGCGAAAAACCGGTTGTAGCCTTCGTCTCCCTTCATATATCCGGTCGAGTACACGTGGATCAGGAAACCGACACCGGTGATGATAAGCATCATAAGAATACTCAACGGATCCACCAGGAAAGAGAAGGATACTGCAAAGTCGCCCGCGGCGATCCATTCAAAGGCGGTAAAGGTGAAGGATTGTTGTTCACCCATGCCGAAGAAAAGCACGATTGACAACAGGAATGATATCAGAACTGATCCACAAGCTACCAGGCTTGCCAGCCAGGGCCTGAGTTGCTTATTGAGGAGTCCGATGAGAAGAAACCCTGCGAGGGGAGCAAGGGGAACAAGACCAACGATAACGTCCATCACCATTTCAGTTTATTCAATACGTTAATGTCCGTGCTACCGGTGTTGTGGTAGATCACGATAAGTATGGCCAGTCCAACGGCTACTTCAGCTGCAGCGACGGCCATGACGAAGAACACGAAAACCTGACCTGCGGCATTGCCGTGAAAGGCTGCAAAAGCAACCATGAGGAGGTTGACGGCATTAAGCATTAACTCAATGCACATAAAGATTACGATAGCATTCCGGCGATACAGTACGCCAAGGACGCCGATGACGAAAAGTGCCGCGCTGAGCCAGATGTAATGGTTCAGGGGAACCTGCTGGATCATCTGACTAACTGAATCATTCATTGGTCAACTGTTTTACATTTTCAATAGTGACGTCCTTCTCTTGGTCGTCAGCGCCTGTGCGCGTGGTGGTCTTCGGTGTATACCTGCGCGCTCTCAGCGGATTCTTGCCGAGCATAACAGCGCCTACCATGGCGGCGAGCAGGAGCACTGATACAACTTCGAAAGGCAACAGAAACTCGTTGAACAACATGTTGCCAAGGGTTTTAACGGTTCCTATCGTGGGGTCCGCTCCAAGTCCTACCTGTGCTTGTTCCGCGCCGCGAACGGCACCCACCAGAACCATCATCAGCAACCCACCGGAAATCACAGCGGCGAACTGGTAAGGTGTCTTCTTAGGTGCCTCCGATTCATTGTTCAGGTTCATCAGCATGATGACGTAGAGGAACAGTACCATGATAGCACCTGCGTAAACGATGATATGAACGGCGAAGAGAAACTCTGCGCTAAGGAGCAGATAGTGGCCGCCGACGCTAAAGAACGTGATTACAAGGTAAAGCACGCTATAAACGGGGTTGCGTGAGAACACAACCATCAGAGCGCTCAACACGGCAACAAAAGCCAGAAAATAGAATATATATAAACTCACAATCAGTAGGGTTACCTGCGTATTCTGTGCAAACCTATAGGTTTTTCAAAAAAAACTTTTCGGTTAATCAACGGTTGTGTGCAAAGCGTTTGTTTTCCTTGAACTCGAGAACAGCTTTGCTCTGACGTTTCGATACATCGATTCGCGCATTAACCGGTTCAACCAGTTTGTCTTTTCCGTAGATAAACTCACCGCGACCATATTCCGTCGTCACCAGCCTGTCAGTGAGGAAGATGGCTTCCTTCGGGCAGGCTTCTTCACAAAGCCCGCAGAATATACAGCGCAACATGTTTATCTCATATGTTGCAGCGTACCGCTCCTCGCGATAAAGGTGTTCTTCGCCTTTCTTGCGTTCTGCTGCCTGCATGGTAATGGCTTCGGCGGGACAAGAGACCGCACACAGCCCGCACGCTGTACAACGTTCGCGGCCCTGCTCGTCGCGCTTAAGCACGTGCTGGCCACGCCATACGGGGCTGATGGGTCGCTGTTGTTCCGGGTACTTGATGGTGGCTTTTTTACCAAAGAAGTGCCGGATAGTAATCATAATGCCGTTCCAGATAGCGGGCAGATACATCCGCTCGGAAAAGGTCATCTCCTTTTTGACTACAACTTTCGATCTTCCGCTAAGAGACTGCATAAAATATCTTTACTTAATCCAATAAAACCATCACAAACGCAGTGATCAACACATTAGCAATCGCGATGGGAAGAAGTGCTTTCCATCCGAGGTTCATGAGCTGATCATAACGGAAACGCGGTAACGTCCAGCGAATCCACATAAAGAAGAAAATGAAGAGCGATATCTTGAAGAACAACGCGAGTGTTCCCAAAATAGTCACGGCGTTATGACTCAACCCGAGGTCGTTCATGAACGGGAAATTATACCCACCGAAGTACAAGGTTGCCATCAGTGCTGACGAGATGAACATATTGATGTACTCGGCAAACATGTAAAACCCGAGCTTCATACTGCTATATTCAGTGTGATACCCACCGACAAGTTCGGTTTCACTCTCCGGAAGGTCGAAGGGCATGCGGTTACATTCAGCAAAGGCGCAGATGAGGAAAATCAGAAAGCCAAGGGGTTGGTATACGATGTTCCACATGTTCCATTGGTCGCCCTGGCCTCCGCCCTGCATTGCCGCGATTTCACCAAGACTTAAAGTGCCGGTGATCAAAATAAGAGCGATGATGGAAAGGCCCATGGCAAGTTCGTAGCTGATCATCTGTGCTGATGCACGTAAAGCACCTAGCAGGGAGAACTTGTTGTTTGACGCCCATCCACCAATCATGATTCCGTACACACCGATTGAGACAACCGCGAAAACATAGAGGATGCCGATGTTCAGGTCAGCAATCTGCAGGCTGTATTCAACGCCGTTAATCACTAATGTGCTACCCCACGGGATGACAACCCCGGCCATCAGGGCAGTAAGCATGGCAATACACGGACCGATGACAAACAGTATTTTGTTTGCGTTGACGGGAATGATTTCTTCCTTCATGAAGAACTTGATTCCATCGGCGAGAGGCTGGAGAATCCCGAACGGACCCGCGCGATTGGGGCCGATCCGGTCTTGCATAAAGGCGGCGACCTTGCGTTCAAAGTAGGTCGAGTACATCGCAATAAAGAGCGTGGTGCCGAATACTGCGGCGACGAGGATCAACTTATAGGTCAGAAATTCCGTCATGAAGGTATATTATTCGATTCGTTCAACCTTTTTCCCTGTTGGAACCGCAGTTGGCGTTCAACTTCAAGCTTCAGTTTCTGAAGATCAATCCGCTCGTAGTGGTTTTGCGCGATCACCGAGTTTCGCTCTATATGTCGAGGGCCTTCTACCACCCAGTCGTTGAGATTTTTGTGGTCATAACGACACTCGTTGCAGATAAACTCCTTCACTTCACCATACTGATCTTTTCGCGCGGTCACGCGGAGAACTTCTTCGCCGCGAGTCCAGAGAACGACTTTTCCGCAGCACTTCGAACACTCACGGTGGGCATCAAGGGGTTTGGTGAACCACACACGGCTTTGGAAACGGAACGTCTTGTCGGTAAGTGCTCCCACGGGGCATACGTCAATCATATTCCCCGAGAACTCATTATCGATCGCTTTTTCGATGTAGGTGCTGATTTCCGCCCGGTCGCCCCGGTTGAGGACGCCGTGAACGCGGCTGTCGGTTAGCTGGTCAGCGACATAGGTACACCGGTAGCACAGAATACACCGCGTCATGTGCAACTTGATCTTGTCGCCGATTTCGTGCGGTTCGAAAGTGCGTCGTTCTTCTTCATAGCGCGTATTTGCCATACCATGAGCGTAGGCAAAATTCTGAAGATCACATTCACCGGCCTGGTCGCAGATAGGACAGTCGAGCGGGTGATTGAGGAGTAAGAACTCCACCACGCCTTTCCGCGCTTCGAGTACCTGTGGATTAGTAATGTTCTCGACGACCATGCCATCCTGAACACCCGTGATACAGGAAGGGACCAGTTTGGGCATCGGCCGCGGGTCACGTGCGGAGCCCTGTGCCACTTTTACAAGGCATGCACGGCACTTACCTCCGCTATTCTTCAAAGATGAGTAATAACACATCGCCGGCGGAACGATCTCGCCGCCGATCTGCCGGGCTGCTTGCAGAATGGTGGTTCCTTCCGCTACCTCGGTTTCGATGCCATCTATGGTTACCTTTAGCATTGCTGTTATCTATTTCGGCGCTCAGACGCCATAAAACACTTTTCAATTACTTCACGCTGTTGCTGCGACAACACGTTCCGGAACAAAGGGTTCCTTTTCAAAATGCTTAGGATCCTTAACCTTCTCGGGATACTTCACATGATATTCGAACTCCTCACGGAAGTGCCTTATTGCGGCGGCTACTGGCCAGGCAGCAGCATCACCCAGCGGACAAATTGTATTGCCTTCGATGTTCTTGGCGACGTTCACGAGCAGGTCGATGTCATGCATTCTTCCTTCGCCATGCTCGAGGCGGTGCAATACTTTTTCCATCCATCCCGTTCCTTCGCGGCAGGGGCTGCACTGTCCGCATGATTCGTGGTGATAAAAACGGGCGAAGGACCATGTGTTGCGAACAATACAAGTTGTTTCGTCCATGACGACGAAACCACCTGATCCCAACATAGTCCCGGTCTGAAATCCTCCGTCAGCTAACGATTCATAACTCATTAATCTCGGCTCGCCTGCGGCCGTCTTGAGAATCAGGTCGGCGGGCAAAATAGGAACGGACGAACCTCCGGCAACAACAGCCTTCATCTTTCTTCCTTTCCAGATTCCTCCGCAGTATTCATCGGAGTATATAAACTCTTCTACAGGAAGGCCGAGTTCGATCTCGTACACACCCGGTTTATTGATGTGCCCCGACGCTGAAATGAGCTTGGTACCGGTGCTCTTGCCGATACCGATCTTCGAGTACTCATCGCCGCCCATATTGAGGATATGGGGTACAGTAGCAATAGACTCGACGTTGTTCACCACTGTGGGGCAACCGTAGAGTCCGACCACTGCAGGAAAGGGAGGCTTGTTGCGCGGGTTTCCGCGTTTACCTTCCAGTGATTCTATCTGAGCGGTTTCTTCCCCGCAGATATAGGCTCCGGCACCGGGATGCACGTAGACTTCAAGCGAGTAGCCAGTTCCCAGGATGTTTTGTCCGAGGAATCCCGCTGCGCGCGCTTCTTCTATGGCTTTTTCGAGGATGGGAAAGATCCACCTGAATTCGCCTCGCATGTAGATATATGACGTGTTCGCGCCGAGTGCGTAGCTGGAAACAATCATCCCTTCGATGAGTGAATGGGGGATGTGTTCCATGAGATACCGGTCCTTAAATGTACCGGGCTCACTTTCGTCAGCGTTACAAATGAGGTATCGGGGCTTATCTGACTTCCGGTCCAGGAAGCTCCATTTCATACCCGTGGGGAAACCCGCACCTCCGCGGCCGCGCAGACCCGATTTCTTTACCTCTTCGATGACATCATCGGGGGTCATCGTCTTAAGGGCTTTCTCAACAGAAGCATAGCCACCCTGACGGCGGTATACTTCAAACGTGTTGATGCCGGGTACGTCGATATCCTTTAATAAGAGCCTTTTTCCCATGTCACTTGTTTTGATGTGCCTGCTGCAGGTCGTTCAGAATCTGATCAACCTTTTCGCAACTGAGATTTTCCATATAATGGTCGCCAACCTGCATCATCGGGGCTGTGCCACAAGAGGCAAGACATTCTACCGTACGAAGCGTAAACATTCCGTCGGGTGTCGTTTCACCGTCCTTGATCCCGAGTTTATTCTCAAGATGAGCGACAATATCATCGGCGCCGCGTAAGAGGCAAGGTCCCGTCCGGCAAACCTCCAGAACACATTTGCCCACGGGGCGCAGGTTATACATCGTATAAAATGAGGCGACCTCGTAAACCTCAATAGGTTTGATATCAAGAATTGAAGCGACGTAGTCCATCCTTTCCGGGCTTAACCAGCCTCCAAACTCCGCCTGCGCGAGGTGGAGAACAGGCAGCAGCGCAGACTTTTGCCGTCCCTCCGGGTATCGCTTGATAATC
>Ga0079224_100015480_pt1 | contig 10683 bp, 6 predicted proteins | sample Stecom2015_FD_80414 | JGI IMG/M metagenome (GOLD analysis project Ga0079224, IMG submission 80414) | Agricultural soil microbial communities from Utah to study Nitrogen management - Steer compost 2015 | ecosystem: Environmental > Terrestrial > Soil > Agricultural land | place: USA: Utah...
GACGACGGCGACGGCGGTGACGATGCCGAGGGCTTTTGCTCGGCTGCCGGTGAAGGTCCGGGCCCAGGTGGAGCGGTTGGCGGTGTCCGCGACGAGCAGCGGCGGTTTGCGCGCCGGGGCGGGGGCGTTGGCGATGGCGGAAACCGGGAGCCCCACGGGAAGCCTGGCGCCGACGATGCGGGCGATGCGCTCTGGGCTCGTGCTCGTGGGCGCGAAGGCGCTGAGGGCCGCCGCGAGCTCGGCGACGTCCTGGTAACGGAGGTTTCGATCTTTTTCGAGGCACTTGAGGACGATGTGCTCGAAGGCCTCGGGCAGGTCGGGGCGGACCTGACGCAGCGGCCGAGGCGGTTCCTGGAGAATCACCCCACAGAGTTGGGGCATCGTCTCGGCTTCGAAGGGGACGGCGCCGCTGACGAGCTCGTAGAGGATGGCGCCGATGGCCCAAATGTCGGAGCGCGCATCGACGTTGCGCGAGCTCGACATCTGCTCGGGGGACATGTAGAGCGGCGAGCCCATGATCGCTTGAGTCCGCGTCATGGCGAAATCGGCTCCGGAGCTCCCCGTGGCGGTGAGCTTGGAAATGCCGAAGTCGAGCACTTTGATGCACGGAGAGCCGTCGGCCCGTGTGGTGAGGAAGAGATTGGCAGGCTTGAGATCGCGATGGATGATGCCGAGCGCGTGCGCCTCAGCGAGCGCCTCGCAGGCCTGGAGGATGCATTCGGCCGCGAAGGAGGGAGAGAGCGGGCCCGACTGCTGGATGAGGGCCGCGAGGTCGCGCCCCTCGAGGAACTCCATGACCATGTACGGCGCGCCGGACTCGAGCGTGCCGACGTCGGAAACCCGCGCGACGTGCTCGCTCTTTATCTTCACGGCCGCGCGCGCTTCCCGCGAGAACCGCGCCACGGCCTCGGGGTTCTCGAGAGCACCCGGTAGTAAGAACTTTATCGCGACGCGCTCTTCGAGCTGAAGGTGGTAGGCAAGGACGACGATTCCCATCCCGCCCTCACCGAGAACGCGCTCGATGCGATATTTGCCGGCAAGCACGTCACCTGGCTTCACGGGAACCTCCGGCAGCTCGACGGTCGAGCTTAACCCAAAAGTCGACCAAGCCGAACGCCGTTCGCGCGAGCCCCACCCATCCTTGACAAGTTTTGGCGGGCCGACGGATGATGAGAAGATAGACGAGGAAGGTACCGATCGTGGATCGGGGTGAGGTCAGAAGCCCGCATCTTCATGTCGCCGAGTGGCGGCTTTCCGGCACCAGGGTGCGCCGGATGGCGGCGAGCGCCTTTTTGTGCGCTTTGCTCGGTGTTTCCGCGCGGGGACACGCGCAAGCGACCGACCGCGTGCTCGCGGAGGAGCTGTTTCGGCAAGGCCAGGAGCTCATGGACCGCGAGCGCTACGCCGAGGCGTGTCCCAAGCTCGCGGAGAGCCAGCGCCTCGATCCGGGGACTGGCACGCTCCTGAATCTGGCCGTGTGTCACGAGCGTGAAGGAAAGCTCGCCACGGCCTGGACCGAGTACAGCCAGGTGGTCACGCTCGCCCGTCGGGACAACCGGCCCGATCGCGTCACGTACGCCGAGCAACGCATCGCCGTGATCGAGCCCAAGCTCCCGCGGCTCACGGTGACGCTCGCGCCGGGAAGCGACGTCCCGGGGCTCGTCGTTCGGCTGGACGAGGCAACGCTCGGTCGACCGGCGCTCGGCGTCGCGCTGCCGATCGATCCGGGGACCCACGAGCTCACCGTCACGGCGCCGGGAAAGCAGCCGTTCCGCACGACGCTCGAGATCGGGCAGGGCCCCTCCCACGAGACGGTCACGGTGCCCCTTCTGCTCGAAGCACCCGCCGAGGAGAACGCCTCGGCGGAGGCGGTCGCGGAGGCCGGGACGAGCCCGACGCCGCTCACTCTGGAACCGGTTCCGGCGACGCGAGGAAAGACACAGCGCATCGTCGGGCTCAGTATGGGAGGGCTCGGCGGGGTTGGCGTTGGAATCGGCGCGGCGTTCGGCTTTTCCGCGATCTCCCAGTTCAACGAGTCGAATCGAGCCGGGTGCGACGGTCGGCTCTGTGACCCGGACGCGGCAGACATTCGCAACGACGCTCGCGCGGCGGGCAACGTCTCGACGGTCGCCTTTGCCGCCGGCGCCGCGCTGCTCGGTGCCGGGGCAATCCTCTATTTTACGGCACCGAAGGCGAGCGCCGAAGACGGCGGCTTCGCGGTGACCGGGCTCTCCGTCGGCCCGTCGTCGCTCGGCGTGCGCGCGGTGTGGTGATGCAGCGCGCGGGTCGTCGCCGGTCGGTGCGCTGGGCCTTCGTGGCGGCCGCGGCGATGGCGTGCAACGCGATCGTGGGCATCGACGAGCCGGTCGTCGTGGAGCCGAGCTCCGGTGAGCCGAGCGTCGATCCGAACGTCGAGAGCTGCATCCTCAACTCGGATTGCTCGGACGAATCCCACGTCTGTGTGTTCGAGATTTGCAGCCCGCCCTGCGAGGCCGATCGCGACTGTGACGGCGACGAGTTTTGTCTGACGACGGAGTTCGGCAATCGCTGCGTGGTCACGAGCCGCGCTCGGTGTGACGACGCCGAGGATTGCCCGGGCGGCAGCGCCTGCTTCGACGGCGAGTGCCGGACCGATTGCCGCGCGAACGAGGCGGCGTGCCTCTCCGATCAGATTTGCGACGACGACGGCGCGTGTCGCCCGGCTCCCCCGCCGGGGGGTTCCGGAGGGCGGGACTCGGGAGCCGCGGGCAGCGCCAACGATGCGGGGAGCGCGAACGAGGCGGGTGGAGGAGGCCGCGCCGGAGCTCCCGGCGGCGTGGGCGGCGCGGGGGGCGCTGGCGGGTCAGGGGGAGAGGGCGGCGCGGGCGGCGCGATGGCGCCGCAGAGCGAGTGCGACGATGAGGGCGCGCTCCGCTGCGTGGCTCGAGCCGCGACGGGGCGCCAAGTCTGTCAGAACGGCGAGTGGCAGGCCGCCGAGCCGTGCCCGAACAACGAGCTCTGCGATGCGGCCGCCGATCCGCCCGGAGAATGCGCGCCCATCGTCCCCGAGTGCCGCGGGCGGGAGCCCGGCGCGGCGTTCTGCGACGGCGCCACGCGGATCACCTGCGGCCCGGATCTGGTGACCGCGACGCGCGTGGAGTGCCCCTCGGTGCAGCACTGCACGCTCGCGACCGGGCCGGAGTGCGCCGCGTGCTTGCCGAACGAGTTCGCGTGCGACGGGAACACGCTCGAGCGGTGCAATGCGGCGCTCACCGGCTTCGAGGAGGTCGATTTCTGTGACGAGGAGCCGTGCAACGCCGAGGCTGGCGCGTGCACCGCGTTCGCGTGCGCCGAGCCCGGTGAGCGCCGGTGCTCGGGAGATCGACTGGAGGAGTGCAACGCGGATCGTTCGGGGTTCGAGCTGGTCGAGCAATGCGATCCCGGCCTCTGTGACCCCGTCGACCTCGAGTGCGACGCGTGCGTGGCGGAGAGCGCGACCTGCGACGACGAGACGACGCGCGCGGTATGCTCCGATGACGGACAGGCGCTGTCTACGATCGACTGCGGCGCGAGCACGCCGGTGTGCACCGGAGCCGGGATCTGCGTCGAATGCACGGACACGGCGCACTGCACGCCGCCGAGCGACTGCTACCGCCCCGCGTGCAACGGGGGCTCCGGGGAGTGCGAGTTCACCTTCTTCGGAACGCACGCGACCTGCCCCGGCGGGTACTGCACGGCGGGCGGCGAGTGCGTCGAGTGCACGTTGGATGCTCAGTGCCCGGGCGGTGGCGCCTGCGAAGTGGCTCGGTGCAACGCCAATCGGTGCACCGTGGAAGCGCGCGCCGAGGGAGCGCCCTGTGTCGGCGCCGACGGTGTGTGCAACGCCAACGGTGCTTGCGTCGAGTGCGTCGATGCCGATGACTGCGGCGCCTCCGAGGTGTGCCGCGACGATGCGTGCGTTCCGTCGCAACACGTCGTCGGTTGGCCCAACGCGACGAGCGGCATGGCGACGGTCGGTGCCGATCAGCTCTTCCTGAAGAAGCTCCCCGCGCTCTCGCACGAGGCAAAACTGCTCTCGTTCGGTATCGTCGGCGCCGAGGTCGGCGCGAGCGTCCAGTTCGCGCTCTATGCGAACGGCCCAAACGGTCCCACGGGAACGCCCGTCGCGACCAGCATCACCCCCCTCGCGCTGTCCAACGGCGCGGCGACGGTGAACGCGAATCCGCAGGTGTCGCTCGATCCCGGCGAGTACTGGATCGGCTTCAAGGTGAATGCGACCACGATGGTGCGGAACGACCCCAACCAGACTCACACGGGTCCGCGGCCGTCGAATCCGTATGGCGATCAGTTTCCGTCGGACCCGTCGGGAAACTCGAGCTCGAATCTTTTTGCCATCTACATCACGGTAGAAGACCTCGAATGACCGATGTCGATCCTCCGCGAGCCGGAGCGGTCGCCAGCAATGGAAGGGTGAGTGGATGAAACAGCGGTGGATGATCCAGGCTGCGGGGGTGATGAGCGCGGCGACGCTGCTCGCGAGCGCGGCGCGCGCTCAAACGTGCGGCACGGCGCCGGATCCGGCGTGTTGTGTGCTCGGCCCCGTGGCGCTCCCCGGGCTCTCCGGCCCTCCGGAGTGGGAGGACTTCGACGCGAACGGCTTTCACCGACCGGAGCTGCACGACCCGCGGTGGTCCGGCGCTCCGCTCGACTTCTTGACGTACCTCCCCGGCTCGGGCTCGCCGGCGTGGACGGACGACGTCGCGGTTCGCTTCCTCTCCCACGGGACGCACCTCTACGTCTCGTTCCAGGTTCAGTTCGACGACGACGGCCCCTCCGGCGACGACTTCGTGTATCTCGCGCTGACGAAGGGCGGCGCGAACAGCGCGGTCGCGCTCAAGATCAGCGCCGAAGGAGGCGGCACCGTGATCCCCGCGCCGCCGGCGCCGCCGCCGCCGGCCGCCGTTCCCGCGGACACGCCGCTGCCGAATCGGCTCACGGTCGGAGCCGTGAGCTACTGGGAAACGCCGGACGCGACGCTCGCCACACCGAACTGGGGCAGCGAGGTGTCGGTCGCGCCGCCGTGGCTCGTCGGCGCCCGTTGGGATCGCCCGGTCGTGGGCAGCCCGCGCTGGGCGATCACGCTGCGCATCGATACGGCGGCGCTCCCCTTCAGCCCGGGAAACTTCCGCGCCTTCGTCGGCGCGGAAGTGCACCACTCCACGGGCGACGTGGTGGTCGGCAATCGAACCCCGAAGACCGACACGGACACCGACAAGATCGTGAGCACGATCATTCCGCACCGGGCCGAGCAGTGGGCGGAGTTCAGCGCTCCGGGCACGGCCTGCCCGAGCGGTGTCAGCGTCACGCCGAGCGACATCGGCGTGTGGACGGGCGCGGCTGGCTCGCCGTCTCCCGGGTCGCTCACCAACCAGATCTGCGCGGGCGGTTCCTGCGGCTCGGGAAACAACGTATTCCGCGTGACCGCACGGGGCGTTCCGAACACGCTGTTGACGCCCTTCGGGGTCCGGGCACGCCTCCGCATCGCCGACTGGGGCTCGAGCGTTGCGTACTGGAACTACGGGCGCTGGCGGGACATCACGGTGACGCCCTCGGGCACGAACGTGTTCACCGCGCCGAGCACGGATTTCACGCCCGCGAACGGTTGGCACTGGCTCCCGCCCGTCGATGCCGGTGACGGGACGTCGGCGATCACCATCGACTACGTGTGCGACAAGGGCAGCGAAGCGTACTGCCCGAAGCTCGAGGACGAGTCGGAAGACCACCAGTGCCTACTCGTCGAGCTCGGTCAGCCTTCGCCCGCGGTGCAGTTTCAGCGCAAGGCCGTGTACCGCAACATGAACTACGCCGATCTCTCCACGGTGGAGACGCCCGCGACGATCTCGATCGAAGGGCTCGCCAAGGTGCTCGGGGCGGCCGAGGCGAAGGAGCGCGACGTGTACCTCTACGTGGAGACCCGCAACCTGCCGCCGCATGGCGAGGAGCCGCTCTGGCTTCCGACCAAGGACATGGAAAGGACGCGCGAGCTCGCTCGAAACCCGATCGCGGTGCCGCGCGACCCGCGCCTCGGCGGCAAGGTTCCGGGAGCGTCGAAGCAGGATCCCCGCCTCGCGGCCGCGGTCGCGAATCAGATGGCGCGCTTGCCCTCGCGGCTCGACTGGCTCACCCGGCTCGCGAACAGCGGTGAGACGTTCCACAATGGCCTGCCGATTCGAAACGTGCTCGCCATGGGCCCCGAGCAGCTCCTCGACTCGGTGTGGCCGACCTACCGCGTGCGCGTCTACTACGACAGCGGTCGAACGATCACGGTCGGCGAGACGAAGCGCCCCGTGCTCGTGCCGATGGTGCCCTTCGGGTACCGCCTCAGGCACGAGGGGCCGTTCTACGGCATCACCCACGCGCTCGCGGGCGGGCCAGGCGTCGGGCTCGAGCGCATCGCCCAGGATTGGTACAAGGTCCGCATCAAGAGCGAAGGCGCGGTCGAGGTCGTCACGCGCGTGACCGCGGAGGAAAAGCCGCAGCGGATTCCGAGCGGGTGTCCGACGTGCCCGCCCTGCCCGGAGTGCAAGGTCGAGCCGCGGCCGGGGAGCTGCTGGTGCAGTGTCGTCGTGCCCGGTCGCTCGGGAGAGCTCGGGCCGTACGCGGGGGCGCTCTTCGCGTTGGCGGTCGTCCTCGGCGTCCGTCGGCGCCGTCGCTCGCGCGAACGCTGAGCGGGCAGACGACAGCGCGCGGCCGTCCTCGCTTCCGACGGCCGCGCGCGGACGTCGCGAGCCGCCGCTTCGGTCTTGGTCACCGCCTCCGGCGTCAGCCCGAAATCCAGGCTCAGGCGTCCGTGCTCGCGACGACGGGCTTCTGCCTCCCCGCCAGGGTGTGCTGGGCGAGCCACGCCTGATCCTCCGGCGCTCGACGGAGCCAGCGCCGGACGAGGTCTGCCCACTTCACGTCCAAGCGCAGCCTGCGCCACGCGAGATCCGAGCGGGCGGAGAGCTCGGCATAGCGCTCCGGATCCGTGAGCAGGGCGTGCACGGTGTCCGCGAGCGCGCGCGCGTTGCCCGCCGGAAAGAGCAGCGCGTCCCGCCCGTGCCGGAGGTGAGCGCGGAACATCGGGTGCGTGGAGGCGACCAGCGGAGTGCGCGCCCGGAGCGCGTGATGAATCACGAGCGGGAATCCCTCCGGGTACTCCGGGCGACTCGGCACCACCACCACGTCGGACCGATGCATCATGAGCTCGATCCGATCGTTCGGAACGAGCCCGACGAGGTCCACCTCGTTCTCGACGCCGTACCGCCGGACGAGCGCCTCGGCGTACCCCGCGGCGTCGCTCCCGACGATGGTGGCGCGCACGGGGAAGTGCTCGCTCTTGAGGAGCGCCACGCACTCTATCAGATCGCCGACACCCTCCTCCGGCTGGATGGAGCCCACGTAGCAGAGGCTGAAACCGTCGGCGGGCGCGGCGCGCAGCGCCTTCACGGGGAGAGTGCCCGAGTCTCGCTCGAGCAGGAAATCCCACGGGATGACCTTTCGGGGATCGACGCCCGCTTCCACGAGCTTTCGGCACGAGCCGAGCCCGTAGCTTCCGACCCAGTCGAAACAGCGCTGGTTCAGGCAGAACGCGATCATCGCGTTGCGCGCGCGCGTGACGAGCCTGCGCAGCGAGCGCTGCTCCGCGTTCGGAATGGAGCCGGAAAACGCGCTCAGGCAGTGGTAGCGCTGGAGCGTGAGCCACTGAATCAGCCGGCGGTCGGGGGTCCCGAGCACGACGTGCGTCGGATCGAGCTCGTTGACGCGCTCGATGAGGACCCTCAGGCCGTCGGCACCGGTTGGGCCACAGCCGACGGCTCGAACCCCGTTCGGGAGCACCTCGTCGTACGCCTCCTTCGTGACCCGGACGAGCACCGAGACCTCCCTCGCGTACTCGAGCAGACTCGCGTACGAACTCACCGAATAGCGTTGGGCGTAGTACGTCTCGGGCCCACCCTGGCGGAGGCGGTGATAAGCATCGCGGACGTCACCGGAGTGATTGATGACGAGTACTCGCACGTTATCTCGAACGTACCTCGTCGATTCCGGTTTCGCAATGCAGGATATCGGGTACGGGCATCATCCAGAGTTTCCGATATCTCCCAGGGTTTACCGTGAGATGGCGTGCATGTGACGAAAGTCGGGGGCCGAAGGCGCATTTTGCGTGCTGCTCGAGAAAGGCTCACGTCGGCGCGTGTTCGCTCGTTGATGTGGAAGGAGGCGAGAGCCGTCGAAGCGAGACTCGATGTTTCAGGTGGAGACAATCGCGGCGGGCGTCTGCTTCTCGGCTCTTCTTGGCGAGGCGGCGGCTCGAGCTTCATCACATACTTCGGGGTGAAAAATGGGCTCCCCCTCTCAGTGCCGTCGCCGCTGCCCGGGAACATGCGAAGCGCGGGCGGCTGGGCGCTCGCTGGGTCGCACCTACCGGTACGGGTGTGCAGCCCTGGGCGCGTTCGCACCATCGTCGGAGAATGACCCCTGTGCGGCCGAGCGGACGGAAATCCACGCCGTGATCGAAACCACGGCTCGCTCCGAGGACCCGGTTCGCTTTCACCATAGCTACCCTCGAGCAAGAAGCCGGCCGCGCGCTGCGGGCGCGGTGTTTTCTCGACGGTGCCCGGGGGCGGCCGTTCGATGCGGGCGGGACCGCGATGAGCATTCTGTCGGCGTTTCGGGAGCTCGCGGTCGAGGGCAACGGCGTCGACCTCGCCATCGGCGTGGTGATCGGAGCCGCGTTCGGAGGCTCCGAAGCCCGGCGCGGCGCCTGGCCCTTCGAAAGAGGTGGTGCTCCTCACGGAAATCCGCGACGCTCTGCGCAAGCGGAAGTGAGCCGAGCCGTCCCCGTTCGCGATGTTCGAAATCAACGTCGAGAGCGTTCCCGAGTTCCTGAGGGCCATTCTGCCCACGGAGCCGCACTTTCCGGAGGGTCACTGGATTTTCCGCGGCCAGGGAGATGCGCGCTGGGGATTGATCCCCTCGATCCGGCGCGAGACACCGTGGGAGAAGATCGGTGAGCTCGCGCGCCTCGGTCTGCGAGCGGAGGGCGGCGTCATCGTCTCGTCCGAGGCCGAGCTCAAGAAGCCCGAGCGCGCCCTGCTCGACATCTTGAGTCGCGCCGTGGATCGCCTGGGGCTTCCGAGCGAGCTCAAGGAGGAGAACGCGCTGCTCGCCTTCGCTCAGCACATCGGGCTGCCGACCCGCTTGCTCGACTGCACGGACTCACCGATGGCGGCCGCCTACTTCGCTGCCGCGGATGCGGTGCAGATGCACGGGCAGGGGCGCCTCGTGGTGTATGCGGTGTCGACGGCGTACGTCCAGCATTCGGGGAGGCTCGATCACGTCGATTCTCTGCGCGTGCCCGGGTACGGCAACGTGAACCTGGTCGTTCAGAACGGAGTGTTGCTCAAGATCAACGACGGCCCGTACGACCTGCTGCACGGGCTCGAGCGGCGCGCGATCGCGGCGGGGGCGCCGCTCTCCGACGAGGACGCGGCGGCCATCGACGGTCACCTGTTCGCGATCACGCTGAGCTGGGAGAATGCTCCCGCGCTCCTCCGCGCGTTGCGCGCGCAAGGCGTTCACGCCGGGACGCTGTTCCCCGGAAACGCGGGCGTCGCCGAGCTCGTGCGCGAGACGATGCGCACCGAAGAGTCGTGACGCGAGCGGCGGCGAACGAGCCCCGCGTGGTTCACGACTCTGGGGCTCGGGTCTTGGAGAGATGCGCGAGGCTCGGCCCGGCTTGCTCCCACCTTTGCCCGTCGAAGTCCTCGTAGGAAACGCCTTCGAGCGTTCCGGGATCCACGCAGCGCAGATTGATCGAGAAGCCGTCGGGGTTCGAGCGCGGCACGTAGTAGGACTTCACCCCGCAGCGCTTGCAGAATAGATGCTTGGCGACGCCGGTGTTGAACGTGTAGCACTCGAGGAGCTCCTGCCCCGCCACGAGCTCGAAATCGACGGCCGGCACGATCAAGTGCAAAAAGCCGGTCTTCGAACAAATCGAGCAGTTGCAGCGTTGCACCACCACGTGCCGCGGTGCTCGGAAGGCGAACCGCACGCCCCCGCAGTGACAGCCGCCCGTGTGTCGGATCTTCTCCATGAGAGTGCTCGTCTACCGGGGTCTAGTTTAGAATGCCGATCCGTTTGACTGATCGGTGTTCTAGCCTCGTTTCGGAGGGGCGGCTCGCGCCGCCCCTCCCCGCCGAAGTGAATTAAAGTGAATCCTCCCCACGCGGGCACTCTGTCCGACGCAGTTTTCCGCATATCTCGGCGCGTTCCTAACCGTTTGTCGCTCTAGCGCTTCGACGTCGGTGCGCGGAGGGCGCCGCTCAGCTCGCGCATCGTGGGGTCGTCGGATTTGTCGTGGCTGCGGGCGGACGCGAACGGAGCCTTTCCCGCGGCCCACTCGTCGGGGAGCGATGCGGGACCCTCGAGCAGGCGGCGCATCACGCGCGTGAGCTCGAGCGGCAACATGTCGAGGCCGTAGATCTCGGAGAGCGCGAGCTGGAGGCCGGCGCTCACGGCGTGGAAGGCCCGGATCGGCTCCATGAAGGAGCGGCCACCGGAGCCGCTCGCGAGGAACGCCGCCCGCGCCTCGGGATCGCGCAAGCGACTCTCGCATTCACCGGCGTCGAGCGAGTTCATGCCGCGACAGGCGAGCGGTCGCAC
>Ga0079224_100015481_pt1 | contig 10683 bp, 14 predicted proteins | sample Stecom2015_FD_80414 | JGI IMG/M metagenome (GOLD analysis project Ga0079224, IMG submission 80414) | Agricultural soil microbial communities from Utah to study Nitrogen management - Steer compost 2015 | ecosystem: Environmental > Terrestrial > Soil > Agricultural land | place: USA: Utah...
CTGATTCTTCAGTTTTTGTCAGTTTGCTTTGAGTCGAACAAGAAATTAGGATTGTCAAAGTCAGAAGGTAAAAAAATTGTTTCATTTTTTTCAGGTGTGTTCTTGATAAATTGCCGCTAACGGTTCAGGTATTTGCGAAGTGCGGGAGTAAATTCGACCGGAAGGTTGGATTTAGCCCGAACTGAGCAAATTGCTATTCATGTTGTGAAATTAGAGAAAAATACAATATGAAAGCAATTTTGCGTGTAAAATTGCGAAATGTATGATTAGGGACATTAGCCCGCATTTTGCAAATACCATGTTATATGCAGTGCTAATTGTTTTCAAGTATTGGATAGGGTGGGAGAGAAAAGCTCTTTTGCAGTCTTTGGATGTGCGGCTGGTGGAGCGGACTGCAAATGTGCTTTTCTTTGTGGGGCAATTGTTTCACATTCGTTTGTATTTGTGGTTCTTTAACTTTTTCTTGCAGGTGGTAATATCTTGATTTCAGTCGAGAGAATTCTAAATGCAGGTGTGAGATTTCTTTTTACAGGTTAAAACATTCTAATCTCAGGTACAAAAACTCCGAACGCAGGAATGATAATTCTACTTGCAAGTCAGAGTTTTCTATTAGAAGTTATGATAATTCTTACTAAAGGTGAAAATTATCTTTCGGCAGGTTCTAACATCTTTGTTGGAGTTAACTGTTTTCTATTTTACCTTTCTGAATTCGATATCGGATATTAATTGGTATTCGGGGCTTCTAGCTCCAAATACACTTTTTACGTATTGTTTTACGAGTTTGGCGACTGCTACCAATCCTGTGAGAGGGTTGTAGAGTATGCGGTTTCTTTCTATCAGCATTTTGGAGAGTTCTGTATAACTGTTGATATGCTGTGTGTTGATTGCTTTCATCTGTTCGAGTTTTGTGCGAAGTGATGTAATCTGTAACAGTGTTTCGTTCGGAGCATATTGAGGTACTTGGGATAATAATTCTACGAGTGAGCTTAAATGGTCAATCTGCTTATCGTAAGATTGTTGTGAGGTGGATACTGCTCTTTGGGTTTCCTGTCCGGGTTCGTTTTCATTTGTTTTGGGTGTGGATGGTTTGCCCTGAATTTTCCGGTTGATGGTTTTGGCATCGTTTACGGCTAATTTGTCTGCTCCTGATGCGCTTAGTGCATTGATGATTTTGGTAGCTAATGGCTTCAAATCGGAAAATTCGGTTTGTCTTTGGTTTGTTGTTATTATTAATGTACTTCGAAATGTATGAGCCTGATCTATAGCAGTCTGCGCTTCTGTGTAAAGGGATTGAAGTTGCGGTATCTTGATAAGGTCGTTTACAGGATTGTACGCTGTGTCAAATGACTGACAGTTTACGATGAGTTCTTCGAAATTGGCGACGTTTTTTGCGTGTCCGACTTCTGATGTTGAAATGCTATTTGGTGTACTCATAATTAAAATTTTAAAGATTAATGTTTAGTGATTCTTGTAACCAAGTTTGGTTAAGGGGTGGGTGATAGGTCTTGAGTAGTTTTCGTTCGATGTTTTTACGTTTTCTTACGGAACTTATTTTAAGAATTCCGATGTGGGTCATGCCTAAAGATTTTGCTTGTTCAATTTTGTGGTGTTGTCTAAGTCTTTTTTGAAAGTTGTTTGTAATGCCGAGGTAGAGTAGGTGGTAAAAAGTAGTTGGTATTTGGTCAGTAGTGGGTTCGAGAACCTCAGCCACCGTTCTTAGGTTTTCAGTCACAGGAATAATGAAAAAGGTGTATATTCCAGATATGCGGTTGAATTGTGTTCCGATGGGGTACAACTCAAAGTTAAATATATTATCAGATATTTTTAATTGGATTTGTTTATGAACAATTTTCTCCATTTTGTTACCGTATTTCTGCTTATCCCGAAATGAGCTGCGAGCTGGCTATTGTTACATTTGTGTTCTCTCTGATAGCCCAAAATTCTGGAAATATCGTATTTACTATAGGAACGATGCTTTTGGTTATCAGCTTTATTATCACTTCCGAACAGGATATTATTCAGATACATAATATCGAAGATGTCTAATTTCTTCTTTCTTAAAATAGGGGAACATGCCTCTTTCTTTTCCGGAAATTTTTTGTCTATGATATCGGAATAAATAAGCTTATAGTCCGGAATTATTTTCTGTACTTGCTGATCCATTTGTAGAGTGTCGTTTTAGGGATTCCATATCTTTGCTGTATCTCTTTTTTTGTCATTGCTCCGGTTTGCATTTGTTCTAAAATAAAATCTATGATGTCTTTTGTATAAATATTTTTGCGGAACCGAGGAAGGGAATACTTTCTACTCTTTTGTTTTTCTGCTTTTTCGTTTGCAGATGATGGTGCATATAAAATCAGATGTTGTGTGTAAATCCTGAAAAAGTCATATTCCAAGAGTTTAGACCATTTTAATAATATATCCGTATCTAAGCTTTCTTTTCTATACATTTTCTTCACTTCATTTTCAGAACATTTCATAAAGTTACAGATGCGGGATATTTCTATCCCGCTGTCTGTAACAGCTTGGTTGATTAAAGTGCCTATATGTATGTCTTTGAAATTCATTCAAAGAATTTTATCTCCAGTAATTCCAAACTTCTCCGTCAAATACAGCCAATGATTTGCTTGCCGTATCATAACAAATCATTCCCGGATAAGGGGATTTTACTGCCGTGTGAGGATTGGTAATTTTGGGAAGAATCATTGCTTTCTCAGGTGATTCTAAAACCAATACACCTTTAGCATCACTTGTTTCTGAACCGATGATTACTCCTTGGTCTTGGTTATTTTCATTTGTGAGATTGATTTCTAAATTCGAATCATTGCCTTCTTCCGATAATTCTATCCAGATATTGTTTTCATACATTTTGAGCTTTTTATCAGACCTGTCAAAAAGGAATGTTCCATTGTTATCTGCGTTCAATGCCGAGACAGCATCAACCGCTGGAAGTATAATGCCACGTAAATTATCCGCTGCGTCATAAAAATCTAAAAGGGTACTTGTCCCGCTAATCGTTTCTTTGCCGATTGCGACCTGTGCTGTGACTGTTATAGTAACAAATAGAAATGATGATATGATATATTTTTTCATTTTAATTCTGCGTTTTTAAATGTGTCCTTGCCAAGATTCAAAATCTTGACGATGGATTGAGTTATACTATTGTTTATTCGTTACAGCTTCTTTCTATACATTTCCATACTGTTCCATTGTATAGCTTAACACAAGAAGCGTCTATATCATAAATCAGCATTCCTTCTTTTGGGTCTGCAATAGAAGTTTCATTCTGAACACGGGTAATGACAAATCCTTTTTCTTTGGATTCTAAGGTTATCCAGCCATTAGGAATGGATTCAGGCCATCCGTTTACTTGTGAGTTAAGTGTGGAAATACCTACTTTAGTGGGTAAACCATTTTCTGAGAAATCACCCGGATGTGTCATAAACGGAACGATATTCAAACCGTAACCTTGTCCTGACATGACTGTTCTTCCATAAACAAGTTGGGAAACAACAACGTTATTCGGGGCAGAAGTGTTCCAGGTGATGGTGTTGAATGAATTTCCATTGTATAATTCCAGTTCTTCCAGTCCCGAATCGATCGTTCTGCTTCCATATATCATAACTTCTCCTGAAGCACTAATCGTTACTCTGATAAGAGGATTGGAAGGATTGCCGGTTAGTTGATAGATAGCAGGTATTGTCGTTCCGTTCCATAATTCTCCATCTGATTTGAAGCGTATGTTAGTTGGCAGTTCATCAATATTTATCTGAAACTGTAATTCTTGTGTAGTCAGCTGTACTCCATTGATATTCATGTTAAATGTGTTATCCAGGCTATATATGTCGAAAACATAGCCGTAATCAGTAGCCGGCTGGTTGATAGTATGCGTAACGGGAGTCCAATTGGGGAATTGTCCTTCAGCATAATCCCAGCTGAACGATTCACCGTTAACGGCTTCGGTGCAGATAGTCTGCTGCGCTTTTAAGCAGTCTGTTAATACCATAAGTAGTATAATTGTTTGAAATATTATTTTCATATTTATGATGGTTGCTTTGAGTTGTTTAACCCGAACTCAAAAAGTGGCTTATAAAAACTTTATCTGAAAATCAGAACATTTTGGTGCTAATGTTCGTAAGCTATATTTGATATGAATAGTCTATTCACCCATATATGTAATGGAAACATTAGATCCTGCCCCAAACTTGTATATCTGATTAAATCCACCGGCAATCCTTATATTATCCCCTATGTTTAAATAGGTTGTCGAAATAGGGGTATGATAAATAGCATTAGTTCTTTCACCATGTCCACTCCTGTTGGCTCCAACATTAATGGCTCCATTTTTATTAATTGCTGTAGTGGCAGTTCCATTGGTTTCCCCGGAGGGATTTGAATTGTTATCATACATTACATAAGCTGCAATTTGATAATAACCTGCCTTCTGAACTGTGAATACACCAGTACCAGAGTTATAGGTAAGGTTTAACGGATTGATTTTTGGGATAGAGTTGAAAATTACTGTTGATACTGTACCTGCACCAAAAGTTCCTGTTACAGTTGTTCTTAATCCTATTGCCGAAAGAGTAGGGATGAACTGATCTTCCAGACCTACCCAGCTTGGCGCTGCACCCGGTCCGTTGGATTGTAAAAAGTTTCCGGTCTCTCCGGCATCTCCTGCTGTATCATTGTCTCCTCCTACATTCAGCTCATTTGTAAGCTGAATGCTGCCGTCTACATGCAGTGTACGTTGTGGGGTTTCCGTATTGATTCCCACCTGACTAAATGATAATGTTGAAAATGTAGTTGCAACAATTATAGATAATATATATTTTTTCATTTTGATTTGTTTTTTAGGTTTTTAATTATTTTTATTGAAATAGATTAGCCTGTTCTTCCATTTATAATAGATGGAAAAAGTATGTTTTTTTATTTTTTAGAAAGATTTAAGTAATATTTTATGATAAAACCGGAGGAGGCCGAGTCACTGAATAATTATGATGAGATACGTCAATTTTCTCCTTTAAATTTACCAGTCTACAAGAAGAATTTAAATATGAATTCTTAAAATAGGTTTTTTGGCTCTCTGTAATGATGGAAAATTTTGAGAGTGGTTTGTTATTGAAAATCATTACCACATCATTATAACCACTATTGGACAATTTCTTATCCGCAGGGCTCCCCGAGAAATTTTGTTTCGTATTACGCTCAATTGCCTGCTTTCTATGTGATATAGTCTTTGAGCGTTTGTGACGGATTTTAGCAACTTGAGTTTTATGTGGACTCTTATTTGTAGAAATATAAACGATATCTGCGTCAGCGTTCTCGAGTTGGTGTATAAGTGTTCCCTTTATGATGTAAATCTTTGGTTTTTCTGTGACAACTGATAGCTTTAATCCAATTGAATCAGAAGAATGAATAATAGTACTTTCTTTTACCGAAAACGTGGTATTGTCTTTAATAAATATCTGAGCGGAGAGAGAATGAAAAAAACAAAACATAAAAATCACCAAACTCAATTTCCTGAAAAAGAAAACAGATTTTAGCAGCAGATTTATATGAATTTGTTTTATTGGCATTTTACCTTGCTTATTTGTTTTTTAATATTCAAACTTACGTGACGTAATGATTGATGTAATGAACATGGCAAAGCAAAGGAAATTCTCATGAGAAATGAAAAATCCGCCTATCTCACAGGTATCTAAAATTTTAAATTATTGAAAATGAGATATTTATAATTATTGTTTCTTGTCCAAATTATTAATCCAGACATAAATGTCTTCGGAAGAAGGGATATTTAGCTTTTTTCTGAGCCTGTTTTTACGAAGCTGAATGGCTCTGGTCGTGAGAAAATTGTAATCTGCAATTTCTTTTGTTGAAAAATTCAGTTTCAGAAGCGCACAAAATTTTAAAGTTTCAGGAGGAATATCAGGATATAATTTTAAAAGAGCCTGATAAAATTCCGGATATATCTCAATGAAACGGGTCACGAATTCGGGCTTATTTTTACGTGCAAGCAGGGTTACTTCTTCAAAACCGTCTTTGACCTTACTTTTGAGTTCGTTTGTTTCGTGCTCTCTTTTTATAATTAGTTCTTTCTTGTTTTTCAGAGTATTTTTCAGCTTTTTCACCTTCTTTAGATACCATATAAGAAAGAAAAACAATACCAAAACAGACAGTATAGATGTAACAATGATCTTATTTCTTATTATATTTTCCTGATGCTTATATTCTTTCTGACTTTCTTTTATGTATTGTTCTATCGGATAATTGAGTTGAATTTTCTGACTTCTGGAAAGACTGTCAGATAAAACATTATATTTTTTAAGAAAAGTAGCCGCCATTTCCTTATCATTATTCAATTCAGCTGCTTCGGAAATCAAGAGGTAAGCATTTCTCACATCCGTGAGAATTTTTCTTTCGATACCTATTTGCAAATGTTTATTATAATAAAGAATTGCCGAATCATATTCTTTTTTTTCTTTGTAATAATCCCCAAAGGTTCTGTAAAATAACGAAAGTTCATAAGCATGCGGCTCCTTTGCTTTTATTTTATTTTCCGAATATTTTAGATAATATGCAGCGGAATCAAAATCATTTTTATAATAAATATAATAAAATGCCAGTCTATTGGATTGTTCTATATTATCCTGCTCATAAAAAGCCTGTTTACTGTAATAAAATGATGAGTCCAATTTATTCAGATCATTATACATAATTGCCAGATAACCATAGCAAAATGCTCTATAATATTGTCTGGTTTCTTTATCCTTGATATGCATGGATAATGCAAGCGATTTTTTAGAATAAGATATAGACTGTTGGTAAAGTTCAAGATGAGAATATAGTGCAGCCTTTTCTAAATAAATAATAGCTTGCTCTCCTTTATCATAATTTTTTTCATTTTCTTTTTCCCATAATTCTACAAAGGCCAGCGATTCACGATACTTTCCGTTAACCCTCATAATGTAAGAAAGTCTTTTGTAACCACTCATGACGCCTTCCCTGTATCCAACTTCTCTGGATTCTTTTATCAGTTTTTGATTGAGTGCAATAGCTTCATCATATTTTCCTTGGTCATATAGGATCATTGACTCTTTTTTAACTCTTTCAACATCTTCTTTAGACTGTGCATCAGAAAAAAATGATAAAAGTAAACATAGTAGCGTGCAGAGGTAATGTGGATATCTCATGGTGGTTGTTTTTAAAAAGAAGGCAAAAGAAGGAAGATTTAACTAAGATAGCAAAGATGTAGCTATCTCACAAGTATCTAAAATTGTGAAAATCATAATATATGTCTGTCTGAGATGGTAAAATCAGATAGTAGTTATGATTTATGTATTTAATTACAAGCTAAATTTCTAACTCAATTGAAAGAATTTAATTCCTTAAAAACCTCCGAAGTAATTTTTAACGAATTTAATTTCGCTTCGAAATCAAACATATTGGTATACACCATGATTTCATTCAAATTCAAATCTTCGACAATTGTACCGATTTTATCTTTCAGAATTTTCTTGTCACCAATCATCGTTAGTGCCGTCATGCGGTGAATTCCAGCTTGTAATTCCGGACTTAAATTATCCAGATTGGTTTTTTCGGGCGAAGTAAGCGGCGCTCTTTGATCGGACATACTACGGAACAAATGTTCCTTCGGTATATCAATCCCGTGGATAAGGAAAGGATATTGTCTTTTAGCCACTATTTTGACAGGATGTATGAGGAAAGGGGGCGGTGTGAAGTTATTTTAAATGTTTTTCTTTTAATGAAATTATAAAGTAATCAAAATCATTGCTCCATTTTTTTATTTCAGGCTCTAAATGATCTCTGTCTTTTACGAATCTTACAGCTAAGAAGTAAACAAATCCTTTAAAGAAGCTTTCAATTTTTTCTGAATGCCTACCAAAATCATAACAAAAAGCAACGGCTTCTTTGCCGTCCAAATCTTTGTTTAAAAATGTATACAGAAAATCGTGCGCTAAAATATTTCTCTTCTTAAGGTAAATATCCAGTTCTTCTTCGATGACTAATTTTGGATTCAATTTCAGCAAATTAAAGATTGTTCCTAATGTTCTTTTACCGTTTTTTGATTTTGCAGCTTTTTGTAAAAACTGTTCGGTTGTAAGCATTGTAAAAACATCGTCAAATTCTACAAGGTAATCCAATAACTTTGCTGTAATGGATTCTACTCTTTGTGCAGAGATTAATGCCATTCCGATTCTGGAATAGACAAAGTGTTTTTTAGTCATTAAAGGGGGAAGATCATCTGTAAATTGATATTTTACATTAAGGTCGGTTTGTGACATATTTTAACTTCTTTACTTTTTAAGCTGAATTATAGTCTTTTTCTAAGAATGAGTTAAAATTAACATTTTCATCAATTAGAAAAAACATTAACTTAGAAATATGGAAAAAGCAGAAAGAATATATCAGGAACTTTTACAGGAAAAGACAGGGATTTGGTATATAAGTGATGAGTACGGTTCCAAAATTATAATTAAAGTTCCTTCTTCAATTTTAAAGGCTATTATTAAGGGATGTAAAATAGAACTGGTATTTGGATTAGATAATAATATATTTCATATCGGAGTAAAGATCTATGATGATCCTATAAATTTTATTACTCTTATCAATACACAAAAGAATATGGATGAGCATCTTTCTATTGCTAAAATTATGCATTTGGATAAGGTGCAAATACAGCTTTATAATGAATTATGCGTTTGTCAGTGTTTTGGTGATATAGTTCTTACTACAAAAAATAAAAATGATATTCTCTGTCTTCTCGGTAATCCTAAAAAACTATATGTTGGTGTGATTGATGAGAAAATAAATCAGTCTGCAGATAATTTTCAGTATAGCTTAGGTTTAGATATACCGAATAATCATGGATCATTTAATAAAGTTGAAACATTGGTTATTGAAGCAAAAATTCAGAATTTTCAAACAATGAATAACGAATTTGTTGAAGATACAGGGATTGTTTCTACCGAAATCTCAGATTCAGATGAGGGAACACTATTGGAAAAAGAAGTATTTGTTGTATTGAGATCGTTGTTTGGTTCAAATATCTATCATAGTCCACAGATAGCCATCAAGACCCCAAAACAGCGGGAGTTGATTGATATTCTTGCATTTTCAGATAATGGTATTTTTCTCATTGAGTCCAAAGCATTGGGAGTCAATAATTCAAGTGAAGATCGAAATATGGATAGAAAGATTAAAGGACTTCAAAAGCAAATAGAAAAGGGTATTAAACAGATTGTCGGAGCATACAAGGAGATTTCTGAAGAAGGGCTTATTTATACTGCTTCCGGAGAAAAAATAGAATTTAATCGAACTTTACCTCCGTGTGGTATTGTATTGGTTTCTGAGCTTCTGACTTTTGGTGATTGGGAGGATATTTTATCAAAGTTGATGAAAGCAATGAGCGAGAATGGTATTTTGATTCACATAATGGATTTGTATGAATTAATGCAGTTCATAGGACATTCAAAAAATGATAAGGATTTATTTGATTATTACCTCATGGAAAGAATCCAAAGCTTCGTTGAAAATCCTTCAATATTAATTCAAACTAAATTTATTAAATCAAACGAGTAGAAGAATAAGAGGGGAGAATCAGCTCTTTTGCAAAATCAGCGGCTGGTCTTGCATTGGGATTTTGCAAATGTGCTGATGAGGGTTGGAAATTCTTTTTTGATTGATTGCTGCTCTTTGAATTTTTTTAACAGCATTGCATATAACGTTTCGGGTATTGCCGAAGGCGGGGAAATCGAAGCGAAAAGTTTCGATTTTGCACCAAGGCTAGCCAAAACGAATTTATATGAGATAAATTTAAGAAAAAAAACGAATATAATTCGTTTTTGGCGGTGATAGAAGCACAAACTTTGAATTTAGCACTTTAACCCCGCTTTTGGCAATACCTTGTTATGTGCCGTATTTTATTCGTTTATAAATTTTTCGTCCGATAAATATAAGTCCAATTATGTTTATGATGTTCCAAAGTTGCAGTAAAAAGTAAAAAAATAATTGCCAGTTATTCATACTTGCCAAGCTCCAATATTCGCCTTTTGAACTGTCGTAGTTATCATCGTAGTCCATTTGCATAACACCCAAAATCATATAAATAAAAATGTCTGCCCCGATAATTGCAATCCAATAAATAATATCAACGAACCTAATTTTAAACTTACCCATTTTTCTGTTTCATATAGTTTAACAAGTTTAGGATGTGTTGTTGAGTATGTCTGTAAAAAATGAGTTGAAAATACCAAAGTCCGTCAGCCAAACTATTTGTTTCAATTCTCCATTTTATTTCAAGTAAGTCAATAGTTATGTCTGTTAAATCGTCTATTGCATCGCCAATTACTTCATCTTCTTTATTGTCAAGATTGTTAAAGTCAATTGCCAGTTTGTAAAACCCAAAGTCAGGAAAGTTACTTTCAATTTTCTGTCTTAAATCTGAATATTTATGTTTGTCAAAGTCGGGAAAGTTAGTTTCGTCAAAAGTGTATTCTATGTCAAAATATAGACTATAAATTTTCACAAGAGATTTTTCCAACGATTTATTTCTTTCGTCCTTGTCGGTTGTCAAGTTTGGTTGAAGTCCATACTTAACTATTTCGTTTATTGTTGGAATAAGTTCTGTCATTGCTGTGTCGCTCTAATATGGCACATAAC
>Ga0079224_100015483_pt1 | contig 10682 bp, 10 predicted proteins | sample Stecom2015_FD_80414 | JGI IMG/M metagenome (GOLD analysis project Ga0079224, IMG submission 80414) | Agricultural soil microbial communities from Utah to study Nitrogen management - Steer compost 2015 | ecosystem: Environmental > Terrestrial > Soil > Agricultural land | place: USA: Utah...
TCTTCACGGAGTTCCAGAGGTCCTCGGCGTCTTTGTACAAGCGGTCAAGCCGAACATCGCGGGCGTCCCGCTGGGCGTAGTGATGCAAGTTGTTTCTGAGGTATCCGATTTTTTCGACCTTCTCCCTAAGTCCCTCGTTTGACCATTGGCCCATGGCTAGACGCTTTTTCGCGGCCTCCTGTTCGCTCTTGTCTCTCCAGTCCTTGAGATTATTGCTATTGTGACGCAGCACTTTCAGCGTGCACCACTCATACATCAAACCAAGAGCCTGCACGACTCGTCCGTGTTGCAGCAGCTTGTCGATAACCTTCGCTTGACGTTCCAACTCAGCGTCGTCCAGTTCCTCGGGTACATCGCCGCTCGCGGGAATAAATTCGGAGGCCACATCTTCCAGCTCCCGGAACAACCGTTCGCCCAGCGGAATGCTCCCCTTCAGGCGCTCCGGAAGACCCCGTTTCAGTTCGTCACGCAGGGCGGCCGCCGTCCGCGCCATCTCAACCGGAAGCGCGGCTTCGGTAGCCACGGAAAAGAGCTCGAGTCGCGATAGCAAACGCCTGGATGGCTCGTCGTCTTGAGCACCATCCGCGGAGGAACGGATCTTCTGCATAAGGCGCGTGGGCAGCAGCGTGTCTCGGAACACTCGCATTACGTATACCCACTCGAGCATGTCGAGGAAGGGGCTCAGGTTGACAATGGGCCCAGGGTGTTCTGTTTGACTGGACATGCCGTAGTACATTTCCTTGACCGCGACCGACGGGTTGACGAGGCTCAGATATTGAACGGCCAAGGAAAAGACGAACGGACTCGCTCGCAAACCGTGCGTGACGTCAATGACCAACTCGCAGTTGTCAGGAATGCCAGCAAGGAGCCGCTCGATGATCTGGCGGAGCTCGGTCCTGTTGCTCCCGAGGGGAATGTCGATGAACTCTACGGGAATTCGGACGTTGTCGATCACGAATGCATCGCGGACTTCTTGTTCGCGCTCCCGCGCCTTGGCTGTTACCAGAACAATTGCCTTATCCGGATAGTCGGCAATCCCAAGCTGCTTCTGCAGCTTCACCAAAGCCACCGGCGCGAGTGTTGCTTCTACCGGTCGATGGTCGACAGGCGCGTCTGCTAGGTAATATTGCGCCTTGCGCGGCTCCGTCCCCAGCATGAAAATGATTACTCGCTGCCGCATTGCCCCTCGCCTCCGACGCTGCTTCGACCTCTTTGGCCGGTTTCTAGCGCGAACGACATTTTTGTCGCATCTTACTTCTTGCGGAACTCAAGATCCTTTTTTCGGAGGAACATCCGGGCTTTTCTCATTTCTTGGCGTGTACGCCCATCAACAAACAACTTTTTAAAGGAAATTGTTGTTACTGAACGAAATGATTAGATTGACTGGCAAACAGAGTCAAGCTATTCCGGTAATGCCTGAGGCGCCCAACTGAGCCATCTATCGGCTCGTCCACTCGCGGTGCCGGACAACGTGAGGAGACGGTCCATGGCAAAAGCGTTGCTTTCCGTCGAGGTTCCTGGCATTCGCCGCTATGTCTTCGGTACGGACGCACTGCGTGAAATTCGCGGTGCCAGCGCTCTGCTCGACGAGTTCAACCGGGTTCATATGCCTTCCGTCGTCACGAGCATGGCGGACGAGGTTGAAGTCGTCTTTGCCGGAGGCGGCACGGCGCTTTTTCTATTGCCCTCGGACAAGGCCGAAGCAGCTGCCGCCCGATTGGAACTAGAAATGCGACAACGTCTCGGAATGGCTTCTCTTAACACGGCTATCGTCGAAGTCCCGGACAATTTCACGTTGGAGTCCGACTTACAACCGGAAAACTACTACCAATTGCTCGGGGCACGGCTTGTCGTTAACAAAGGCGTGCTGCCCGAAGTTATCGGTCTGCCCACGCATTCCCTGATGCGCCCGTGCGACTCATGCGGCCAGAACTACGCCGAGGACGAAGTTCCCGCGCCCGACGGCCAAGTCAAGCTCCTGTGCGGCGTGTGCCGAAGGAAATGGGACCACAACCGTCGGTTGCAGCAAAGTTTTCGAGAGGGCCGCTTGTCCGGAGTCTGGCTCGAATTGCAGCCCCTCTTGTCCCGACCGGATCTCCTTCACCGTGAGCGGCCTGAAACCACGGAGCAGCTTGCCGAAGCGGACGGTCCCCCGCCGGAGAAGAACAACAGCTTGGCGCTGATCTATGCCGACGGGGACGGGCTCGGGACCTTGCTGCGGGAAGCGCGCAGCCTGGCGGAAATTCGCGCTGCATCCCGCGGCGTGCACCAGGCCATGCTGGCCAGCGTGGCCGCAGCCATCGAGGGGCCACTTCAGCCCACCGAAAAGTCGAAATGGCTGCCGTTTGACATTCTCCTGCTCGGCGGCGACGACCTCGTCCTCGCAACAACAGCCAGACGGGCCTTCGAGACAGCGATGGTGCTGGCGGAAACCTTCCCGAAGGAAAGCGCGAAGCAGAACATCCCGCGGCCGCTGTCGTTGTCGCTGGCGGTCGTCTTCGCCCATCCTCACCATCCATTCCGCTTCATGCTGGACTTGGCTGACGGATGCCTGCGCGCGGCCAAGCGCGAGCGGTTCCGCCGGCGGAAAGAGCAACCTGATACCGATGTGTTCGGACTAATCAACTATGCTTTCGCCGGCGATGCGCCCGGCGGCGACTACGCGGCCTATGAAGACGCCCATCTTCGCCAAGAGGCCGTGGGAGACGCTCCGGCGGTGCTTCGCACACTGCGGCCCTACACTGTGGACGAGCTTAAGCGCATGCTGCGTTTAGCAGCCAGACTGGCTGAGCACAAACTGCCTCCGCAATGGCTGCAAGCGCTGCGCGAGACGGCGTATCTCGACAAGGTGGTCGGAATCCGGACAGGCCGTATGGCGTTGGCCCGCATGGGGATGGACCCGGAACGAGGGACTCAGCCGGGAGACGTGGCCAGACAGGTAATCGACGAAATCGCAAACGGTCGTCCGGTCGAATTCCCGTGGATTATCGACGGAGATCGGCTCGTCAACGTCTGGCCCGAGCTGGTGGATCTGATGCCGCTGGTGCGCGACATGGAGGTCGAACGCAGTGGAAGAACGCGGTGAGTGGCTGGAAATTCATTACCGGATTCGCTTCGTGACGCCTTTTCACCTGGGCACCGGCGTCACCAGTGGCTTGATCGATAGCACGACGGCGCGGCAACGTACGGCCTCGAGGATCGACGACGGACTACTGTACGTGCCGGCCTCGACGCTCAAAGGGACTATCCGCGACCACTGCGAGCAGATCGCCCTGCTCGCCGGGTTCCCCGGGCGCGACCCGTATGAAGCCTCGACGGCGTACACGCCTATGCCGAACCATCCCATCGACCGCCTTTTCGGGTCAGCGCGCCGGCCGGGTACGCTCTGGTTCGCCGACGGGAGGCTTGTCGAAGAACAGCGGCAGCTGCTAGCCGACGCGCTGGCTCGGGCTATGCCGCCGCTGGGCTGGCAGTCGTTTTATCGCACCCGCGTGGCCCTCTCGCACATCCGCCGCACAGCCCTGACAGGGCGGCTGTTCAGCGTGGAACTCGGCCTTCCGGGCATGGAGTTCGAAGCGTCCGTTCGAGGACGCGTCCAAGGCCAGCCGATTCCGGGTGCGGAGGAGTTGGCTACTTGTCCGACGCTGCTGCTGGTCGCCGGCATGCTGATGGTGGATCGGCTCGGCGGCCAGAAGTCGTCCGGAAGCGGGCGGTGCGAGCTGAACATCACGTCGCTCCGGATCAACGACAAAGAGATCGCCCCCGAAACCCTTTTGCAGCATCTGGAGGTTCTCAGCGTCGTTGCCGGGGAGAGGGGAATGACCGCGTGACGTCCACAACGCTGCTGTTTGAGGCTCTAGCTCCCGTCAGCATCCGAACCGGCCGGGAAACGACAAATTCGGAAACGCTCCGGTATATTCCCGGGCACACGCTGCGCGGCGCGCTGGCGTCGGCTCACCGCTTGCTCCGTCCCGAGCGCACTGACGAGTTCTCGCGTTTCTTCCTTTCGGGAGCGGTACATTTTTCGAACGCGTACCCGGCAGAGATCGAGGTAAGGGCACCGGAGCTTCTGCCGCGTCCGCTGCCCCTGACGACCCGCTCGTGCAAGCGATACCCAGGATTCGAGACCTCCGGGTCTACGCAACACGGCGTCGTAGACGCCCTGATTCCGTCTTTGCTGTTTGCGCTTACCGGGCAGCGCCACCTCGACGTGCTGTCGCCGCTTGACGCATGCTCCGCGGTCACGTCTCGCGGCGATCGCTGCGGAGAGCCGTTGCAAGCGATCCGCGGCTTCTTCCAGCGGCGGCCAGGCCAGGCGGGATACGCCCTGGTCGTCCCGCGGGTTCAGCTCACAGCGCACGTGGGCATTAATCGTGCTCGGCGCACCGCGCAAGAAGGCGTTCTCTACCAACATGAAGCCATGGTGCGCGGGACGTGCTTCGCTGCCACGTGGCGCGGCGAGGCCGCTCTGTTGGACGAGCTTATTGCCTTCGCGCAAGAAGCGGCCAACAAGGGGGCGTTGCGCGTCGGCACGGCTCGCTCTCGAGGACTAGGTGAGCTCGGACTGCGAGCAGTGTCCAACTACCCTGACACGACTCCCGAGTCACTCGCTTTCCGCCTAAAGGCCTTTGCCGAACGGCTTCACGGCTATGCGGACAAAGTCGGCGTCTCGCTTCCCGCGGGAACGTTAGTTCCGCTGACGCTGAACGCCGACGCCATTGTACGCGATAGATTCGGCCGCTATCTCGGTCTGCCCGGCCAGGAATACTGGGCAAGTCTCGGTTTCCCGGCCGGCACCCGGGTGGTGTGGAGTGCAGTCGAAGCGCGCCGGATCATGGGTTGGGATGCAGTACTCGGGCTTCCTAGAGACGACCAATGGGCCCTGGCCATGGGGTCCGTTCTGGTCTTGCTTGTGCCGGCGTCCGTCGAGGACGTTGTTCCGGTACTGACGCAGCTCGAAGCACACGGGCTCGGCGAACGGAGAGACGACGGTTTCGGCCGCGTCACCGTCGCCGACGCATTCCACTTGGAGGTGGGAGCGGCATGACGAATCAGCGGCTGGTTAGGCGCTACCTGACTGTTGAGATTGAAAAGCTCTATGACAAGGCTACGCGACTTGGAGAAGTCGCGGGACGCATATTTGGCGGCCAGAGGTCCGAACGCAGCAGAAGTCAAATGACGAATCTTCTGAACGTGGCAAACCGATCCGACGCACCGGCGAGAGTCATATCCCACGTGAAAGATCAGGCCGGAAGGCACAACGAGTGGCATCAAGAAAATTTTGCCGCGGATTTGTTAGAGGTGCTCGAACAAGACCTGCGGGCGGCTGCATCGCGAATCGCAGACAGACTGCCCTCCCCTCCGTCCGAGGAAGAGTTCTACGAAATCCACCTGCAGCTGATTCGAGAGTTTATCGTGCACATGAAAGCCGAGTACGAGTACAGTCGCACCCTTGCGGCGGCGTCGTCTAGACCCGCTGGCGCCAACTACGCGACGCAGCGCCATGGAGGGAATCGCAGATGATCCGGCCCTTCAACAAGACCATCGTCGAAGGCGAGTTGGAGTTCACCACCGCGATGCGCATCGGCGGCCCGACAGACCAGTACAGCACCACGGACGCGACGCTTTTGCGCACGCCCGAAGGTCTTCCCTACATCCCCGGCTCCAGCATGAAAGGCGTGTTCCGCTCCACCGTCGAACGGTTCGTGGCGGGTCTCGGCGGCCGCGTGTGGACGTGCCTGCTCGAGGACGAGAGGTGTCCTGGGACGCAAGGCAAAGCGCAGCAAGAGCTGTATCGCAGACGAAGCGCGGGAGGCATCACGGATAAGGAGTTGGCTGAGCAGGCCGCAGCCCGGCTGTGCGACACATGCAAGCTCTTCGGCTCGCCGTTCTTCGCGTCAAAAGTGGTGTTCGACGATCTTTATCTATTGGAAGGAGAAAGCGGCATCATCGAACGCCGCGATGGCGTGAGCATTCACCGGGACTCGGGGCGAGCGGCCGACCTCCGCAAGTTCGACTTTGAAGCCACCGCTCCCGGGCAGCGCTTCGGATTTCGGCTCACCCTGGAAAACGCCAACGACGCCGACCGGGCACTGATCGCCGTGGGTTTGACTGAGCTGATGTCGGGGAGCGTCCGAATCGGCGGATACACGAGCCGAGGCTTGGGGGCTTGCCGGCTGAACAACGTGTGCATCTACCATGTGGACTTTGACTCGCCGGATCCCGCGGAGCGCCTGCGCACGCTGCGCCGGTACTTGACCAATCGAGAACTGAAAGACAAGATGACGCAGCTGGACCCGTCGGTGCTGAATGAATGGCTGGATCCCCTGTTTGCCGACGTTGCGACGGCCGGCGGCCTGGAGGGAGCCCGTCATGCTTAAACGCTTCCTAAGCGAGCTGGTTATCCCCTTGGAGATCGTGGCGGAAGGTCCCGTTTTGGTGCGCTCCGGGTTCGCTAGCGTCGAAATCCCAGAGGATCTGGCACCGGTTGTGACCGTGAAAGACGGTATCGAACAGCCTCTAATTCCCGGCAGCAGCTTAAAAGGCGTGTTGCGCAGCCACGCGGAGCGCATTATGCGGACGCTCAGCTCGCATGAAGCCGTGTGCGATCCCTTCGGAAACAACTCGTGCGGGCGACGGCTGCAGAGCGAAGCGGTACCCGACGCCTATGCGCACAGCTGCCCGGCGTGCCGCTTGTTCGGATCCACCGCATACGCTAGCCGATTCTCCATCGACGACGCATACATCAAACCCGGAACCAAATGGACGTACGAGAAGCGCGACGGAGTCGGGATCGATCGTTTCACCGGCGGAGCGGTGGATCGATTCAAATTCGAGTTGGTGGCCGTCGGCGCCGGTGCGACCTGGGAAACGACGGTTCGCGTGCGCAATTTCGAGTGTTGGCAGCTGGGGCTTGTGCTGGTTGTCCTGAAGGACTTGCAGGACGGCTTTGTGCGGATCGGTTCCGGCACGCGGCGTGGTCTCGGCGCCGTCAGGGGCGTATCGAACAAGATCGAACTGCACGTCGTCAGCCGAGAACAGCCGCCGGCTCACGAAATCTGGGGAATTGGCCGCTGGCTAGGCGACGGCAGCTACGGCACGTATGCGGACGACGTCTTGCGCGTCACTGAATCTCTGCTATGGGAGAGAGCCGGTCTGCGCTGGAAGGCAACCATCACGGGCGATGCCCTGCACGAGCTGCAAGAAGTGGCGACGGCTGAGTTCGTCCGACGCCTCGAGCGGTGGCCCAGCCTGGCGCGAGCGGAAGTGAGCCGCCGATGAGCGCGGAACGGGGAGAGCGCATTTACAGCGGAGAGTTTGCTTCGCTTCAGGAGTTTGAAAAGTGGCTGGCCGACCGCGACTGGTTTTCGCGCTTGGCTCAAGAAGGCGAACAGGTGTGGGCCGTTCTGACACGCAAGCCGCGCGCATGGCTGGCGCCGGCGGAGATGATGACGTCCTTGAAGGTTATGCGCGTGCAGGGGGAACTGGCCATTGTTCCCTATGAACAAGGCGTCATCTTTTGCGCCGGTTTTCAGGTGCGCTGGCGCCCCGTGTCGGCCCACCGTGGCGCGTTCGACGACAGTCAGGCCAAGGTATGGGTCGACTACATAGGCGAGCACGTGGACGACTGCGCGCCGCTCGAAGAATGTCTTGTTCTCGGCGGCAAGGAGGCGGGAATTCACATTCAAGAACGCCATTACCTGCTCTGGGGCGAACAGTTGGCCAACGGTTTGTACGGCGAAGGGCGGATTCCGATCGAAATTGATTATCCTCTGGCTACGCCTGCGCGCCGCGTTCGGGTCGTGGTGCGCTCCTTCGTTGACGAGGCCACCGGCCGGCCCGTGGCGGAACGCTGGCTTCGATTGGAGGGCGTCGAGTGAATCCGTACAATTTCGTACGCATAAACTGGGACAATCCCCCGGAACGACGCCGCCCGTTGTTCTGGGATCGGTTCCAGGGACTCGCCGGGCGCATCGAGGGGCGCATTGTCGCGGAGACGGCACTTCTGGTCAGGGGCAACGACGATGAACACCAACAAGGCGGTTTCGTCCGCAACAGCGCGGGACAAGAAATAATTCCGGGCAGTTCCCTTAAGGGGCTCATTCGGGCCGTCGTCGAGATCGTGGGCAATGGCTGCTGGCACCGGTACACAGGGCGCTACCGCATGTTTCCGGAGCGACGAGATGACCGGCGCCTGCTGGACTTGTCCAAGCATTTGCCGGAGGACTTCTACCCGTGCCGCGACAAGAACTCGCTCTGTATCGCCTGCCGGCTGTTCGGATTTACGGGTCGCGAGAACGCTTACGCCGGCGCCGTTTCGTTCAACGACGCCGTGTGTGTAGAGCGCCGACCGTTCCAGTCCGGGTACTTGCCGCCGCTCATGCCGCCGAAGCCCCGGCACTCGGCTTGGTACACTCCCGACCGTCAGCGGCTGGCGGGGCGGAAGCTGTATTACCACCAGCGCGCCGTGCAGATAACGCAGTCCGGTCCTCGCGGCAACGGGCGCAGAGTGCAACCTCTTGGACCGGGGTCCAAGTTCGTGTTCACGGTTCAATTCTCGCAGGTAGACCCTCGCGACTGGCCCGTTCTACTGTACGCGCTGGTACTGGAAGACACGATGCGTCACAAACTAGGCTACGGTAAGCCTGTGGGCCTCGGAACCGTCCGCATCGAACTCACACGTTTGGAACTGATCGATTTGGCAGCTAGGTATCGTTCCAACGCCCAGCCCACGATTTACGAAGGCGACGCGTTGGTGCAATACGTCGCGTCAACGATCGCTCCTATCGTAAGCAACCGCGACAGCGTGACGTTGAATGACTTGAGGAGCATTTGGGCTTGGCCGCCCAAGCACGCGAGACATGCGTACCCAACGCGCGAGTGGTTTGCGCGTTACCCACAGGCTTCTATTGAAGAGACGGGGAGCTGATAGGTTTGATCGGACTTTTCAAGCGATACATCGAAGAAGGTCGCGAAGACGAGACGATTGAGCTAAAGCTTTCGTACCATCCAGGCGAGGCGACACGTGAAATCGTGGCCATGGCCAACGCCGGCCGGCGCGGGTACATCCTGTTCGGCGTCGCGGAAGCGAGCCAGCGCAGCGCCTCGGAGCCATTTATTTCGTCACAGAACGAACACTTTTCGAATCCAGATCTGACCGAGCGGCAGCTGCGGGAGTTTATGTTGCGGCGGGTAAATCCTGTGCCGCCGTTCCGGGTTTATTCCATGCGCTGGACGACCGGTGAGCTTCTCGGCGTCGTGGCCGTTGGCCTTTCAGACACTTTGCACGAATTTACGCAAGAAATCTTCAACCGGCAAAATGAACCCATCTGCAGACCGGGCACCTTTATCATGCGTGACGGCGTGCAGGTGCGCGCCATGTCCCTGGAAGACATCAACAGGCGCCTGCAACAAATCTCCTCGGCAACGGCGATGAAGTTCGTCGACGTCATCAATTTCGGCCATGCGCTGACGGAGGAACAGATCAAGGAACTTCGGGACCTGGGGTACAACGTAGGGATTCCAAACCTGGGAGAGATGGTGCACCTGAACGATAATGAACCCCTTGGCCCTCAGGTAGAGCGCATCCTGGATTCTTTCGGATACTCCAAGGCGGAATGGGAACGCTGCGGCACCGACAACTTGTTCGTGCTGCCGACTCATGCAGAAATCGCTGGGGTTTTTCTGGCGCAATTGCACGGGCGCATGGGTCATTTTCCGCGTATTATCCGCCGGGTCCGAGGGGCCGACGGAGCCTTCCATGTGACGGAAGTCATTGACTTGCAAAACATGCGACTCCAGCAACGGGCGCGAGCTATCAGCGTCTGACGCTCCCCACCATCGGCAACATGGCCGGCCATGTTGCCATGCTTGGACCCTCCGGCCGACTCTGCTATGCTGGCAGCGCGCCAGGTCGGCACGGAGGTGAATCCTGTGCTTGTATACACCACGGGTGGGCAGAGCGGCGATTCCAACCTGCAGCTGGTGGTCCGAGCCAGCGCCCGAGCCAGGGCAGCGGCGCAAGCGCGCGGCATTCCTTCCCGCGCCTTACACTTTGCGCCGGTCCACGTCGCCGCGCGAATCGTCGGTGACCTCCGGCCGGGCGACTGCTTCGTCGTCTCCAGCGATTACATCCAGGCGTTTCTTGTCTGCCGGGTCGTGGACAGGCAGGTGCACGACGACCACGTCTTCGCTGAAGTGCACGTCGAAGACATAGGGAACCAGGAACACATCTTCCACGTGGAGCGGACCCGGTTTCTGATCTCTATTTCGAGGGAATCCGCTTCGCCCCGCGACCCGCGAGACCAGCACGAAGACTCGGACGGAGGATCGCCGCGACGCTAGATGAAGGTGTGGAGGCCGCTTGCCTGAGAAGCTCAGCGCCCGCGTGAGCGCTACCGCGTCGTCGACGGGTGTCCATAGCGGAGCTTCCTTGGGACGCCCGTCTTCCTTTCCAACCGCGCGGTCGCCCCTTCAGATGCAAGAGCTCGCCGTTGGACTCAGCTCTGCATGAAGGCCAAAATAGCTCTGCATGGGGCCAAAATACGCGCCGACCGGACCTTGCACCACGGCGAACCGGGCGTTCTCCCATTGGCTTACCGTCAGCACGCGCCCGCCGTCCACCTCGACTCGCCGCACGCTGTCCGCCACGTCCGCGACCCGAATGGGCGGCATCCACTGCA